>Ga0310810_10001505_pt1 | contig 24539 bp, 36 predicted proteins | sample NCmetagenome_FD_207641 | JGI IMG/M metagenome (GOLD analysis project Ga0310810, IMG submission 207641) | Soil microbial communities from experimental microcosm in Duke University, North Carolina, United States - NC | ecosystem: Engineered > Artificial ecosystem > Soil microcosm > Unclassified ... | reverse complement strand
AAAGTCGCCATGGCAATGTACCAGGCGATTAACCCAGTGACAAATATCTCCCACCCCGCCACTGGCGCTGGCACCTTCCCAAGAACCATCCCGTCCAGCAAAATGAAGGCCAGCAGAAGCAGCCAGAACAAAACCGCGAGGAACTTTCCGACCCCGTGCACAGCAACGCAAAAAGCTAGGGTGAACAGTGTCCACATAAGAAAGAAACCAAATTCTTCAGGATGACCTGCTGGGATGCCCGTTTTCGGCTGTACATACAACAACACAAAAATTGACCACCAAAAAGCGCCATAGCACATAAAAGCGGATCCACCGAAGATGCTGCCTTTGCGAAGGTCCACAATTCCTGCGATAAACTGCGCGGTGCCCCCGAAGCAGATCGCCAGCGCCAGGGTGGGTCCAGCGCTCCAAAAGCCGACGTTATGAAGACCTGTTGCCATGGTGGTTAAGCCGAAGCCCATTAGCCCCACGACAGCCGGGTTTGCCCACCATTCTTTGCCGATACCACTGTCTGCTGGCGCTGCCATCTTTTTTCTCCTTGCGTGGGCCTGAATGCGACCAAAGGTCGTGCTACAAGAGACAATCGCGCGAAAAGCCTACACCAAAACCTTCGTAGCTACAAAATCGCGCAACAACGTCAAGGCAAATTGAACTGCGAGTTTGCAACGGACAACCTCGCCGTTCCCGATTAGCGCCTTCGGCGGTTGGTAGGTCAATGACTGATATGGAGATTAATGAGATGGTCCGCCGCCAAGTAGGATGACTCGGCAGTTCATATCAGGAGGATCATCGCAATGCACATCGCATCCATCGGCATCGATCTAGGCAAGAACACCTTTCACCTGGTTGCATTGGGAGACCGTAACAAAGTTCTGCTTGGCAAGAAGTTCTCACGTGCACAGTTGCTGGCTTACACGGCAAACCTACCCATCCTCTTTGATCGGTCTGGAGGCATGTGCGGGAGCGCATGGTTTGGCATCCGTGCTGCGCGGGCAAGGGCACCAGGTGCGACTGATCCCGGGGCGGTTTGTAAAGCCTTATCGGAAATCCAACAAGAACGACTTCCTAGATACCGAAGCCATCGCCGAGGCGGTGACCAAAGGAGAATATGCGCTTCGTGCCGATCAAGACCGAGGAGCAGTTGGATGTGCAAGCCATGCACCGCGTCCGCGATCGACTAGTACAGCGTCGCACCGCCCTGATCAACGAGATTCGCGGATTCCTGCTGGAACGCGGCATCAGCTTTGCGGTGCGACCGATCCATCTTCGCAAAAATCCGCCCGCGGTCATCGACGCCCGTTCCGAGAGCACGGTTTTGGTTTTGTCGGGAATGGCAATTTCCCGAAGATGTTTTGTCGTTATTCTAATCCGCGGTCGAGCAAGGATTGAAGCAAATGGTAATACAGCGAACACCTGATTGAACGCACAACGCTGCACTGCGTTATAACGTTACTGTTAAACGAGAAACAACATCCTGTGTGTCGAAGGATGTCTTACGCTCGCCAAGTGCTGCAATCCGTCGTGTGCGCACGCGTTCGCGCTACCTTTCGGATGGCAAGCTATTCCGTCTCGAAGATGATTTCGTGATTATCGGTACGGGGTAGAAGGTGACGGCCGGATGTATTGTTGCCCAGTTGCGCGCGTTAAGCCGGTGTTCCCACGGTGGCGGATAGAGCGGCGTAGATTCGCGACGGAATATCTTCAGAATTCATTGCGGTCGACTGAGAAAAGGACGGTGTAAATAAATGGCGTCGACCAGACAAAGAAACGCGGCAAGGAAAAACATAAAAAAAGCAGCATCCGCTGCAAAAAGAAAGCGTACTATCGCGCATTTGCCGAAACCTGTAAGGACTGCTTTGGGAAAGAAAGCCTCGTCCGCGGCCAAGAAGAAAAGAAAGTCCAGTAGCCGCGGTTGAGAATGTTCGGCGCTCATGACGTGTGACATTCGTATTGGCACATCGGGATACCACTACAAGCATTGGCGAGGGCCTTTTTATCCGCAGAACATTTCTTCCGACGAGATGCTTAAGTTTTACTCGCAACAGTTCGACACTGTTGAACTGAACAACAGCTTCTATCGCCTTCCCACAGAAATCGCCTTTGAAAATTGGCGTCAATCGACTCCGGTCGATTTCGTCTTTGCGGTGAAGGCCAGTCGCTTTTTGACCCACCAGAAAAAGCTGAAGGATCCGGAGGATGCATTAGAAAATCTTCTCCCGCGAGCCTCTCGACTCTCCACGAAGTTGGGACCGATTCTTTTTCAGCTCCCGCCGAAATGGCAGGTGAATTCCGGACGCCTCGAAGCTCTGCTCGAGGCTTTGCCCCGCGATCTCCGATATACTTTCGAATTTCGGGATTTGACCTGGATTCGGCCTGAAATCGACACACTGCTCGCAAGATTCGGTGCAGCGTTTTGCATATACGAACTCGCGGGCTACCACTCTCCTCTGTCAGTCACCTCCGACTTTGCTTATGTACGTTTGCACGGACCCGGCCTGGGAAAATATCAAGAGTCGTACAGCCCCGATCGCCTGCGCCTCTGGGCCAAACAGATTGCGGAATGGGCAAACGATCTGGCGGCAATCTACATTTATTTCGATAACGATCAAGCTGGCTATGCCGCCCGGAATGCCTTAGAACTCAAGCGACTCGTACACCCTAGCGACAGCCGCAAAGAGAAGACATATGCCGCCTGATCCTAGGGGTAGCTTGCCGAAGGGCCATGACGATTTGCATGGTAATGCTCCGGATCAGTCGCAAGTGGTGCTGCTACTGATCGACGTCATCAATGATCTCAGCTTTCCAGACAACCAGAATCTGGTCCGCCGGTCGGTAGCACTAGCGAAGTCGATCGCCAAGCTGAAGAAGCGATGCAAGAAGTTGGGTATCCCCACAATCTATGTCAACGATAATCGGGGCCGTTGGCGTTCTGACATCTCTGCCGTGTTGCGTCATTGCCTGGATACGGAATGCCCGGGTCGCGAAATGACGAAACTGCTCATGCCGGAACCGGATGATTACATCGTTTTGAAGCCGAAACACTCGCCGTTCTACGCATCGCCATTGCAGACAATACTCGATTCCATCGGTGCGCGGATTGCGATCGTTGCCGGCGTGACCACGAATGCCTGCGTCCTGATCGCCGCTGGCGATCTGCACGTTCGGGATTTTCGATCGTTTGTCCCGGCTGACTGTGTGGCTGCCCTCACGGAACGCGCACATCGGCGCTCACTCGACGTAATGAAGAACAGCTTCGGCGCCAATACTGGTTCTTCGGCGCGGCTCAATTTGGCACGACTCAGAAAACAACCGTAGGCTGCTTTGCGGGTCTTTGCTAAGTGTCATCTGGTCTTGTCTACTCTTCGTACTCATCAGATCCCAATACCCAGATGAACGACTGAATGTCAATGAGGTCTCGAGGGCGAAGGTCATGGAGGTCTCTTCTGATCTCGTCGGCAAAAGCGAGAAGACTGGAATACGTGTCCCACGAGGGTCTGGATCGGTAGAGAAAATCGAAGCCATATTGTGTGGCGGCAACACGAGTTACGGTAGGCTTCAGGAAGATATGGGTGTCCGGTTGCGCAATGAAGCCGAACACGGTAGCCAATGGCCAAGTAAGTACGCGGCTCTTTTTGCGGGGCAGTCCCGCGAGAACGTCGCACCAGCGACTAAATTTAGTTTGGAGGTTGCCGTGGCCGTGAAGAAAAGCATAGAGCCCTTCCGCGAAATCCCGTGCGCCGCGTTCCGACTTAAGCGCGTCACGAATTGCCATCTTTTCAAAGGAAAAGAGAAGGTTTGTTCGCGACTCAATTTTGACAGCCTCGGCCCCGATCTCGAGAAACTTTCCCTGGGAGAGCTTTGACTGATATACCGTGCGATCCAGCACAGTTTGCCATTCTTCATGTGCCCGCCACTTGTATCCACGTTCCCAATCCAGGTATGTTTCGTCGCGAAACCCATCCGGAAAAAACCGTAGGAACTTGCGCTTGCAATGAGCAATTCTGGACCGAGGCGGTATGACCGTGGATCGCGCGTACGCGGCGTTGGCGAGACTGGCGCCCATGGCACTACGTTTTGATTCATCTACTGCAAAAGAGTTTGGTCGGTCATTGTGTTCTTTCTCAGACCACGGTCGATCCGCAAGCCCTCAGGTTTCTGACCCGCTAATGGTGCGACCCGGTGGGATGGGTCTGGGTCAATTTGTTGATGATTTCTTCGCTCGGATTCCCCCCCTTGCATGTTGGGTGGCCGTAGCCACTGGCGCTCACGCCGTTCTGAATATCGAAAATAAGATTGTCACTCGGGCCTGGAGCTACCCCCATCGGTACCGCGTTCAGTCCCAGGGCCTGCCGGGTTTTCCAGGCGATTACGTGGTCGGCGCAAGACGTGTCTCCGCTGACTCCGAGGGCCCCCACAATTCTTCCATTTTTGTCGTAAAGGGCCAGACCGCCGCCAAAGACGATGACTCCTCCAATTGGCTTTCCTACCAGGGGGTCATCGGGCTGGCCGAACTTTTCGGGATCACCGGCAAACGCAGTATTTGGATTTGGACCAGTCACGATGCTGTAAAGAGAGTTTCCGGGCTGGGCCGCCGAAAAAATATTGCCGCTGGAAAGAGCAAAATTATCGGTGCTGAAAGCATTTGCCGTATTCGCCTTTTCGGCGGAGATTAGGCGACTTCCCGGCCATTCCGCTCCACGATTCGGGCCGGTAAACACAAGAGCACAAACGATGCCCTCGCGATTCACTACCGCGCCCCATTCCTGATTTCCGAGTCCTCCATTCGCCCCTTTTCCCTCTTTGACGGCGCTCGTTAATGCCGCTTTGAGCTTGTTGTAATCCGGCACCTTCGAACAATCTTGCGGATTCTGCGCGAAGGAAAGAAGTGAACACGCTACGAATGCTAATGAAGGCAAGAGTGTACGTAACAATATTTTGACCTGCATCTGGCATCTCCAGTGTCGGATCATTTAAGTGTGTACAAATACGCCGCGATGTCGCGGCTGTCCTGCTCGGTGACTCCCATTTCTGGCATCGCTGTGTGAGATTCCACTTGTCGAGGGTGCTCAATCCACAACATGAGATTGTCGGGCGTATTCGGGAGCTCGCCCGCTATGTAATAGCGCTGGCCAATACCGTCGAGGGACGGGCCGATCAAACCTCTTGCACCGGGAACGCCAGAAATCTCGTGGCAGGTATTGCAGCCATACTTACGAATGTCGGTTCGACCCAAGCGAGCGTCTCCGCCGCCTGTCAGCATTGCTACGCGCTTGACTTGAGTGCGACTCGGTCGATCACACGCGATCGGCATCAACACGAGAACAGCGGCGAGTACGAGAAAAATTGTTCTCATTCGATGGCCCCCTGAGACAAACGGCCCAGCTCCGCCATGCGTGTGTACTGCCATCTTGTCTGCGACTCGTTCATCCAGTCGACGAGCAAAATGAGGGCAACAATCAGCAGTAGCGTCCCAGCTGGGATCCACATGATCAGACCACCGATCTGCTGATCTTCGAGAGCAGTAAGATGCCATGCTGGGGCAGTCAACAAGTAGGGCGAATACCAAGCCCTCGGAGCAAAGGTGAGCAGCGCTCCCAAGACGCTGGTGTGCAGGATTGTCGTGAAGATGTAAACCAAGGCCCCGCCATAACCGAGAGAGGAAGTTCGGTTGACCACTGGCCACCAAAACATCACTGCCGTCACCAGGAAAGTCGTGTGTTGCGCTGCATGGATCCAGTCACTGCGCAGGGTGTGATCGAAGAGCCACGGGAAATGCCAGAGCCATAACGCCAGTGCGGAAACCAACCATGACGAGAGCGGGGTCGAAATAAATGCCCAGACCTTCTTGAACGTGCGTGAACGCCCAAGATCGGCGACCCTCGCGCGCCAGGCAAGCGGCAGTGCCCACAGAAATGCAATCATGGGACGCCCGCGGACGAGCAGCGGCGCCGAGATCAACATAAGTATCTCGTGCTGCGTCATGTGTACCCAAAACAATTGGTCGCCCAGTTCGTGCAACGGAGAATCCAGCGCAATAACCAGCGAAATCCAACCAAGCGCAAACGAGACTGTCGGCCACACAAGCAAATGTCGGTTGTTAGTCCGTCTGAGCATCCGAATTGTGCCCAGGCCGTAAAGAGCCGCCGCGAGCACTAAGGGCATCAGGATAAAAGGGGGCCATGTCCAGCCGACTAACAACGGACCAGCAGCTTCTGTCAGCGACAAAGCTGGTGTCGCCGAAAGAACCGCTACTCCGACCGCTGCGACTTGGAAACGCTTCAATGACATTTCATTCACACGGACTAAGAATCCAGCGCGGCACAGCACCAGCAATGATCACCACGGCGAAGGAAAGACTGAATGCCATTCCCAGCAGAGCCTGAAAATGCGCACGATCGAAATGGCTGCCGCCTTCTTCCGATGTGGTGCCGGGAAAGCGTCTGAATTCCATCCAGCCGGTTCCAAAGCCAGTAAGCGCGATGACGAAGCAGACGATGCTGGTGATATGCAGCACATAGTGATGACCAGTTGAACAACTGTGCTGTTCGAGCACATAGCTGCAACCGAGGTCGAACGCCCATGCCGCAAAACCAGCGATCAGACTCCACCAAAGTCCCCGCGGTGTTCGCCCTTCCTGGATCTGTTGTTGAGACCTCGCCATGATTTCTCCTTAAAGAAACCGAGTTGTCCCATAAATCAGCACATCAACCATCAAACCCGTGACTACAACGAAATACCAATAGTCGGAATTGATCGCGGCATCGGCAAGGCGCGTGCCCTCCATTTTCGGAGTTAATGAAATTGCGAGAAGCACCAGTGTTTCGATCAGTTCCGTTGCCAGGTGCCCGGAATGCAATCCAATCAGGACCCACACCGTGGACGAGTAGGCGTCGTCGGTCCATCGGCAATTCAAGGCGCTGAACTCGAAGATGCGGAGAACCGTGGCTGCAAGGGCAAACAATGCGAGAGCAAAGAGGCCGTTTCTGATTGTCCTTCGATTACGCTTGGGTGCGCGTGTCTTTACAATCCGGGCAGGAATGATGCTCGCAAGAAAGACTAGGGCGTTTGCGACGCCATATCCCAAAGCCGGCGGCAAGTGTCCGGGAGGCCAGTTCGTCGAGCGCGTTCGCAGATAGAAATAGGTTGCGAACATCAGGGCAAACATCATGCCCTCGATCGCCATATAAAAGACGTTCGCCAGCCATGTCGTATTGCGGTGGCCAAATGCCACATTCGGCAAACCGGAAACATCCAACGTCAGCGGTCTTCGAATTGGCTCGTTTAACGAACCCATGATTCACCAGTCGGTCGAGGCGTTGGGGACTGTCCGCGCGGCCAGAGCCATCCGATTAGAGCAGCGATGACCGGCGGCGCTCCAATCGGAACTGCCCACGGCGTAAAAATCGATCCGACGAATGCGGCGGATACAGTAAGCGCACTCAAGAATGGCCAGATGCTTGGACCGGGGTCCTCGTCCCTATGTTGGGGATCGGCATCGAGACTGTGCGTTACCAGCGTCTCGCGTATGTCATCGCGCAGCCCCACCACAACGGGTTGATCCGGTGGATCTTCCCACAATGGATCCCGGCCACTGACGGTCGGCACATGAAGAAAGTTGTAGGGCGGAGGCGGAGACGACATAGACCATTCGAGCCCCGCGTCTCCCCAGGGATTATTCCCCGCAATTTCTCCAACCCGCACGCTCCGGAAAACGTTGGCAAGGAAGACCAACAAACCTGTGGTCATGAAAACAACGCCACTGGACGCGAGCACGTTTAATCCCTGCCAATGCATGTCCGGGCCGTAGGTGTAAACACGACGCGGCATGCCGCGCAATCCCAGAAAATGCAGCGTGAAGAATGTGATATTGAAGCCGATGAAGAAGAGCCAGAAATGCCACTTTCCCAGCGTTGCGTCAGCCATACGTCCGGTCATCTTCGGGAACCAGAAATAGATGCCGGCGAACATGGGAAAAAGAGCGCCGCCAATCAGCACATAGTGAAAGTGCGCGACAACAAAGTAAGTATCGTGGACCTGCAAATCGACCGGCACGGAGGCCAGCATGACTCCCGACAATCCACCGATCAAAAACACGAAGAAGAACCCGAAGCACCAGAGCATCGGTAATCGAAGCTGCAGCCGCCCGTACCATAGAGTCGCCACCCAGCAGAAGAACTGTGTTCCGGTGGGAATCACAATCATTAAGCTCGCGGCGGTGAAGAAGCTTTCGCTCAACTGAGGCAAGCCCGTTGCAAACATGTGGTGGACCCACACGCTGAACCCGATAAATCCCGTGGCTACGACAGAGACCACAATCGGCGTGTATCCGAAGATGCGACGTCGCGAGAAGCACTCCACCAGAGTCGAAACAATGGCAGCTCCCGGAAGAAAGATGATGTAGACCTCGGGGTGGCCGAAGAACCAGAACAAGTGCTGGTACAAAAGAACGTCGCCGCCTTCCGCGGGATTGAAAAAGTGCGTGCCCACCAATCGGTCGAGCAGCAGCAGACCGCTCGCTACCATCACTGCAGGCATCGCAAATATGACAGCTAGAGAGATCACCAGCTTCTCCCAGAGCAGGATGGGCATGCGATTGAGCGTCATTCCGGGAGCTCGGTGTCGCAAGATTGTCGTTGCCAGGCAAATGGCGACACCGAGGGCCGAGACCTCAGTGAAGGTGATCATCTGGGACCAGATATCGGCGCGATGTCCGGGGGAATACGCAGGTCCAGAGAGTGGTACATACGCGAACCAACCAACATCGGGACCGGTATTTGTGAGGAGACCGCCCCACAAGACGAGAGCGCCTCCTACATAAAGGTAGTAGCTGAAGGCATTCAGGCGGGGAAAGGCAATGTTGCGAGCTCCGCACATCAATGGAACGATGTACACACCAAATCCCTGGAACATCATGGGCACGGCAAATAAGAAGATCATCGTGCTGCCGTGCATTGTGAAGATCTGGTTATAAACATCAGGACCCATCAGGGAGTTCTCTGGCCGGATCAGTTGGAGCCGGATCGCCGCGGCCAACACGCCTCCCAATAGGAAGAAGAGGAAGGCGGTCACCATGAAACGGATACCGATATCGGTGTGATGGGTATTGCAAAACCATCCCCAGAGACCCTTAGGTTGACACCACGTGCGAGCGAGTCGGTGCGCGAGTTCCGACTGCCCCGTGTCTTGATCATTCCCGAGAATGGGTTCTGCAACTGCCAAGTCTCTGTTCCTCAGTGAAGGGACTGTAGGTACGCGACCACTGCCTGAAGATCATCTGGGGCAAGTGGATTCGGTGACATTTGAGTCCCCGGCTTAATGCGTTGTGGATCGACGACCCACCCGGCCAGGGCGCCCGTCGTATTGGGCAGCGTCTCGGCCGCAATCATATTGCGGCTGGCCACATGGGTGAGATCGGGACCGACTCGGGAACCGGCGTCGGTGCCGCGAATCGTATGGCACATCAAGCAGGCATGAGTTAGAAAAACTTCACGCCCATGAATCGCTGCCGAGGTCGACGGTTCGGCAGCCGTCTTCAGTTGTTGTTGCTGCCATGTCTGAAAATCGTTAGCGGATTCCGCGATGATCGAAAATCCCATGTGCGCATGCTGCAAGCCGCAGAACTCGGCGCACTGTCCGTGATAAGTTCCCGCCTTATCGATCTCGAACCAGAAAGCTGAAGAGTATCCCGGCAGCAAGTCACGTTTGCCGGTAATATTTGGCGCCCAGAAGCTATGGATTACGTCCTTCGAATTCGTCAGAACAACGACCGGCGTTCCCACAGGAACGTGAATCTCGTTGGCGGTGGTCACCGTCTGGTCTGCCTGTGGGTTGGGATAGGTAATCTCCCACCACCACTGATGGCCGGTGATTTGGATGGTGACTGGATTTTTGGATGTCAGTCCTTCGACACGCTTGCCGGTGATCACGCTCAGCACGAGAATGACGAACAACGTGATCACAGTGATCCCGAGGGCAGCTCCAACTCCCCACCCCGCTCGATGATCTGCTTTTTCATCTTTCTCAAGGATGGGAAGCGGATGGCTAGCTTCAACATGTGTCTTCGCGCTGGCCTTCAGGAACGCAGCAATCGTGAGAACAAAAACCACGAAGAGAATCCAGAAAATGACCCAATACAGCCATTCAATGTGGCCGGCCTGCGGAGCGCCGGCGTGCAATACGTGATGGCGACCCGGATCAAGTGGCATAGCCTGAGCCAGCAAATGGGCCGCAGTCAGACTTGTTGCCGCGTTCATTTGGGTTGCTCCGGAACTCCAGTGATTCCGGTTGGAGTTTGCTCCGGAGTGGAGGACTCTGCCGGCTTTATATTCATCTGGTCGGTGCGGTTGGGGGAAACGCCCTTAGGCAGCAGGCCAGCCATCGATCGGACATAGGCAGCGATTTCCCAGGCTTGGTATTCGGGAATGCGGTTTCGGAAGGAAGGCATGCCGTTCGGTCTTCCTTGCATGATCGTCGCAAAGACATTTCCCGGTTCGCTGCCATAGATCCAGTTGCGGTCCATCAGCGGAGGCCCGATCCCACCGCCGCCATGTGCGTGGCAACCCACGCAGTTATATGCCTCGTAAAGTTTCTGGCCTTCGGCAACTGCGTAGGCGCTCTCCTGATACATGTTGGAACTGCGTGGCGTTGGAACTAGGTTTGCTCCTGGGTTGAGACCACTAATCTGTATGGTGTTGAGCGTGTCATTTGCGGAAGGAGGTTGACGCAAAATCCGATCTTCGCGACTGCACGAGCCGATCACCGCCATTGCTCCAATCAAAATCACGAGTTGCAGATATCGGCGCATCACCGCGCAGCTCCTTGCGCGTTTACGAGCGAGGCGATTGGCAACTGAGGAACTCCATATTCATCAAGGATGTCGCGGATGTCGGATCGCCGATCCACAAGAATCTTCTCCAGCTGATCTCGCAAGGGAAGATTGCTCTTTCGCACCCCCATTGAGATTGCAAAGGTGAAGGGCAGGCCAGGTGGGTCGACTTCAGGTTCAACAGGAGTAATTCTGAGGTCGGGGCCGACTCTTCGGGCGAAGTACCCCGCAAGAGGTCCCCACACAACGGCAAGGTCGACCTTCTTATCAGCTACCGCCCGGACGATCGAGTCTGCATCGTCTCCGAGCGTGTCGAAGCCAACAATCGCGGCTTGCAAACCCCGCCGAGCAAGTGCTTCTCCCGGCGGTGTGTATTGCTCATCCAGCACCTGTACTCCTATCTTTAAGCCATTCAGTGCGGGAGAATCGAGTGACGGAACAGGTTGCGCTCGCCTAGAGACGAACACATATGTGGACCTGTAGTACGGGCTTGTAGTGAGAACAGACCGATAGTTGGTGGGGATGCCTACTACAAAATCACACTGTGCCTGATCGAGGTACTCCCGGACGAAGCCCCGGCCCATTCTTTGCCAGATGAAGGTAAGGCGTGCACCCAGATCGCGTGCCACAAGTGCGGCGATGCGATTCTCGAAGCCGGTCTGATCCCGACTGGAAAATGGCATGTTGTAGGGATCGGCGCATACGCGCAATTCACGAGTTTGAGCAGTCGCTGCCAATCCAGAAGCGATCAACAGGAAACCGACCAAGAACTTAAGGTAGGGCGAATACATAGAGCATTCCCCCTTTGTTCGTGTAATGCGGAAGGTCTTTCATGGCCCCGGCGAAGCCGAGGGCCGCAGATTCATCGCGAGCGTCCAAACCCCCCGCTACGATCGCTCCCGCCCAACCGCCAACGCCGGACAAGATAGCAACATATTGCTTGCCGTCTGGACCCTTGTACGTAACGGGCTGGCCAATAATTCCGGAGCCAGTTTTGAATTGCCACAATAGCGATCCGCTATTGGCGTCAACGGCTTTGAACCATCCATCCAACGTTCCGTAGAAGACGACGTCTCCTGCAGTCGCGAGTGCTCCGCTCCAGACTGGGAAATGATCAGGAATCGTCCATACGACTTTCCCCTCGACCGGGTCCCAGGCCGTGAATTCTCCCCCGTACCCTCCGGGAGCGTCGTACATGCGTACATTCGCTCCCACGTAGGGAGTACCGGCGATATAGTTTGGGGTGAGATCCTCCTCATCCATGCATAGATGATTGTGGGGGATGTACATCAATCCTGTACGAGGGGAGAACGCTGAAGGCTGCCAGTCCTTGGCACCGGGCGCTGTAGGGCACAAACCCCTTACTACTTTTCCTGTGATTGGCTTCTTCTCTTCAACGTACTGGAGCTGACCGGTCTTGAGATCAACGCCGCGGCTTGTGGTAATCGGTGCGAAGACGCTGGCTGACAAGACTTCTCCGGTGGTGCGGTCCATGACGTACACATAGCCGTTTCGATCGGGATGAACCAAAACTTTCCGGGTTTGTCCGTGGATAGGGAGATCGAGCAGCAGGTTTTCGTTCACGGCGTCATAGTCGTAAAGATCGTGGGGACTGAACTGATAGAACCACACAGCTTCACCCGTGTCCGGATCACGCGCGAAGATTCCGGACGTAAACTTGTTGTCGCCCGGACGAGCTTCCGCATCCCATGGTCCCGGGTTTGCGGTGCCGTAATAGATGAGATTTAGTTTGGAATCATATGAAATCCATCCCCACACCCCGCCGCCGCCAATTTTCCATGCGTCCGGTGGCCAGCTCTTCACCCCAAGGTCCTGGCCTCGATCCTGTGGGTAGAACGGTTTGAAGCGAGGACCGATGAGCACATCTTTGTCGGGGCCTGCCGTGTAGGCTCGCCATACGATTTTCCCTGTTTTACCATCGAGCGCCGTGAGCCAACCCCGAACTCCGAATTCGCCGCCACTGTTTCCCACCAGGACTTTCCCTTTGACCACAAGGGGAGCCATGGTCATGCTCTCGCCCTTGTTGATGTCTCCAACGCGCGTTTTCCATACTTCTTTCCCCGTGTTGGCGTCTACCGCAACGGTCTGATTGTCGAGACTGTTGTAATAAATTTTGCCATCGTCATAGGCAGCGCCTCGATTCACCACATCACAGCATGCCACTCCCTGTGACGCGGGAGTCGGCAGCGGCTCATATACCCATTTCATCGGAGCGCCCGGCTTGCTAAGGTCAAGAGCGTACAGATTGTTCGGAAACGGTGTCACGATGTACATCGTGTTGTTCACGACCAAAGGTGCAGCCTCGTGTCCATGACTCATGCCGGTGGAAAATGTGAAGGAGAGCTTCAGGTCCTTCGCATTTTTGGCGTTGATTTGATCGAGCGAGCTGTAACGGGTGCTCGCGTAATCTTTTGCCGGACGAATCCACTGCCCATCATCGCCTTCGAGTTGGCCCTGATAGGGACGAGGCTGATAGTTTCGCTCGACCGTAGGCTGCTGCATTGAACCGGTTTGAGCGAAGGCGCCGGGTAGGACGATAGTGCAGACTTGGATACTTAGTGAGAATATGACGGATGAACGACAGAACCGGCAGATCGACAACGACGCTTTCTGGGCCCCTTTCATTTCCGCCGACTACCTAAAGCGTTATAACAGCATTGTGATGCAAGACCTTCTCCAAAAGTTGGCAAGCAAAGAGCTACTTGGGCGGCCGCTGAGCTACCGTCCTGCCGAGGGAGTGTCGAATGATCAGCTCGTTCTCAACCATCTCGCCTCTTCGTATGCAGTGCAGGGTCTCCACCGCCGTCGCCATTTCGGAATACGGACTGAGCACAACCTAGCCGCGCTCTTCTACCTTTTGGTGTTGGTTCTCAGCCCGGGCAGCGAGCTCACCGAAATCAACGCCCTGCAAACGCCTGTCGAGTGACGCAACCTCCGCCAATGCCCGCCAGAGAGCCCATTTTCCATGAATTCCTATCACCAGGAACTCAAGCGCTTCAGATGTCCCGAGTCCGTCGGCAGAACCGTGCTTGAGTTTGAGGCGGCTCACCTTTTCGGCGGCTCCATTCAGATACGAAACAAATACGTCCACTAGCTCATCAGCATTTTCTTTAACTGCGGTCACCACGCCTCCGCTCCGTCTACAGAATAGCTGACTGTCAGAATGATGACGCGCCGTGATTGGTGATGATGTATGGCCCGCCGCCTAGCTGCAAGAGGTTTGAAGTTTGAGCGAAGCAACGAGTCTGCGTAAATGTATCCGGCCTCTTGGTGGAGAATCGCTCTCCGGGCTTCGATGATGGTCCGCGCGTGCTGGTCCTGATAAATCTCACGGCCACTAGGGACGCGTTATCTCCAGCAGGTTTTCCGGCACGCCGTGGGACTGTTGTTTCGTCGTCTTCTCTCCTCCGCAGAACTTGAATGGAACTCTTCTAGTCAGCCGTAGTGGCGGTGGAAAAGTGGAAAGCGGTTTGGGCTTTCCAAGCCCAGCGTCTTTTCCACGGCCAAAACTAGGCCGTGGTCATCTGCACACCTGGGTGCTGATAATCTTTGCCGCTGGACAGCACCGCCCAGGCTATACGAGCCAGTTTGTTGGCGATCGCGACCACGACTTTGTTGCGCGGGGCTCGCTGCATCAGTCGGTGCACCCACTGCCCGAATCCTCCGGTGTCGTATTGGACGCGAAACAGCACCGCACGAGCACCGTGGATCAGCATGCGGCGCAGATAGATGTTGCCGCACTTGCTGATGCCCAGCAACTTTTACTTGCCTCCGGTGGAGTACTGTCTGGGCACCACACCCACCCAGGCGGCAAAGTCGCGCGCTACGCCGAAAGGCGGCTCCGTCGCCGATGGCGGCCACAGTTGCAGCAGAGACCAGCGGGCCGAGACCAGGAATCTGCTGCAGTCGCCGGCAAAGAGCATGCTGGTTGGCGATACGCTTCCGTTATCGCCTGGAGGTCGCTCTCCAGTTGCTTCCACTCCTGCCACAAGCGCTCCAGCAGCCAGCGCAGATGCGAACTCAGGTTCTGCTCGGCATCTTCGATGACCGCGGGCAGATTTTTGCGAAGATGGATCGGTCGCACCGCAAAGGTGATGCCGCGTTCCAGCAGGGGTCCGCGGATCTCGTTGATCAGGGCGGTGCGACGCTGTACCAGTCGATCACGAACCCGGTGCATGGCTTGCACATCGAGTTGCTCGTCGGTCTTGATTGGCACGAAGCGCATATTCTCCTTCGTAACGCCTCGGCGATGGCTTCGAATCAATGAAGTCGTTCTTGTTGGATTTCCGATAGGGCTTTACAAACTGCGCCGGGATCAGTCGCACCTGGTGCCCCTGCTCGCGCAGCACGGATGCCAAACCGTGCGCTCCCGCACATGCCTCCAGACCGATCAAAGAGGATGGTAGATTAGCCGTGTAAGCCAGCAACTGTGCACGTGAGAACTTCTTGCCAAGCAGAACTTTGTTACGCTCTCCCAATGCAACCAGGTGAAAGGTGTTCTTGCCTAGATCGATGCCGATGGATGCGATGTGCATTGCGATGATCCTCCTGATATGAACTGCCGAGTCATCCTACTCGGCGGCGGACCATCTCATTAATCTCCATGACTTGGGTTGTGACCCCTATCGCCGAAATTGGCATCGACGTCATTAATGGAGTATGGGACGCACCAAATCATTCGTCCTACCAGAAGCGGCAACCGTGAAATCCAAGAGTGGCAAGAAGGTCGGAGCGGAACCTACAGTGTCCATGCCGATTGTACAGGGTCGTTCTTCGATGCAGACGGTACAAGAAGCAACAACATCATCGTCCTTGACGGAGGCAACCGATTCTTCTAGCTCAGCTTGAGGCCGGGAACGACTATCACAGCAGAGGGGGTGGGGCTCGAGGGGCAGGAGAAGGACTAACGGTGCATGGCAATCGGGGCATACAATCTCGCACCTGGAATCTCGTCGGCTTGACTCGTGCTGCCTTGGGCCCGCTGCGAAGACATCTAACGGCTCTTTACAAATTGCTGGGTGCCGTCCTGTCCGCTTCGGGCTTTGCCATCCCATCAACTCCTGATAACAGGCAATGTCAGACGATTATGGATTTGACACAGATGGATGTGAAGAATCAAGATTTTCACATGCCACTCAGGCGTCTAGAAGAAAACGAACGAAAGCTTAACGAAGTCACGGCGAGACTCAAAGAGACTCACGACCCAGACGAACGGCGCGATCTGCTAACCAAAATGCGCCTGCTGATTGCTGAGATGGATCGGCTGGTAGATGAAATTGCAGAGCTTCCCGACTGGAGCAAGTAATGAAACTGATAGACATTTCCAGTGCGTTTTCCAGCGATGAAAAATGCCTGAACTACCTCGAAAACAAGCGGTTGGCCGGATGGCGTTCGCTGCCGGGTCTGTGGCGCGAAAGAAGTCTCGAAGATCACGCGAAAGAGCAAGACGAAGAACAAGCGCGCACAGCTTTATCAGTGCTTAGAGAAGTCTTGCAAGCAGCAGTTCTCCGCGACCACCGGAACCATCTTCCACGCTTCCCACATTCCGACCGATGCCGACGACAACGCCAGCTGATAAACCGGTGGAGGTCTTTGGTTTTCCCGGCAGCGAGCCGGTTGTGTCTGCCAACAAGAACGGCAGCGGGATTTTGTGGGCAGTAGAGAAGCGCAGCACCGCCAGTATTCTCCACGCCGACGACGCTACCAAGCTTTCTCATGAGTTCTACAACAGCAGCTACGCGGGATGCGGTCGGCATTTAGATAAAGTTTGCCCCACCTCTGGTTACTAACGGCAAAGTCTATGTTGGAACGCGCACTTCGCTGGTCGTGTACGGAAATTTCTGAAGGACCGCCGTGATCCTGAAAACAGCCGTAGGCGACAGTGGGTGATATGGATTTGCAAAAACTGACTGTTTGATTCCCGAATTGCCGTGGGCAACAAGCGCATTCATTGAATACGCTAATTTCGCTCTTTATGGCTGACCAGAGTGCGTGAAGATCATGAGCGGAATAGCCGCGGCTGCCGCCGCCGTGATTAACGCAAGGAAAACGATTCCAAGAATCGTATTGAACCTGCTGTTCACGTGCTTTCCCATGACGTGCTTGTCGGCAGCAACACGAAGAATGGGATAGTAGGTTAACGGCATGATGACCATGCCGAACACGATGGAAATGTCGACAAGCTGAAGCGGGCGCACTCCCGTCAGAGCTATGATCAGCGCGACCACAAACATCGCCAGCCAAGTCGCCGTGTACGCAGGCACTGACTTGAGTGGCCGGTTTTTGCCCCAGTTCAGGTTGAAGAATTGGCAAACGTTGTACGCCCCGGACAATGCCGTTTCTACTGCCGCACCGGAGATACATGCCAGGGTCCCGAGCAAGGCCAAGACCAGGGCCTTCTTTGCGAACGGGAACGCTCCTGCCATCGTGGTCGTGCTCAACACTTGCGGAAAGATTCCACGCGGCAGGAAAACCAGCGCGCCTAAAACGAGCAAGCCGACGGTCAGCAATGATCCGAGAACCGAGCCGAAGCACGCTACTACGAAATTCTCGCCCAGATCATCCGTGGTCCAGTCTTCCTCGATTGCTCCGGACGAATAGAAATGGACCTCGTATTCCATCAGCATGGCACTGAAAATTCCGACCGCAAAGTACCAGTAAAGCAGTTTATGTTTCGCATCGGCTTGGGCCGCCGATGGCAGCAATCCGTGAGCTAACTGACGCCAATCGGGGTGAAGAACCACGGCCGAGACTGCAAATACGATCATCATCAGTCCCGATAACCCCAGGGACCTCTCGATCCATTGAAAACGGGACAATAGTATGAGTCCGGCAAAAGCGAAAGTCGCTGCGACCAAAGCCAGCTTTTCCGGCCAGCCGGTGAGCAAATGAAGCACAATGGCAACCCCACCCAGTTCGGCGGCACAGGTAATCAGGTTCAGCAAATTGGAGGCGACTAGCGTTGCTAGTCCCAAGGGCCAGCCAAGTCGCGTGCGTACCACCGCGAAGACCGGTTCCTTTGCTACTACTGCAACTCTGCCGCACATTTCCATGTAGACGATGATTGCGCCGGTTCCCAGCACGATTGCCCACAGCAATTCGTATCGGAATAACGCACCGGCTTGGGTCGTGAAAACAATTTGGCCGAGGTCAACGAAACCTCCCAGCGCAGTCATGATTCCCAGAGTGATGCCCAGTAGTTTCTTCATAAAGAAGAAATTGTCCGTTCGAGTTCCTTGCGAATCGCAGCAATCTGGGCCTGTTCGCGAACGAGTTCCTCGGGCCGATCGACATTGCGGCTGAGTTTGCTGAGTGCCGCTGCCAGAGCCTGCATTTGTTCTCGACAGTTGTCTAATTGTGCCTCCGCACCACGAGGGGGAAGCGCGTCGCGCAACTCCTTCGCGATGTCAGAGACTTCCGGCAACAAATAGTCGAGGTGGCCTTTCGCATAATGCTGGGTTGTGCGCCGTTGCATGACGTATTCAATAAACGTGCTGGTTTCAGCGGCAATGGAGTCTGCCGATCGAAGCTTGGACGCGAGTTCGTCCCGGGAAATCGGTTTCTGTTGCGAGCAGGATGTTAAGACTGATAGTGCAAAGAATGCAACTGAGGCGCTCCTGTCCACAGACCAGAGATGCGACGTCTGATCAGATGTTTGCTCGTGAGTGCTGATTGGTTTGATAAGGCTTCTTGGCCTAGAACCCAAGTTCAATGAGTGATATGGGGCGGGATTGATGTTGAATCATCGCTATGCAGTTGCTGCGCTGGAACGGTCGCTCCTTGCGTTCGAAGGAGCTTTTATGCGTGGGGAAGCTCGCGAGCGTTGGGTTCAGCTCTGTGAGCAAGCGGCCGTCGAACAGGACCACGATCGCTTGCTGAAACTGATTCGGGAAATCAGTGCTCTGCTCGACGAAAAGGAAGCTCGGCTTCAGGCTGCCCAAAGTGGTAAGCAAAAAAGGCTGAGTTTGAAAACGGACGGTAGCACGCACAAACTGGACTGACAGCCAACCTCAGGCCGTCAAGTTCTACGTCGATGGCAACTTTCATCAGTTACCCACGTGTCATGGCTCTGATAGCCTGTCCTCATGCAGCAGCCCATCCAGGAGCGGATCCGCAAGTTGCGAGAGGAAATCGCCGAAATTAGGGTAGCGAACCGCTTGTATTTGCAAGGCGGCAAAACGGCAATCGGTGCAGCGGATCAAGAACGGCGGTTTCAAAGACTGCAAGAAATTTCAGACGAACTAATGTCACTGACTGACTGGAAAAAGCCTTGAACCTGTCTATGAGTGATAGAAGGACGACTCCGTTTTCGCGCCTAGAAGACCTTACTTTTCCATACCGTACAAAAACCAAGCCTGACAACTCAGGGGAGCAACTTCCTTCTTAAGGGATTATCCATTGTTTGCTGTGCGTCGTCCGCTGAAAGCTATCCGAATCGCGTCGAAATTGCGAACCTGCACGGCGGGGGAGTCTTAATGACAACCCTGATCTTCGTCTTTGGGGAGGCCACTCCAGGGCTCTTGAAGTGGCTGGCCAGTATTCTCGCCTATATTGCGGGGCATCATTCTAGCCATGGGTCTCGCTTCAATGAGTGATTGAAGATTTCTGGTCAGTCGCTGTGGAAAAGAAGGACGGAGATCATCGCCGGAAAGTGGCCCAACGAAGTCCCCTAACCGCGATTCCGAGGTAGAACTTTTAATTCAGGTTTGAGGTCGCTCGAAGACATCACAGCGCGATCAGCCTCTTCTATCAAGGCTCGCAATTCCCGCAAAATCTGCACTCGCCGCGTCTGTTCACGACAGTCGCCGAGCCGTGCCAAGGCTCCTTCCAGTTCGCGCTGCACTACTGAAAATTCGCGAGATGGGATATTTGGTTTAGGAACCAAGAACAAAGTATGAGGCTTAGGATTGTAGGAAACCATACAGTGAAATCTGTAAGAGGGCGATAGAAGGCGGCTTTTGGAAGGCTGGTAATCCTTGATTCGTTGGCCCTTCTAAGGTGCGCTACAGGAATTCCTCTCACGCGGCAGCTATACCCGGCATCGAAATCACGAAGCGGATATGGAAAAAGAGGACAAAGCGAACATTACGCTGCCTGGCAGGGTCGAAAAGATCATTGAACGACCACACGAACCAAGCAAAGCGCAGATTTCGGTGGAGTCCGCTGACCCGCTTTATAAGGAAATCCGCGTCGAGAATGAATTAAAAGACCAGGAAGGTAAGCCAGTCGAACTTAAACCAGGCGTCCAGGTCGACGTGAAGATTGAGGCGGATGAGCACGCAGTACAACCGAAACGATCTGATTAGGTAAGCGCGATTCACTCCGCTACAACAACTAACTCGCCCCATTTGCGCTCGTGCAGAGCAACTCCGGCTCTCGGCGCGGGTTTTCACAAAACGGCGATGTTTGTTCCTCCCCCAGTACGCGTTCGACCAATTGTGCTCATTGTCGCCCTCGCGATCATAGTACTAACTCTGGTGTATGCTGCCGTAAATCGAAGCTATCAGGTCAGTCCGAACATTCCGCCAAATCACGCGGCAGCACCTCATTGAGCTCGTAGCTGGCCTCAATAAGCGACACAGAGATTTATATAATCGTCTGAACTTGCTTCGGTCACCGTAGCATAATGAGGACATGCCAGTGCCGTATGGGATTGTGTGCGACCGCTGCAGGACGTTGCATCTGATTCCCGAGAAGGGGAAAACCAGCCGAATCCACTATGACCGCCAGCAGAGAGCATTCAGAGCACAATGCATTCCCCCGTGCCCCAATATCATCTACTCTCACACGAGAATGCTCATGTCCTACATGGTCACCGATGAAGCCGTTCAGTGTGGCTACGTCAATGTTGACGATTGCCGTCCGATTGCGAAAATCCCGTGAGACTGCGGCAGCTCAGTGAGTGATATGCAGATCTGTCACCAACTGCAACGCCAGGTTTCCGTGTTCGGTATATCTTTGCGGATGTTTGGGTGAGCAAGTATACTGCGCTGCTGATGCAACAGTAGTCATGGATGCTGAGGCTAAAAGCGGTGAGGGAAAAGATCGCAGGCGTTATCCGCGGCTCAAGGCTAATGTGTCGGTTGAGGTGCGTACTACCGAAAACGCGCTCCCCTTCCGTGTCTCGATTGTCGAAGTCAGCCTGTGTGGATGCTACATCGAGACAATGTTCACGATGGCTGTAGGGGAAAAAGCATTCTTGACCCTTTGGCTAAATGAGCAAACGATTCGCACGACTGCAGTAGTTGCCACCCGCCACCCGCAATTTGGAAATGGTTTTGAGTTCATCGATATGTCGCCTGAGGATCGTCTCAGGCTCGACGAGTTCATAAACACAATTTCTTCGGAGACGCACAACCCGTGACGCAGGTCGGCTCATAAGGGGATTTTCTTCATTCGTTCCTGCTTTTGTTCGGCAATGGCCCCGGACAACGGGAGTCGACGCCACGCAATCATAGGCGTAGCACTCATGGGGGACTGTCCACAATTGCTCTAGTGACGGAAAATCACCGAATCGCTTTACGAAGGAGTTCGCTACTTAGGAAGTGTGCTGCGTAGTCAAAAGATTTTTTAACTTCAAGCGTCCACATTATGTCGCGTTGTAGAGGCGAAAGCCTGAGTCTGTTTGGCATGCGCTCATTCTAGCGGGACCAATGAGTGACGTGGAGATTTTGCGTCAACAATGAATCGCACTTCTACCTACAGGAAGAGGGATGATTTGCGCTTCCCGCCTGAAGGGCGTGTTTCCAGTCTGTAATGCAACGCTCGTCCTTCGCGAGTTCGGTTGGGTCTTTAGATAGTTGGTACGTTTTTACATTCATCACATGGATATCAGCGAAAATCTTCAGCGATGCCGCCATCAGATTATCAGGGCTAGTTTTATCTCCCATGGCGGTGGCGGCCATCTCTCGAAAGGCAGAGGCAATGCGCGACTGAGCGGTGCTCGCTGATTCGGCGTCAGCAAATTCGTAGTTGCCAACCAGCATCAAATACTTGACTGCGACGTTCGCAAAGTCCGCACTCAAGTTTGGTTTCTGTACGCCGAGAGCACCCGATCCCATTAAATAGATGCACCATCCTATCAACGCATGCGTCATTGCCTTCTCCAATTGCAGTCATAACACGGAACCCGGTGACCACAGTCGTTACGAAGGTTATGCTGCTGCGTCCTATTCATTGTTGATTTGGCTCAAACTCTGCCGGAGGCTTTTGAGCTAAATCTAGGTTTAACACCAACGCGTCCTGGAGCGGCTCATGCGAGATCATGTTCTGATCCTGGCTCGAAGAGTGAAAGAGGAGAAAGACCCAGACAAACTGGTCGAACTGGCGAAAGAGATCGTCAGATTGGTGGACGAGAAGAGAGCACGGATCAAGCGAGAACACGAAAACTAAGCGTTCGCCTTCTCTTTTGACTAGGCCGATTCCGCTAAGAAGGTCTGATAACCGACATTCCCGAATCAGAGCTATAATCCGCCGCCGAGGGGTGGTGGTGTAATGCAGCACGGCAGCCCCACTGGGTTGGGGTTTGCAGGTGCGGGTTTGACTCCTGCCCACTCCACCAATCTGTGGGGGTATCTCAACTAGGTCGTTCGTCCGACCTCGCTACACGATTGGGGTCCAGTGAGTGATTTGGCGATGTTCGTTTAGAGGCTTGCGGACTGTCCGCGCCGCGCCTTCATGGCCACCTAGAAGAGCGACCTCCACCTTCGTCAACACCTTTCATCCTTTCAACCTTTACTAGTTCTGGGGGCTTCTTGTCGGGACGAGATTTAAGCTCCTGAAGGTTGGCCCTTTGCTCCAACTGAGTCATGAGCGTTAGAAGCTTTTCATCACCAACATCTAGGGCTCTGCGCATTTCCGTGCTCGCCCGCATTGCTTCTTCATACGCCGCCCGAGCTTTGGCGAGAAGCGGAAGATGTTCGATGAACGCAGTAGCGTTTGTGGTGAATTCCTTCACCGCTTCTGTGTACGTGTTCATGGTTGGCGAGGTCAATGGCTGATTAGAATTCTCACTAAGGACCCCCTTGGAAGGAGCTGCAAGATTTCTCTTCCCAAAATCGTCATTGATCGAAGGCGACTGACTCAGCGCATCGCCGAGCAGCCTGGCCGCGTCGCTTTGCTGCGTCGAGATAGAGTGGGGTTGCACCCCCTCAGCATCGTCCTGCTTCTTCCACATCCTTTACCTCCTCACACCAGACTTGGTGAACGGACTCCACACTAAATGCGCGAGTACCTTCAGCACACCTTGCTTCGGATGCGGGGTTCCGGGATGGCGTTTGCCAGTCGAACCAACGTCGTTTTCGTGAAGCTAGGCCCTAAGCCTAAGAAAGATAGGCTTACTTACGGCCCAAGAGCGCCATTCTTTGGAAACGGACTACAGGTCAATGAGTGATATGGAGATTTGTCACCTGTCACTCGGATCAAACCTTGTTCTCGTCAGGGCATCAGAATAGCAATGGAGTCTCAAGCCCGTGAGTGACGAGAACCAGCACTGGCAAAGTCGTCCACTCGATCCTTCGACCTCGGTTAAGCGGGTGCCGGATGTAATCGCAGAGAACAAGGACTGGGTGGTTAATGCATGGCTTCAGAGGGTCAAGGCCAATCCCGAACTAATGAATTTGAAGATGTCTGACGAGGAACGAAAAGATCACGTTCCAAATTTGCTGGACGACGCAATTGCTGAGGCCTGTGATCGTCCAATAAGAGTGGAAGAGCGTCAAAAGGCTGCTGAGCGTCACGGCACGCTTCGCTACCATCAAGGCTACACAATTGCGATGCTCATATTGGAAGCGCAAATGCTTCAACGTGTGCTTGCTGAGTGCATACGGGATAACGTTCATCAAGTCGCGCTCGAAACGCTAACTCCTGACATAACCAAATTATGGGACACCATTACGAGCGAACTGAGGGAGTCAGCGAATGCCTACATGAACCAGCGCGAATGGGGCAGGCTTCAGAGTGAAGATCCCGCAAGCTGACCTCAATGAGTGATATGGAGATTTTTCGCCGATGGACCAAGAGAGGCCTCAAGTCGGATGAGTCCGAAGACCTTATGCCTAGTTGTCGCTATTCGTGCCTAAGTGTCTGGATGGGATCGATTTTCGTCGCATGTCGCGCAGGAACATAGCTGGCGAAGAAGGCAACGGTTATAAGAACCAATGAGACCAGAACGAAAGTCAGCAAGTCGTTAGGCTTCACCCCGTAGAGAAATTTGCTCATCAGAGGCGCCGCGGCAAACGAACCGACCAAGCCAATTGCCACTCCCGTAGCACAGAGGACCATCGCCTGGCGCAAGACCAATCTCAGAACCTGACCGGGTTGCGCTCCTAACGCCATCCGCAGGCCGAGTTCGTGACGGCGTTCTCGGATCGAGTAAGAAATTACTCCATAGACTCCGATTACAGCGAGAAGTAGGGCAATCGCGGCGAACAGCTCCAGTATGTAAGAAAGAAAGCGCCAGTCAGTGGCCGACTGCGACACGGTTCTCTCCACCGTCGTGATCCCAAAAACGGCGGACTCGGGCGCAAGTTCCGAAATGATCCGACGCATGCTCTGCATCAAGGCTTTCGGGTCAGCGTGGGTGCGGATGACGACGCTCTTGTGAATGCGAGCTTCGGTCCAGCCTGGATAAACCCGTGATGACAACTGCTGATACGGAACAAAAGCTTCGGGCCTAGCGGGGATAGTAAGAGAA
>Ga0310810_10001504_pt1 | contig 24543 bp, 32 predicted proteins | sample NCmetagenome_FD_207641 | JGI IMG/M metagenome (GOLD analysis project Ga0310810, IMG submission 207641) | Soil microbial communities from experimental microcosm in Duke University, North Carolina, United States - NC | ecosystem: Engineered > Artificial ecosystem > Soil microcosm > Unclassified ... | reverse complement strand
GTCTCGCTGCGCGAAGTCGTTGACCAATTCTCCCAAGTTAACGCTTAAATGGGAATTGAAACGTGCAAGCCAAATCGTACCTCACATGAGAACGACGCCGGACGGGGTGTCAACTAGTGACATGCAGGTTGACATTCGTCGCTTAGCGGCGATGGACGATGCTGAACTGGCGCAACAGTTTGGCCACTGGCTTAAACACACTTGCGTGGGGCGCGATGTGCTGAAGCAGCGGTGATAGCTCTGAGTGCCGTCCACGGCCTAGAATGCGTCCCTCGGGAACGGGAGCGTGAAGCCTAGGTCAATTTGTCGCGTTTCAGCCTTGGGCTTTAGGCCGCGGACGCTCGATGAGCCAGACCTGCGTCAAGACTATGAGCAACACTGGGATCAAAGGCTCGCCAGTTTTGTCGAACGCTCTGCTTGTAATTGTTTTCAGCATTCCGGACCGCTTCCGTTAGGTCTTTATAAAGCTGGATTTCAGCGCTTGAACTGTCAAGAACGAATTTCGTGTCGAGTTGAGGAATGTCACTCTCGAAAACGCGAACTTCAAAGTGCTCTCGTTCTACAACAATGATCTGACGGAAAAGGGACTGACATGCATTTGGAATCTTCTTGTACAGCACGAGATGACGATGGATTTCTGCATACATGGTTCCTGTCAACCTCCATGTTCGTTGTTGAGTGCGTTACCGTTAGGAGCGGGAGTTGCCCTCACCATTCGCCGGATTGCCACTTAGATTGTTGCTACCGCTGATTCTTGCCAGTCACTGTGCTTTTCGAGCCTGTGGTGACGGAATGCCTTTTCGGCTTTCAATACAAAGTCGGCCTCCGCTTTTCCAGGTTCTTCTATTTCAATTACTTTATCGCCGTGTGAACACCAAGCGATTAATTTCCCATCAAATTGTCGGGAGCATTTAAGTACAGGTTTCTCTGTGGTGTTTGGCATTATCAGACTCCGCATTGATCAAAAATGTAGGGCTGGCTGCTTTGGTGCGTCTGTTCAAAAGTGCTCACCTTTAAGCGACAGGATGAATGGCTCGCCACTCTGTGTGCAGCAAAGACCTCGTCATCAGTTACCCCAAATTGCCTGAATGATCCGAATCGCGATCACCAGGAACCCTAGCCACAACAGCACGCATATTGGGATGGCGATAGCCAAAGTAGTTTTTGTCATAGCGTCGCCAACACTGGTGGTCGGCCTGCGCAGTGACCTGAATGTTAGGCTTGGCAGCCTTGGTGTGACTGCTCAAGAATGCTCACTCTTCAAATGACTCAGGCGTTGTTTTCCAAGGCGTTTGTTCTCCGGGTCAGCCTCTGCGGGGTGGCGGAATTTAAAACCGCCGGGCACCCTGTCAATGAGGTAACGGCGAGTTTTCGACAACCATGATTTCTAGCGTTCGAGCGTTAACAGTAGCGTCTCGCAATTCACGCAGCGGATCGGTTCATGTCCTCGGAGTGCTTCAGTGCAGCATGTGCGCGAAATACTCTATAGAGTATTTCAGTGGTTTCCGTTTGCGTACTCTCTGAATCTGTCACAACCTTTTCGACGCAAATACTCTCGTGGCATTCCGAGCACCTGCCGAAGCGATGACTGGCGCTATCCATCTCTATCCTTGGTCCTAGCCATCCGACGTCCGTCAATTGTTGCGTTCTCATGTCCCTAGTTTCCCATAGGCGGGGCTGGAATTGAATACCCGGTGAAGTTTTAAAAGGGCACCACTACACAACCATCGGGCTCAAAAGATTGCCAATGAATCTAAAATTGAACCATGCTAGCAGTAGCAATAAAAAAGGGTAGCCGTGAGAAGACCTTAGACTTCCAAGAGATGGGGGACAGTCCGGTGTGACGGCTGCGGTGAGAAATTCTTCATCGGACACAACCCACAATCGGCAGAGAGGCGGGTTGCAGAAAGGCAGGCACAGTGCTTGAAAAAGTCTTGGCCGAAGAGCACGAGCGCGATAGGAAACACTCTGACCGAATCGAACTGCCGCAATAGCTGACCGGAACTGATCTGCATCAACCTCTTATGAGCGCAATTACCGACGCGACGGCAACAGAATCCGCGGCTACAGGAAGCTTGCTTTCGGAGAAATGGATTACCAAGGTCATCGTGGCGGTGATCCTCGGAGAAGCCATCTGGGCATTTGTTGTTTCTCTTACCAACAGTTTGGTTTTGCCAGGGCTGGCGCGGGCGATGGGCGGCAATCCGCAGTCACCCCTTTATCTGGGTAAGGGCGACTTCAATGTGCCGGCAATCTTTTCCTCAATTGTGGAGCTTTGCTTGGCCGGCATCGTTGCTGTTCTGCTGAATCAGTGGTCGCGCTCGGCCCCAGCGCGAGTTCGCATGAAAACCGTTAAAATAGGAGCAACTGCGGCAAGAGAGTCGATGCCGAGCATTTCGCCCATCTTAACGCCCAGCGTTTCACCAAGCTCAAGTCCGAGCATTCCGTCCGCGCCGCTGGTGCGAGGCTCTGTGGTCAACTCAGTTGCGCCTGCCGCTCCTCCACAGTCAATTCCAGCACCGTCGTCCACGCGAGGCACTCTGCAGACGCCGCCCCCGGGGGTGCCCCAACCAATCTCCTCAATTTCACAACCTGCGGCCCCACCAAAGTCGGCTGCTCCGGCAAAGCCGGAGAAACCTAAGAAGCCTAAAGAGGTTTATTACAACATCGTTGGCGAGCCGATCAATTCCACCGAGGATGATTAGGACAAACCCTTCTCGCACCGGCGCGGCTGTGCCTGCAGGCAACTGGTTTATGCTGCGGTTCAGTGGGCGGAGTGGATCATGAAGATGGCGTGCTTCGATCCGCTGGAATTTGAAGATTTGCGGCCCCTGTCCGAATCCGACAACCCATCTCACGTTCCTTCATGTTTTGCGAGGAAGTGCTCATGCGCGACCCTCATCTCCGAGGGTGGCCCGTGAGATAAGGCACTGCAAGCTCTGAAGAACCACAAGCCTTAGGCGTTTCCCTCCGCGATGGCCCGCTTCAAAACTAGGATCGTTGGTCTAATTGTGATATTTCAACAGCAACGGGATTGACCACATCGCGCGAAACAGCGTCTCCGTGCATCTGTCTGACAGTGTGCTGCACAGCCAGCAAGTTGCTGCGCGACGACTCCGTGGCATGACTGGTAGGGTCCTTGGCGAGTTCCACTTGATATGTTCTAAGCAGGTACATACTCTGTTTTCCTAGACGTTTGATTAAACCCGAGTCGAGTTCTTGAGCAACCTGCATACTTCATTGTACGCACAATCTGGGGGAAAGTTCACGAAACGGCTCGGCGGAGTGCACCCCACTTATGAGCCGCATGTGAAGTCCAGTGCTTGTCCATTATTGGGTCGTTCCCGGACTTCATTGCTTTTGCAGACGCGGAGGACTAGGTTTAAGAAGTCCCTTTCGCATCCCTCCGTCGCCCTTCCGGGCATCTGACCTTCCCGACGGCCTCTTGCGCAACCGATAGAAATGAGGGTTCACACATGGAACCCATCCGTTATTCGCTACGGGCCGCTTTGATTCTAGGTTTGTCACTGTCTGTCTTCGCGCAGATTCCTGCTGCTCCCGACGTGTCTGGTTTTCCCTTAGGGCGCAAGACCCTTGATTTTCCGTTGACGGCTCTGCTGCCTGCTCTCTTTCCGCGCTGGGTGTTCGAGTTTCGAGGGATTCGGATTGGTGATGAAGATAAGGAGGCCAAACGAAAGTTCCTTGCTTTGAAAGTACCCTCGCCTTCGTCCAGACCCGGGTTGTGCGGTACCGACGGCATGAATCGGATCGAAACTTGCACTGATGTCTTGGACACCGGGGAGTACGTGAGTATGACGATGTTAGATCGGCACGTCGCCCAAATTTACGTGTCCACCGACCGTCGTACCGAGGGAAACACTTACAACAGCTACGTGCTAGCTTTGGGCACCACATACGGCAGGCCTAACAAACTCGAAACTAGATACTACCGCGACGGCGTCGAGACTGGGTCGTCAGGAGAACACCTTCGGTGGTTGAACGGTGATCAATACATGGACGCCAGCGAAAGCGAACACTCCATCACCATCGGGAGCAAACCCCTCGATGCAAAAATTAACGAACTGGAGACCATTGATGAACGCAACTAGCATTTCGCTTTGTGTGCTTATGATGCTATTCGTGATCCTGCTGCTCTACCGGATGCGCAGGTTGAAACCACAGATCGCCACGTTCCGATCACAGAGAATGTGCCCCTATTGCGGATTGATCACATCTCGACTAAAGGCGTATTGCTTGGAGTGTGGCAACTCTCTGGCAGCAGTGAGCGTGAGGTGATTGTTGAAAACGATGAGCGATTGCGAAACGGGTTCTGGAAGTCTGATGAATCATTCCCGCCGTTATCATCGTTCCCTTAGCGGAGGGTGACGAAAAATCGCCATTTCACTCATTGCCCAGCAATGTCCGAGCTACACGGTAGTCTTTCGTACTTCAACGCAACTCACGAAGTGCAGTTGCAAGGGAAGGCACGGCCCGTGCGAAATCCTCGCACTCTGGAAAATACCTGCCTTCATCCACGTTTGACGATTGAGAATCTCGTCCACCTCCGGATCGTGCAGTTTCCTCAGTTCGTTGAACTTGGCCGTTACCGCTCCCGCTGTCTTGCCCCATTTTTCTTGATGCTCTGCTGCCGATTTCAGCTGCTCCTCTATCATCTGTTTGCAACTCACATCCACATTGTGCGCTGGTTTGCCACATCCAGTTAGAGCAACCAACAATGGAAACAGTCCGAGCCCAGCTTTCATAAATGATCTCAACCTCATTCAAATCTTTTTGGACTTGCATGAGAAACTGAATCCTGCGTGAATGGCGATAATTGTTGTTAACAGGCGTTATCACTCATTGACATCGCTTTGACTTGCAACCAGCGAATTGGTTTGTCAATGCTGGCACTCAATTCCACAAACGGACGGCATTGTTGGACAAATAGGCTGTCTTTCAATTTTCCGGGTCGCCTTCCGTACTTCTTGAAAAAGTGGCTTCAGCTCTTTTTAGCAATTGCACTTGCTTTTGCTTGAACCAATGCGGCCATCGTAGCGTGTTGGTTCGGGAATATACTTTTTGCTGCGCTATGCGCGTAGAGTTCCGAGGCCAATACCAAGCTGCTTGGCAGCTTCCGAAGAAGATACTTGGGCATCCCTGTTTGCGGCACACAAAACCCTGACGGGCACCGGAAATCTGATCATTTTTGATCAGTCTCTCTTGACCAGTTCCGTCGATACTAGAAATTGTTACGATCGACTCCGCTGCGAATGCTTTCCGATGACGAGAAATGAGGTGTCCTTCCACTCGTGGTTCATCAGGAGCTTGTTGGACCAGCATGCGGTCTTTAGTTTGGTTGGACACCAATGTCAGTCGTAAGCACAGGCGAGAGCAGGAGCGATGAAGCTGTTCCTTTGGATCTTCCAATTTGTTTTTGGGTGCCATCACCGTCATGTTAGTCGCGTCTTCACGATCAAACGCCGGACTTACCAGGTGTGCTTCGATTGTGGAATGGAATTCGACATGCCGGATCTTTATGCTCTATCCGCGTAAATCTTGCGCCACAAAGCATAAAAAGAATCACGGCTGTGCACGCGGTCGTGTTCATTGTTGGCCGCCCGCGTGTCCGGTATAAGAAGGAACGATGACCAGCTTGCTCTTCACTATATCGATCTTCGCAGAGTATCGCGGTACGAAGGAAATCTACTCAGCAAAGGTCATCGCGCGCAACGGTACGCCGCTCTATCACCTAGCAGAGGCGCTCTCAATCCCAGAGGCGCTAGAAAAGGTGGTGCAAGAAATACGGCTGCAGGAAAAGAAAAGCGCATCGTTACGCGGTTAAAGGGAGAAGGTCCGTTTTCTCCACGTTTGGCTGCATGTTCGCCGAGACCACGACCGCCCCCTGATGTCACCGCTCCGCGAGTAGATAGGCGATCCGGTGTTTGAGCCGTCTCCCTGAAGCAAACCTTCTGACGGACGTTCGCTCTGGCACAGCGCTGCACAAGCGACAAGCAGAACATAGGAAATAACCCATATTGGTGCGATTCGCTTCACGATAGCGCGTTCCGGCAAGGCGGCAAGCGACTTACCGCCTCCTCCGGCGACTCAACTTGGAAGCACACTTTGACGTTAGCACTTCACGGGACTCTCGTCGGATCAGAATTGCTCATCCGCAGGAGGCGGAGACAACTCGCACAGATCGATTCACAAACTGCGCACACAACGCTATCACACACTTACCTGTAGACCTGCTGAGGCTAGGGGCTTGTCGTCATTGTTGGCGGAAATGCTGCCAACCTGTGCGATCATGTCCCCCGTAACTGGCTTGGAGAGTTTGCCGAGTTCACCGTTGGCGCGCGCGCCCGTCCTGGGGCCGACTGTGCCGCAAATCGCGGTGATGGCCTTTTCAATTCCGCGTTTCATCGCTATCGGATTGGCTCCGGCAGCGACAGTTCTCACGCCTCGTGATAAATGGTCTGCGCCAGAACGGTGGCCGTGGTGGTCCCGTCGCCAGCGATGTCGCCGGTCTTGGAAGCAACTTCACGCACCATCTGTGCGCCCAGGTTCTCGAGAGCATTCTGCAGTTCAACCTCTTTGGCAACGGTGACACCGTCCTTGGTGATCGTCGGCGAACCAAATTTCTTTTCAATGACAAGGTTGCGGACTCTTGGCCCGAGAGTCACCTTTACCGCATCTGCCATGGTTAACGCCGCGCAGGATCGCCTGACGCGACTCTTCGCCGTGCACGATTTGCTTTGCCATGACTGTACTCTCCTAGGAATGCGGAAATCTTCAACTCTAAAGTGCTCCTGTCGTGTCACTGCAACCACGAGCAAGATTGCTTGTGGTTACCTTTGACAGATAGGCCCACAACGACTCAAAAGGGAGCAAGCTATCTCTTGAAGCCTACTATCCCTTTCGTCGCTGAACCGGTTAGAGCGCCAAGGACTTCTTCCTCTTTCATGATTAGGAAATCCTCCCCATCAATCTTGATCTCGGTTCCGGAGTACTTGCCAAACAGGATGCGGTCGCCATCTTTTAGCGCGAGAGGGGACACTTTGCCTTCGTCGTTGGTCTTGCCCTTGCCAACCGAGATGACTTCACCCTCTTGTGGTTTGTCTTTAGCAGAGTCCGGGATTGTGATTCCACCCCGAGTTGTGCCAACTTCTTCTACTCGCCGCACCAGGATGCGGTCGTGCAGTGGGGTAAACTTTGTAGCCATACTTGCAAACTCCATTCCTTGAATCCCGCTTTGGTAAGGGGAGCGATGAAAAACCCATTGTCAGAGCCATGACCGTCGAGTCTTGGACCAGAGCGATAATTGGATCAGGCCGCCCAGAGCTACCAGGACGGAGACCGCCAGAAATATCGGCATTCCATCTCTGCCGATGCTAAGGGCAAGTACGGCAGTGATACCACCAAGACCGCCTAGACCAAGCCCTAACCACATCCGCCATGTGTCGGCACCCGGCTTCACCATCTTATCCTTCATCTATTCCCCTCGGACCACTTCCTTAGCTCTGAAAATCCCAAATGAGTCTGAATTTACAAGTCACGTCACATTCAACAACGCTACCAAATGGCGGAACTCGAATTTCTCTTGGTGTGACCAAACCAGGCCTGACGTTCTTTCCGAGGCCACAAGAGTCGGAGGTTGCTCCCTGTCAGTTTCCAACTAGCAGACAAGTTATGCTCCGGTTGACGCGTATAGAACCAGCTCTTGGCGATCCTTCAGCTTTAAGAAATGAAGGACCCAGGCAATGCAGTTCTGTACGTCCATTTCGGGGAGACCTAGCTTCGTTGCAACTCGTTATCATTGAGCCCTTGGCCCAATGAGTGGTAGATGGGGCCAAGGACACCCGTTTGCTCCCAAAAGCAGCGCATATCGTCTCCTTCCTGACGTAGACCACACCCGTAACGAGAGATAGGAAGTGCCGTCTCTCAAACATTATGATGGTCTAAATAGAAAGGAATAGCTGGTCTAAACTGCTCACCCTTTATTTCGGGTCGCAAGAAGTTTGGCCCTCTTGAACGAGCCGTGACTGACGCCGTCTGCTAGTGAGGGAATCTGCATCAGACGGGATTATCCTCGAAGGGGCAGACGGAGCGAAGAAAACTGCTTTGCAGCGACTTCTGCACGGCTTCAGTGTGGACATGACGGTGATCTCCTTGCCGGCAGGTGTACGAAGTGAACATTGAACGGCGGGATGAAGAACTCGGAAGAGGGATCGCCGCGACCCTATGGATTAGCCTGTTCGAGGTTGCCGACCGTTGAGGACTTATCGCATGGTCGAACACACTGTCGGTCGAAGGTCTGCAGCACGGTTACTCTTCTCCCGTCAGCAATCCACAATGCGAATCGGAACATCAATGGGGCGAACAAGAACCAAATTGAAAATCCGTGCCTGCTTTTTGAGCTTCTCGGATAAATTGCTCGCCGCAATGCATCGTGAACATGACAATCAAGGTCTTGGGCGCAATCTGGGCAATGATCCGTGCGGCATCTAATCCGTTCATAACTGGCATCTGACTACGTCTGGATTGAAGCGGCGGATGCTTTCAACGGCAATCGCCCCATTTTTGAAATGTCATCTAAAACGTACTGGAAAAATATCTCGATCAGATTGAACTTGTGACCGTGCTCCGGATATTGAGCGGATCGTCGGGCAGAATAAGATCGCGCTGGACGTTTGCACCGAAGACCCATTCTGCTTGCGAATCACTTCTAAGAACCGGCTGCGCCTGCCTATGAGCTCTGTTCCGTGCGCTTCCTGATCGCCCTGAGCATGCCGGAAAAAATTAGAGCGTGAACTGGGTACAAGCCATACCAGTAGATCTCTCCGGCCAAACCGCGCGGCTGGAACCATGCGCAGCACCGGAGAAGCGTGCGGTTATGTGGTTGGGGTGTCAGGTTGAATTGTAGCCATGCTTCGCCGGGCAGCTTCATTTCTGCGCGAAGCAGCACAGCGCTCGGCGCGTCGGCTCGATCTACCTGCCAAAAGTCGATGACATCGCCGGCCTCGATACCGGACGCTCGCGACCTGCCACGTTTCAGGCCCACGCCGCCGATGAGTTGATCGATCCAACCGCGCACAGACCACAAAAAATTCGCGTAGAACCACCCGTTCTTCCCTCCGACGTTCCCGATCAGCTCAAACACATGTTCGGGTGGAGCGTCGACAGTGGTTTCCCTCATGTCGCAGATGATGCCCTCGGCGCGAACTGTCCGTTGCGAAGCTCCGTTCATGCTCGGCAGCGGCATCAAAGGCGCGGGCCTCTCCAGTGCTCTTTGAACAGCGGCGGAGTACGAGATCGGACGGATCGAAGGAAATAATCTGGGGGCCAGCGCAGTGGTGCAAACGGATTCGCTTCGGAGACCTTCAATGAGCGGGCGAGACACGGCCGGCGGCACGGGCGTGACGATGTCCAGCCAATAGGACGACAAGCGCGGAGTCAGCACCGGAACGCGCAGCAACAATCGCTGCAGCCCACGATGCCGCGCATACGAAAGCATCATGCTGCGATAAGTCTCGATGGTCGAACCACCGACCTCGATGGGTTCGTTCACCGCTTCGTACAGGTCGAGCGCAGCTTCGAGGTATTCGAGAACGTCACTAACCGCTATCGGCTGGGTTCTTGTCACTACCCAACGAGGGCAGATCATGATTGGCAGCCGTTCTGTGAGGCAGCGAATGATTTCGAACGAGGTACTGCCATTACCGACGATGATGCCGGCCCGCAGTTCAATCAGAGGCGGCCCGAATTTTCGCAACACCGCGCCCGTTTCGTGCCGGCTCTTGAGATGCGCTGAAACCGTGCCTCTAGTGGCGGCCAGTCCACCGAGGTAGATCACACGCCGCACCCCGCACTGCTTGGCTGCCATGGCGAAGTTGTGTGCGGCCTGGCGGTCGCGCAATGCAAAGCCTTCCACTCGCCCGGACATGGAGTGAATGAGGTAGTAGGCTACATCGATTCCTTTTAGCACCGCTGGAAGTGTCTTGGAGTGCAACGCATCCGCCTCGACGAACTTTATCCGCGCGCTATGAAGTTGGGGAGGCCGAGCGCCATCACGGACCATACAGGTGACATCGTGACCCGCGGCCGAAAGCTTATCCGCCAGTTGGCGGCCGATGTAACCGGACGCACCAGTAACCAGCACCTTCATGCTGGACCTTTATTCAGACGCCAGATTCCAAAGTTCAAGTAGGAAGCATAATAGAAGACCCAGGCGGCATAGGGTGTCATCAGCCAGAGAGCCAGGCGTGAGAATTCCGCGAATCGCATGGACGTCATGACAATGGCGACCAACACACGATGATTTTCGAGCAGGGCCGCTCCGGGCCTTCGCGAAACCGAAAAAGACAAAAGGCCGCAATATATGCGCATGTAGTTGTGCATCTCGGGCGTGCGACCAGATGTTCCAGTCGCTCGATTTCCTTCGAGGGAGCTCAACGGATCATTCTCACCCCGCACCCGGTGGGTCGACGATTGTAACGCTTGGGTTTCATGAGTACTTCACGATTTTCATCCACCAATCTTTCATACGCAATCTCCGACTCTGCTCGGTATCGGATAGGGAATCCTTGCGACTTGATGGGTGGGGGTGTTTTTCGCGCTGCCATTGATCCTGCCTGCTCAGGCTGGTTCCCGGCCAGCCTTACGAGCCTCGGAACTATTCTCGCCTATCGGGTGTTTGCTTGCCTTAATGGCGGCCAGTGCTTTGCTTTCCGGGATGATCGGCGATGTGCTTTCTAGAAACGGGATGTTAAGTACGGATTGGCTAATGTTCACTGATTCACCAGCACGACGCTACCGCTTTATGGCCAAAGTCCATTGAGGATCAACTGAGCCGTGAAGAATTGGTGGGCACACTCGGCATCCTATGGGATTGCTTTTGTGGGAGGGATCGTGAAGGCAGCGAGCTCACGAAGATGTGTGGGCATTCGCCCTGACTCATTGACTGCGTGGGGCCAAGCCCTGCGAAGCCGTCGACGATAGGTCAATGTAACTTTTGAGCCGAACTTCCATCCGGTGCTGGCGATCGACATGTATCGCACTTGCCAACCACTTGACGGAAAACGAACGCTTCTGTCAATTCGGTAACACCCTTTAAATGTGCGTCCCGTGATGCAACTCTGAATGGCCCCTGAACGTCCATGTAGCGCTTTACCGACCAGCACTCTTACGCAAGCTTACAGTGGCTGCCGTATTTACAAACCTCTTACAGAGGGTATGGTGGAGGTGTCCTTCCTCGTCGCCGACCGCCTGCACAATTCTCATTACGGCCTGCTGCCTGTTAAAGGGCCCAAAGGCCAACTGTGTCCCACTCAATTCTGATCGTTGACGATAGTCCATTGATTCGACGTTTGCTGCGCTGTTACATCGAACAAGATGCCGAGTGGAAAGTCTGTGGAGAAGCAGAAAATGGGGCGATTGCCGTTGAAAGCATCCGCCGCTTCAATCCAGACGTAGTTATTCTCGATTGGCAGATGCCAGTTATGAACGGATTAGATGCCGCACGGATCATTGCCCACATTGCGCCCAAGACCTTGATTGTCATGTTCACGATGCATTGCGGCGAGCAATTTATCCAAGAAGCTCAAAAAGCAGGCATCAATCACGTTCTTTCGAAAGCGGATACTAAGAATCTCTTCGCCTTGCTAAAGACCATGGCTGTTCCCGGCTAGAAATCACCTCGAAAAGCGAAAAGTCGTGTTGTGTACGTGAAGATGCCGAGGGAGGTTAGTAGCATGAAAAGTTTGTTCCTTGGCGAAAACCATTACCATACTCAGTGGTCGTCGAACTCGAATATCGATTCAAGAGCTTTTCCGACCAGCGAAGAGGAAAGAAACGGCCGTTACGCTCGTTAGGTAGCCTGAAATTATGAGCGATGATTCCGAGCACGTGACCGCTCTTATCAAAGAGTTGCCAATTCTGAACCGCGCTGACCGTGCTCCCACTATCCGACCGCAGAGTGAAGAAGAGATTGAATGGAGAAAGACGAAGCGAACAACGGTTAGGCAAGAACTTGTGAAAGCTTTGGATCTCCGCGACAAGCACGATGTTTGAGCCATAGTTTCCCCAGAGGACATGCAAAAAGTGCTTCTGAACACCTTGCCGCCGCTGATGCTTTTTGAGGTCAGAGATCTCTTCGTTGTAAGTTTTGTTGTTGTTGCTGTCCTTCATGTCAGCCAGGATCGATTGTTTCGTTTCCCAGTTGCCCCAGCTCGATCCACCGCTAAAAGTATTAGCGTAGTTTTTCTCGACATAGGACGAGTCCCCCGCAGTGTCCGCCTTAACGGAAGCGTTTTCCATTTCCGTGATCGTAGCAATGGAGGCTTTCTCAGTTGGCGTGCCACCCTTTTTAGCAAAGGACAGTACGCTGAAGACCGTTGTAGCAAGCGCTAAACTGATAATTACAGCCGTTGATGTGGTTATACGCATTCCAACCTCCTGGGTTGTCGTCGCACTAAGAGAGTAGTGCTTCAGATGTTGCTGACTTAGTTCAGAAGATCTGACAGAGCGGAAGGAAGGTATCGCTCAGGTGCGACGACAGGCTTAGTCGGGTACTATTGTCAAATTGTGCCGTAAACGCTAAGCAAACTACCTGATCATGGTGATGCCGCTATCGAAATGCTGCGCACCGCGCGGTTGCGCTGACTGGGACTACGACGATCGGCTGCGAAAAGAATTAGATTGAAGGAAGATGTATTCATCTTCATGCCCTTAACCGTCAGCTCGGAGCACAATCGGCCCCTGTTCAAAACTGACCATTTTGGGAACTGGAATGGGAGTAATCTTGCGCCACTGATGAAGACTCGCTTCAATATCGTCTGGTTGCGAGCGTTGCTTCTGATTTACATCGGATCATGGCAGTTGATAACGGCCCAAGTGTCGAGTACGCCAGCTAAGTTCGATCGCGAGCTGACCACAGAACAGGTCGTGAACAGGATGGTCCAAAGAAATATTGAGCGTGCCAACGCATTAATCGGCTACCGGGGCACGCGAATTTATCGCCTTGAATATCACGGTTTTCCAGCTGGCAAAAGTGCGGAAATGACCGTAGACGTGAATTACCGTTTTCCCGGAACCAAAGAATTTATCATCCAGTCGGAAACTGGATCTCGGCTGCTTATCGAGAAGGTTTTTCACAAGTTATTGCAAAGCGAGAAAGAAGCACTGACTGCGGAAAACCAGGCACACGTCGCCCTCAATAACGAGAACTATCGTTTCGCTTTGACCGGTTACGAGATTATGCCGACGGGTCCCTGTTACGTTCTCTACGTCGAGCCGCTAACCAAAAGTAAACTCCTCTATCACGGCCGAATTTGGGTCGATGCAGAAGATTTCGCTGTTGTACGCATTGAAGGGGCCCCTGCGAAAAACCCTTCCTTCTGGATGAAGGAAACCAGGATCGAGCAGCTTTATGCGAAGGTAGGCAATTTCTGGCTTCCCGTTTCCAATCGAAGCAGTAGCGCCATCCGACTGGGAGGCCAGGCCGAATTCACAATTGCTTACCAAGGCTATCAGATAACGGTTGCCGCTCCGTTGCGCACGGCGAATCCAGCGGCAGGAAGCCGTTAGCTAGTCTCGATCAGACAGAAGAGAAGAGAGGAGCGGGTGGTAACTCAATCGTGGAGAACGACGTTGAGAAGCGAGCTATGCACCTGCAGTGCACCTTCCGAACCGCCGGCATAATTAATAAATCCCAGTTTCCTGAATCTGTTCATGAAAAAGCTGACTCGCGAACGGGTCGTCCCAACCATCTCGGCCAACGTTTCCTGGCTGATCTTGGGGACAACAGTTTCGGGGATGCCTTCCTTGCCAAAGTGAGCAAGAAGCAGCAGAACGCGGGCTAGACGTTTTTCACTGGAATTGAACAGTTGGTCGACTAAATCCTCTTCATAACGGATATTGCGTGCCAGCAAGTAAGCTACGAACATTTCAGAAAGCGCCGGTTCTCGATGGAGCGCATCCATCATGGTCTTCTTTTCTATGCGTAGAATCTCGCAATCTGTCATTGCCACCGCAGATCCCATTCGTAACAACTGCCCCGCGAGAGAACCTTCACCGAAGAAGTTTCTCTCGCCTACTATGGCAATGGTTGCTTCCTTGCCGATCTTGGATACAACGGTGAGCCTCACTTTGCCTTTTTGCACATAGAAGACTGCATCTGCCTCGTCTCCTTGCGAAAAGATCGGCTGCTTTTTCGGAACATTGAGGATTTTCCTGCCCTCGCCAATGGTCGCGAGGAATGTATCAGCGTCGAAGGCAGCATTCTTTTTGGGTGCTACAGGAGAAATCATCCTTGATGAGTATAGTCCGAGAAGAGGCGAATTCACACGAATCGGAATAGTCCTAATCCGCAAAGATCCAAGCCCGCCCTGCCGTCAGGCTTCCTAAAAGGTGGTCACTATTGAGCAGCTTTTGTTCGAGTACGGCCGCACACTGGGACTGCATACAAAGCCAGAATCACGTCGATACGATTGAGAGAGCCATGCTATCAACGATTGAAGTGGGCACGATTCTGATGAAGGATTGGCAGGAGTTGACGCACCCTCTCGGGCTGGAAAGCGAGCCATATTGGGGTGCCTGGACTTTGCTAAAGGGTCAAAATGGATTCGCTTTTGATCGTAAGATCCGCGCTGCCGGATGGAATTTCTTCTTCATGGCTGAAGAAGTCAAAGCGATGTTCTTTGGATCTCCTGCGAAGGCGAAGATCCAGAGCGCTTTGAAGCGGATTCTAGTCAAGGTTGAGCACCAGCATTTCAATGGTCTGGAGGTGACGGCGATTGTTGCACGGCATTTCCTCGGAATGCCCTATGTAACCGTGTCCGCGCATTCCCGCCATGTGCAACAGAGTTGTTACTTGGAGGGCACCCTGGCGCGGCAATCCTACCAACGCGATTTGGAATGGGCTCGAGGATGAGCACAGATTCCGCTTCGGAGAATCGACTAATGAAATTGGATGAGAACCAGAGTCTCGATCGAACGCTTGAGTCTGCCATTGTTGTGTCCTGGAAAGACTTAATGCAAGGCGCGCAAGGCGGCCTGATTCACGTGGAATATGGGTTTGCTTCAACGGGCACGCTGGATTACCTCAAGGTCTTGTCATCGCCAACGCGCGGCCATTGGCTTGTGGCGTGTGAGTACTGGATGTCAGCCTCGGTCGTTCACGCCGCCGGCGTCCGTTTCGAGAATGGATTCACATCGGAAAAGTTGGCCCATATTTTGGAATTCGTGATGCAACACCAGGACTCGTTCGTCCTTCCCCCCGACCGCCACCGCGATGGACTACTCCAGATCCCAACTCCCACGATGGAAGAAGATACAGCGGCCGCGGCAATGATTAACAAAGTTCTTGGTGGTTTCGCTTTGCCGCTCGCAGTCGCCTGAACATGTCGGCATCGCTCATTTTTCGGAGGCCGCTAAACGCCGGTCTCGGTGCGGTTCTGTGCGTGGCAGACCCGTGCTGACCTCGCATTTTTCGCCCAGTTTAGCGCCACACGTGGGACAACGAACGGCCAGCGCTTCCTTCTGTTTGATTTTCATATCGACACAATGCGCGGTTGCTCGCCAACAAGATGGTCAATTGTGACCATCGCGCAACCCTCCGCGAAGCGCATCATCTCCTTAGCGTGTGAGAGAACTAGAAGTTGCGGGCTGCAATGTACACCTTGATTGCCGCGGGTCACCCTCGACCATTTTTCATGAGGAGCATAATGTTCGAGCAATTGACAACGAAGAAAAACAAACGCCTCGAACCCTCGCCAACCCAGGCAGGAGCAGCATCGCCTGACACGGAGCCCGGCAAACAGCCACCGCTGCCTGTACCTCCATATCAGCCTTACGCCGAGGACTCCTCGCCGCCTAAGCCTTTATATAAGCCCTACGCCGAACAGCCTTCGCTGCATGAACCACTTTACGAACCTTATAAAGGCATCTAGTTGCGAGTCCGGGATCGCGGAAAGTCACATTGACAACGGTTGAGTGGAAGCCTAATGTCGTAAGTGAGCAAGCCACTCTTCTTACTCTTTCAGATTCTCTGAACTAAGTCAGCCCATCTGAAGTTCGTCCTCTTAGCTTCCCCTCTGAAGGAGGAATTGCTTATGACGCTATTGACCCGTTGGGATCCGCTCCGCGACTTGGCCACCATGCAAAACCGTATGAACCGCCTTGCTCGTGAGATATATAGTCCGGAAGATCCAGAAGAGGCGTTGACGACCACGAGCTTTGCACCGCCGGTGGATATCTATGAAGACGAACACAATATTACGCTGAAGATGGAAGTCCCAGGCATCGACGAAAAAGACATTGATGTTCGCATCGAGAACACCACACTCACCGTCCACGGCGAACGCAGGTTCGAAAAGGAAGAGAAAGAGAATAACTTCCGTCGCGTCGAGCGCCAGTACGGAACTTTCACCCGCTCGTTCACACTCCCGAGTTCGGTAGATACGGGGCAAGTGAGCGCCAACTACGACAAAGGTGTGCTGAAGATCAGCCTTGCCAAAAGGGCCGAAGCCAAGCCCAAGCAGATCAAGGTGAACGTTAGCAGCGAGAAGACCCTCGAGGCCAAGAGTCACGGCAAAGCCGCCTAAAGACATTACTTAGCGATAAAAACAGGGAGGTGGACTATCCTCCCGTTTTTATTTATTACCAAGCCAAGAGATAAAAAATATGAAAAACATCAAGTATGTGGTGAGAGTGAACCGTGGTGGAGCTCGTCCACCTGCGTACGTACAGCGGGTGATTCCGATCCCAATCCAAATGACAACCAATCGCAAGCTGGCGCTGACGATGGGAAAATTAACGGCCGAAGACGCGATGAAAGCTATCGAGAATTCTCTGTCCGTTCCGGAGTTAGTGCCCGTACATGTAAATGCCCAGCCCACGCCCAAATTGGCCTCCCGGATATGAGGGCCCTCTGGCGCGACTGGTCAACATTGACCAGTCCCACAAGTCCACTACGGTAAATACTAATCCCCAGAATCCGCGGCTAAAGGCAACAGCAGACCAGGCAGCGAGTGGACGCGACTAGTTGTCCGGTCTCAACGCGCGGGCAATCGTTTACTCATATTCGGGGAGAGTAACTTTTTTGTCGATCTTTCCCACCACGCTCTAGAGGGACAATGTCGCTACCAAATACAGTGCTGCCCAAGGTTCTCTTAGAGGTCGTCGTTCCGCGTACGCTGATTCGGGGAGGGGCCGCAGTCGATCGCGCTCGTTTGCGTTCGAAGCCATCGCTGCCCAGTCGAATCGCGGTGATCGGGAATTATCTTCCGCGACATTGCGGGATAGCTACTTTCACCACCGATCTCTGCGGAGCCATATCGACTGAGTGCGGATCAGCCCGATTGTTGGCTCTTCCTGTCAACGACACTGAGGCGGGATACGACTATCCTGATCGAGTGAGATGGTCGCTCGCCCAGGACGACGTGCAGTCATATCAGCAGGCCGCCGAGTTCCTGAACTTCAACAACATCGACATGGTGTGCCTGCAACACGAGTATGGGATCTTCGGCGGTCCGGCCGGAAGCCATATCCTACATCTCTTACGCGGTCTGAAAATGCCGGTGGTAACGACGCTGCACACGGTTTTGCGCGAGCCCAATCCTGACCAAATGCTGGTCATGGAAGAAATCGCGGAGCTGTCTGACCGCCTCATTGTCATGAGCCAGCTGTCGTCGCAGTTCCTGCAGGAAATCTTCAAGGTGCCGGGCCGCAAGATCGACACGATCCCGCACGGGGTTCCGGACCTGCCATTCCTAGATCCGAATTTCTACAAAGACCGTTTTGGCGTGGAAGGGCATGCGGTACTCCTGACATTCGGACTACTCTCGCCGAATAAAGGAATCGAAAACGTAATTCAGGCGCTGCCGCAGATTCTGTCCAAACACAAGAATGTCGTCTACATCGTCGCAGGAGCGACCCATCCCCACATTCTCCGGCGCGAAGGCGACATCTATCGAGCCAGTTTGCAGGCTTTGGCGAAGGAAGCGGGAGTCGAATCGCAGGTGATATTCCACGATCGCTTTGTCAGTCCCGGGGAGATGGTTGAGTTCATTGGCGCGGCCGATATTTACATCACGCCGTACCGGCACGAAGCGCAGGTGGTTTCCGGAACGCTGGCCTATGCATTAGGTGCGGGCAAAGCGATCATCTCGACTCCATATTGGCACGCGGTCGAGCTGTTGGACGATCGCAGAGGCGCGCTGGTTCCATTCCAAAATCCCGATGCTATTGCGAAAAAGACGATCGAGTTGCTGGACACGCCTGCGATTCGTCACGCGATGCGCAAACGCGCCTATCTTTTCGCGCGTGAAATGGTATGGAAGAGAGTAGCTCAAGGCTACATGGAGAGTTTTGCGCGCGTGCGCAGTGACCGTATGGAGGGTCCCAAAGTCCAGTTCTCAGCACAGATAACGCCCAAATCGCTGAATCAGCTGCCCTGCTTGAAGCTGAATCATTTGAATCAGATGACCGACGACACTGGAATACTGCAGCACGCGATCTTTACGATCCCGAACCGCGGAGAGGGCTACACCACGGACGACAATGCTCGCGCCCTCATATTTGCCGTCCTCGCAGATTTGGAGAAAGAGCCGCTTAGAGAGACAGGCTTGCCTTCCGAAAAACCTGCGTTGTATCTGTCATTCCTGGAGCATGCATTCAATCTCGCAAAAGGCAGATTCAAGAACTTCCTCGGGTACGATCGCCGGTGGTATGAACCTGTGGGATCGGAAGATTGTCACGGACGTGCTCTGTGGAGCCTGGGAACGATTCTAGGCCGATCGCAAGATGAGGGAATGAGGGGCGCTGCCGGTCGGTTGTTTGAGTTTTCACTGCCTACAGTCTTGGGGTTCAGCAGCCCGCGAGCTTGGGCCTATACTCTGCTCGGTATTCAGGAGTACCTCACTTCTTATCCAGGGGATCGGGATGCGCAGAGAGTAAGATCCGTCCTCGGTCAGCGGCTCCTCGAAATGTATGAGTCAATCCGGCGTCCGGAGTGGAAGTGGTTCGAGAATGTCCTCGCATATGGCAATGCGAGGTTGCCTCAAGCCCTCCTGCTAGTAGGTTCAGCCTGCTCGGATGACCGGATGGTTTCCGCGGGCCTTGAATCGCTCGATTGGCTGTCGAAAGCTCAGCACTACGAAATCAACGGCCACTTTGTTCCAATCGGCTCGCAAGGCTTCTATCGCCAGGACGGCGATAAGGCTCGATTCGATCAACAGCCGCTCGAAGCAGCGGGCGCGGTCTCTGCTTGTTTGCAAGCGTACCGCGTAACGAGTGACAGCCGCTGGCGCGACGAAGCTTGGTCGGCTTTCAACTGGTTCCTCGGCGACAATGATCTGCAATTGCCTCTGTATGACTCCGGAACGGGCGGCTGCCGGGACGGCCTTCATCCCGACCGCGCCAATGAGAACCAGGGTGCAGAATCAACGCTATCGTTCCTCATGGCACTCCTCGAAATGCGCTCGCTGCAAAAGCCCCAACAAAAGGAAATCTTTTCATGACAGTGCCCGTAGAAAAGCGAGTGAGCCTTCTGGGCACTCGTTTTGAGCCGTCGCTTCTTCGCCATCCAGCGAACCCGATTCTGACGAGTAAGGACTGGCCGTATCCGATTAACAGCGTCTTCAATGCCGGCGCAACGCTCCTGCCGGATGGCACGACGCTGCTACTCTGCCGCGCGGAGGATCGCCGTGGGCTGTCGCATCTTTGCGCGGCACGCTCGCGCAACGGTGTCGACGGATGGCAAATCGATAGTGAACCCACGTTGATGTCCGACCCGAAGCACTACCCGGAGGAGATCTGGGGCATTGAAGACCCACGCATCACGTTTGTCCCCGAATTGCAGCACTACGTGGTCACGTACACGTCCTATTCGCGGGGTGGCCCCGGAGTGTCGCTGGCCCTGACCAAAGACTTTCGCACCTTCGAGCGCTACGGCGTGATTATGCCGCCGGACGACAAAGACTCCGCACTTCTGCCGCGAAGAATCGACGGATACTGGGCGCTGATACATCGTCCCATGACGACGCTCGGTTCCCACATGTGGATTTCGTACTCCCCTGACCTGCGTTATTGGGGCAGGCACAGGCTCATGCTGGAAGCCCGGCGCGGCGCGTGGTGGGATGCCAACAAAATTGGGTTATCACCACCGCCCGTCGAAACTTCCCGCGGATGGCTGGTGTTCTACCACGGAGTGCGTCACACGCCTTCGGGCTGTTTGTACCGACTGGGCTTGGCTCTTTTCGATCTTGAGAATCCGGAAAAATGCTTGCTGCGCGGAGATTCGTGGATCTTCGGGCCCGAGGAGGAGTACGAGCGTCACGGCGACGTGGATGACGTCGTATTCCCGTGCGGATATACCCTCGACGCCGATGGGGACACGCTCAACATTTACTACGGTGCGGCGGATTGTGCGATTGCCCTAGCCCGTGCCAGCGTTCGCTCCCTACTCGAGTGGCTCGATGCCCACGGAAGTTCCGAACGCCGCCAGCGGGCGCAGGATTTATGAAACTCGTCGGCGAGACAATTAGCCGACGTCGGAAGGCTACGAGATGACCGTTCAGCATGTCGTGGAGATCGTAATAATAGTGGTTGTAATCTTCGTGGCAGCTCGTTTTTTTATGAAAAGGGGATAACTGGCGGCATCACACTCGAGACGTCTTCCAATCATGGTTTAGTGGGTAGATTCTGCCGCTTAATAGTAGTGTTAGGATTCGAAGGGCTGGAGGCTATGGCTAAACTGCAAACCCTATGCAGCTGAACCAGAGAACGATTCAATCATTTGATGCTTACATCCGTCGAGCTGAAGCGGAGGCGGACCAGGAGCCACACGAGCACGCGCCATTCCTTTGGTCTGACCTCAACTCGGAACGAGCCAAGCATGTCCGTGAAGGGCAGATCATGGCACGATTCTGGGCTGGCAAAGGGCCAGCCAAGGTGGCGAGCGGTTTGATCCACGACTGGATTGCTGCTGCGTTCATTCCTGAGTCAACAATCCAGGAAATATTTGCGGTGATTCAGGATTACGATGACTACAAGAAAATCTACAAACCCGAAGTGATTGAGTCAAAGCTCGCCAGCCGGCATAACAACGATTTCCAGATATATCTGCGACTCTTAAAGCAAAAAATGATCACTGTTGTCCTCGATACTGTTCATGAGGTGCATTATCAGCTCGTGGACCGGAGGCGCTGGGTGTGCCGCTCCTGTACAACGAGAATTGCAGAAGTGGAGAATGCCGGAAGCCGGGACGAACGAGTCTTGCGGCCTGATACCGGTTATGGATTCCTCTGGCGCTTGTATTCCTATTGGCGATTCGAAGAGCGTGATGCGGGTGTAATACTTGAGTGCCGAGCCATATCGCTAACGCGTGACGTGCCGTTTGGGCTCGGATGGGCCATTGAACCGATCATCCAAAAGCTTCCGGAAGAGTCGCTGCTTAATACCCTAGAGGCTACACGTCAAGCGGTGCACCCGCGGACAAGATAGGCTCTGTCCCCACGAAGAGGCGAGCGGGTACTTCGCAACGTGAGCAGAACCGAAACGGCCTCCAGACATCTGGCGAGCTGAAGGCGCTCGCAGTCGTGAACCATGTGTGTTAGGCAAAGTGCTCTTCAAGGACGGAACCATTGGAATAGGGTCGGCGATTTTAAGCGGCGGTGTAGCCAAACCCACAAAAGGCACGGTCGTAGGGGACGGCGCTTCCGCAATGAGCAAATCCGCAGTGCTGAAATAGGAGGAACCTCCGACAGACCCGATATTGGTGGGTTGTTTATCCGGAGTGCGAACTCTTGACTGTAGTGTGGGCCTATTTGGTTCAAGTTTCTCTTTGTACCGCCCATCACGTCACTAACAGATGTGCGGTGGGTCACAGCTCAGAGTGAAGAGCGAGCGGACACTAGGGACGTGATATCCCTCACATCGGTCCGGTCAGTCTAGGTAAGCCCGACGAATAATCCGATAACAAGTGCCCTGGGCCGCTAATGGAATCACAGGGGGTGTTTCGTGCATTCACCATACGGATTCGACATCATAGAAAACTGTTTAACCTGCAAAATGCGGTCCGAGCATATCTTTTGTGATCTGCCGCCTTTGGCTCTGCAGACGTTCGAACACATCAAGTCTCCAATCGCCTACCCTGAAGGGTCAATTTTATTCCTGGAAGGGCAAGCACCCCGCGGAGTTTTTGTTTTGTGCAAAGGACGGGTAAAGCTCTCCTTGAGTGCTAATGATGGTAAGACTCTTATTTTGAAGCTTGCTGAACCAGGTGAGGTGCTGGGTCTTAGTGCAACGGTTGCCGGCAAACCCTATGAACTGAGTGCTGAGACAATGGATACTTGCCAGGTGAACTTCGTGAAGCGAGATGATTTTCTGCGCTTTTTGAAGCTGCACGTTGAAGTTTGTTACAAAGTCGCTGAACAACTCAGCAAGAAATACAACAGCACTTGTCAAGAATTGCGCTCGCTGGGTCTGTCGCATTCCGCTGGTGAACGGTTAGCTAAGCTGTTGCTGGAATGGAACTCCAAGTACGGCGCAGCTTTGAAAAATGGGCGAATGAATATGTCACTGACTCACGAGGAGATTGCTCAGATGATTGGAACCTCACGTGAGACAGTGACAAGATTGCTCACAGATTTTAAGGAACGACACATCCTACAGGGAATGGGCGCAACCCTAACGATCATAGACATGCCAACTCTGCGGCAAATTGCCACCTCCTAGTAACCGCGATTGTGCAACAATTAGGCAAGCAAGAAAATCCAAACTTTTTTGGGAACGGCAGCCACATCTCTTATATAGGGGACAAGATGGCAGTTTTGTGGACAAGGAATCGATATGACTGAAAAGTTGACCCGTTCTCAACCTCAGTAGTTCTCTTCAGTTCTTTTATCGTAGCCTTTTCATATTGCACAGAGGTTGACAGCATGCCCCTGAGATCGCTGCTCCAGAAAGGGATAGAGCGAGGCTACCCCGGCATAGCCATGATGATTCAGTCAGCAGACGGCAGTATCGACTCGGCCGCAGCAGGATACTCTGACCTCGAGCATCACGTCCCGATGCGGGTCGATGATGCCTTCCACATGGCAAGTGTCAACAAGACACTGACCGCCGTCGCAGTCTTAAGCCTGATTGACGACCGCAAGCTTTCGTTCAACACAACATTGAAGGAATATCTGGGCGAGGCAGTCGCAAAGATTCCGAACGCGGCACGGATCACGGTATCGCAACTCCTCGACCATTCGAGCGGCATTTACCCCACGAATAACGATATGGAATACCTCACGACGATAATCGGCCCCGTTCTTGGCAAGAACGCAGACCCTTCGTGGTGCACCCTCCAAGGCTACCTTCTCGCTACGGATGAATTATGTTACGCCATCGAGGTCAATCCCATGTTCAAGCCTGTGGTAAGCGAAAAGCGATCTGAAGGCCAACTGCTCAACACAACTCTTATGCTGCTGAACGCATTGATGCAGCCGCTGGATTGGTGACAATGCTTCCAACTTGCTGAAGTTTGCCTCAGCGTATTTCGCGGAAAAACTGCTCGGCAATAGGAGTCAGGCCTTTCTGATGTCAGTTAGACAAGGCATGAATGCGGAACCGGTGGGCAAGAAGCGCATTTGGGCCCTGCAGGCCATTCATAAGTCATACGGCGTTCTCATCTATAAAGAAGGTGACGGCCGGGGAGGAGTGAACACCCTGATGGCTTACAATTCGGCGACTGGCGAGATCTTCCTTGGTTTCACAAACATCTTCGGCTACTTCAACGAAGTCGATTTCCTAATGGATGATGTGATTGCAGGTATGGGACGCAGGAACTCTAAATCTGCGGCGAAGTAACACCTTGGAGCACAATGGAAACGGCTTTTGGAATGAGCATTGGCCGCTTACATTTGGCGTCAATGAGTGTAATGGCGATGTTTCACCCCATCCGCGTAAGTGTGCAAGATTGACCGTTTTTGTTCTTCGGAAAGCGAGATCATCATCACCGAGGTCAAGCAGCCAACCCGCAAAGGAGTAAACTCGACTGAGCGCCCTACCCATATTTTCTGCCCGGCCCGTGACATGGTGAGGTGGAGTTCCACATGACTCGACCCAAGATACTTCTGGTCGATGACAACGATGCTGTTCTTCGCATGATGCAACTCTCATTAGAGCGGAATGAGTTTGATGTGGTTGCAGCGGCGAATGTCACCGAGGCTCTTACTCAAATTGTCGCGCAGCACTTTGACGTTCTCCTCACCGATCTGCACATGCCGGATGCGGGGGATGGTTTCACCCTGGTAAGTGCCATGCGTCACTCTCAACCTGAGGCACTGACCCTGGTGGTAAGCGGTTTTCCTGATGTGCAAGAAGCCATGGCCGCTATTCTTCTGCAGGCCGATGAAGTATTAGTCAAACCGTTCGAGGTGAATCAACTCGGCAATTTGATACGCAAGAGAATGCAGCAACGAAAGCCTCTTACGAAGCCACAGAAGGAGAGCGTTGCCTCCATCCTGGAAAATGACGGAGTCAATACGATTCAGAGGT
>Ga0310810_10001503_pt1 | contig 24544 bp, 26 predicted proteins | sample NCmetagenome_FD_207641 | JGI IMG/M metagenome (GOLD analysis project Ga0310810, IMG submission 207641) | Soil microbial communities from experimental microcosm in Duke University, North Carolina, United States - NC | ecosystem: Engineered > Artificial ecosystem > Soil microcosm > Unclassified ... | reverse complement strand
AATAATCCAGCACTCCAATCTCCAATCTCAGAACGCTCCTTCTTTCTCCAGTTTCCGCACGATTCGGTCGTCGACGATGTTTTCCACCTTGAGCCGGCGCAGTGGTTCGCTACTCGCGGCAAGCAACCGCACAACATTCTTGAGGCCGTCCACATTGGGGTAGATTTTCCTGTCGTAGAGATTCCTCATCTGCTCATAGCCGCTCTCGGCATCTTCGATCTTGGCCAGCCGCAGATCCTTCGCAAGCGAGCGCATGACGCTCTGCTTGTTGGCCGGATTGTTGATGTAGGCGATGCTCTCGACCATTGCGCGCAGTGCCCGTTCGGCCACGTCCGGCGAACGATCGACCAGACTTCGCCGGGCCATCACGCCGAGGCCTTGATAAGGAATGCCCAGAGTCGCGAGATCGGCGAGCACCCGATAGCCCTGGCGTTCGAGCTGCGCGCCGAAGGTGTAGCCGAGATAGGCGCCGTCGATAATATTTTGCGTCAACGCTTGCGCAATTACCGACTGGTCGCCGATCAGGCGGAACTGAATATTGTCGCGCTCGGTATTGAGTCCCCAATGCTCGAAGGCGAGCATGCTGAACATCCATACCCCGCCGCCGATGCTTTGCACGCCGATCCTTTTGCCTTTCAGGTCAGCGGGCGTGCGGATGCTGGAATTGACCACGAAGGTTCCGTCCAGTTTATTGATCAGTCCGGCAATAAAGGCGAGATCGAGACCGCCGGCCATAGCCCCGATCGAGGTGCCGGTTGCCGAGCCGACGTGAAACTGGGTTTCGCCGGACGCCAGCGCGGACATGCCGACTTGCGCATTGCGCACGTTGACCACCGTAGCGTCCAGACCGTGTTTGCGAAAAATCCCCGCGTCCCGCGCGACGAACAACACGCCGCTCCGCTCGTTCAAACCGCCGAATGTGAAGACTGCTCTTTGTGGCGCGGAAGCGGCACGGGCAACCGTCGCCGAGACAAAAAGCCATGCGAAGGTGAGCAAAATCGATCCGACTTGGCGCATGCGCTTTTCCTCCGCGCTATTTGTAAAGCGCGTCGATGTAGCCGCTCTGGTCGAGTTCTTTGACAATAGAGATGTCCATGAACTGTTCGGGATTGGCGCTTCTCGCCGCGGGATTTCTCTCCCCCAACTCTTCCAAGGCCAATTGAATTCCTTTCATTGGCGGATACGGTTTCTTCAGAAATATTTTCGCCGCGAAGTCATAGCCGTACTCGATCTTCTCCGTGTCGTTGCTCTTTGTGTAGCGGGCGATGACGTCCATGGAAAATTTCTTGTTGGCCGCGAAGAAGCTAACTCCTTTGACCATGCCCTTGATGAACCGCTGCACGATGTCGCGCGATTCGCGCATGTATCTCCGAGTGGTGACCATGTCGCTGTTGAGCGACTCGACTCCCAGCTCGGTGAGATTCAGCAGCACGTTGAAACCCATTTTTTTCGCCACCATCATTTCTTCGAAGGTAAGCGCCGTGCCGTCGGCGGTGCCGTTGGCCAGCGCGGCCATGCGGACCGGCGAGGAGCCGATTTGAATGATCGCCACATCTTTCTCGGGGGTGAGCCCGAGTTTCTTGAGAATCAGCCGCAGGATGAAATCCGAAGACGCGCCGAGGCGGCTCACCGCGAGTTTTTTCCCCTTGAGCTGCGCCGGTTGGGAAATTCCTTTGGCGGTGACAAGAAACGCCTGGGCGGGATCTTTCTTGGTGCTTCCCGCCATGATGACATCCGAGCCGGCGAGCTGGGAGCCGATCGCCGCAGTGCCCGACATGATCGCGATCGGCACGTCGCCGGCGATCACCGCCTGAGTCAAAAGGCTCGAGCTACCGATGAAAATAAGCTGCACGTCGAGCCCATTTTCCTTAAACAGCCCGGCTTCCTTCGCCACCCACACCAGGGACTGACCGACACCGATCGACGAATAGCCGACTTTGATTCGCGCCACTTGAGCAAAAGCGTTGGCTGCGACGAGAAAGTTTAGCAATAAAAAAATCCCAAGCCCTGGATGTCGGCGCATGTCGCGTCTCCTTTCGACAGTGCGTCTGCTTTACTCCGGCGCCTGCAGGTTGCGCAAGGGCACCGGATGCCATGCGGCGCGGCAGGCTCGGCTACACTGAATAATAGTTGCTGGAAACGCCGAGAGGATTGCGGCGGCTCGCGATCGTCGGCCCGGCGAAGAAAGAGTCAGTGTTTGTGCTCGCGGCGCAGCTTCCACTCCAGGCCGTCGATGATGCATTCGACGCTGGCTTGAAGGATGTCGGCGGCGACACCAACCGTTCCCCACCGCTCCTGATCGTCGGCAAAGATCGCCAGGACGCGCACCAGAGCAGCGGCGCCTTTGTCGTCCTCCTCCTGTTGCATTCCGCCGTGCAATAGACGGACATCGAACTGCTCCAGCCGAACTTCGGAAAGTTGCGGGTAGTGCTGCTCGAGAATTTTTCGCATCGCGTTATCCACGGCGTGCACGGCGCCGCGGCCACGCGCCGCGACCAACTCCTCGTTGCCGAAAATCTCGATCGCTACCGTCGCTTCGGTGATGCTGCGAAAGGTCTCGGGCGCGGTGAAGTCAACTTGATCGTCGATTTTACAGCGGAGCACCTTGAACGGTTTCAGGTAGTCCTCGCGCTTGCGGACGGACATGAGCTCAAAGGAGGCCCACGCGCCGTCTAGCCTAAAAAATTCTTCCTTCAACTCTTTCGCCATTTTAGCCCCCCGTTTATCCAGCCAGTGCGCCATTTGTGGCCGGTATTATAACGGCGATGAAAAAATTCGCCAGCCGGCGCAGATTGATTGGAATGCGCTTCGGCGCGCGTATAAATATCTTTTCACGTCCAGGCAACTTTGCTATCATTCACGCAGGTCGATGGAAAACCAGGCCGCTGACAACAAGCTGCAGGGCTACTTTCTGAAGATAGTGCGGCAAAGCTTCTGGCAGCTGGGCATTTACGACGCCACGGTGGCCGGTTACGTCGCCGAAGTGCTTACCGAATTTGCCCGCAGCGATGCACTCTACAAGTTTCGCGGCCGGGCCGGCCGTAAAGAAGATAGCGTAGTAGGCATTCTGGCGCGCCAGCCCAACGCTGCGGCCGGCGAAAGCGACGTGTTGAAAGAGCGTTCGCTGCGAAAATATGTCGGCGATTACGCGTTGTTCATGAGCGGTATTTTCCGTAAGCACGTGCAGGGCCTGGGCTCGCTGGATTATTATATTCAGGAAGGCAGCCGCTCCTACTGGACGGTTTCCGAGCTTGACCTTTCACTTTACCGCACCGGCTACTTTCTCTACCAGGAGCTGTCCAAGAAGTTCGAATATTATTCCGGTGCCCTCGACTACACGCGCAATGCGTACTTCGCTCCGTCACCGGGAGAGGACCCGTTTTCCGGTTTTCTGCGCCAGGTCGAAGGCTGGATCAAAGTCAATATCACGGAAAACTAGTTTGCGCCGCCCCAAAGCCTGCCCCCACACATCCACCAGTCTCGCTGTCTGATCGTGAAACTTATACGCACGAGTCTCCTCGCCGGAGTCCTTGGGATCGCGCTCTCGGCGGGGCTGTTTTACTATTGTATTTTCTATGCCCTGCCGCCCGAGCGCCCGCTGCCGGCCGAAATTCGGGTCGAGCAGGGCGACTCCCTTGCCACCGTCGCGCGCAAGTTGAGCGACCAAAAAATCGTCTCAAACGGTTTTCTTTTCTCGCTTTGGGCGCGCCTGCGCGGCGCCGAAAAGAAAATCCATCAAGGCCTGTATCGTTTCGATACGCCGGTACCGCCGCACGAAGTGCTGGACCGGCTAGTCTCGGGCAAGGGTGTTTACCTGATCGTGACGATCCCCGAAGGGCTCACCGTCCGCGAGATCGCGACCTTGCTGGAAAACATGGGTATCGCCAGCAAGGAGAAATTTCTCGCGGCTGCTGCCGATCCGAACCTCCTCTCCACGCTGGGTTTGCAGGACAAAGGCCTCGAAGGCTATCTGTTTCCAAGCACCTATCATTTCGTGCCGGGCACCTCGGAGCACGATATGATTCTCGCCATGGCCGAGCAATTTCGCAAAATGTCGCTGCCACTCTTGCTGCGCGGCAACAACGATCAGCAACTAACTCCGCACGAGATTCTCACCCTCGCATCAATCATCGAAAAGGAAACCGGCGTCGAGAGCGAGCGGCCGCTGGTTTCCGCAGTCTTTCACAACCGGCTGAAACGCCAGATGGCGCTGCAAAGCGACCCGACGGTGATCTACGGAATCAAGAATTTCAACGGCAATCTGACCCGCAAGGATTTGAACGAGCCCACTCCTTATAATACCTATCGCATCGCCGCGCTGCCGCCGGGGCCGATTTGCAATCCGGGCCTTTCCTCGATTCGCGCCGCGCTTCAGCCCGCCGATGTCTCTTACCTCTATTTCGTCTCGAAAAACGACGGCACGCATTTGTTTTCGGATACCATCGAAGCGCACAACCAGGCAGTCAAAACCTACCAGCCGGTGCGCCCGCCGGTGCCGCGCGGTAAAGCGCCACGCTAGCGCGAAGCGGCGCTTAAGCCTTCTTAGGCGAAATGTTATAGTTTTCTGCCATGCAGGCCGAACTAGAGCACGCGCAGCCGGAAAATCTGATTTCTGGTCTTGCCGCCAAGCTGCGCCGCCACGCCCTTTGGGACGCGCTTTTGCTTTTCGTTCCACCCGTATTCGCCGGGCTTTACGTGATCGGCGTGCCCCTCGGCACCGCCTGGCTGGGCGAAGTTCCTATGCTCGTGAGCGCCGCGCTGGCGCTTTTCTTCGGTGCCCTCGCCGTGCTCTTGCGCTATCGGCCTGCGGTTCCCAGCGTTTCCGCGGCGGCGCAATTGCTCGATCGACAAGCCGCAACACAGGATCATTTTTTGACGTTAGCGACCGTCGAGCCGGCGGATTGGCCGGCTTCGTTTTTGGCTCGACTGCGGCGCGATGCCGGCAACTTCGGCCGACTCGTCGAGCTGAAGCGCGACTTTCCCTATCGTCCCAAATCCTCGGCCTACTGGTCCGTCGCTCTATCGGTGCTCGCGGCGCTGCTGATCACGTTTGTACTTCCTCTCGCGGTCCCGGCGGCCCGCTCCGTCGCGCCGCAAGAACGTCTGCGCGCACTCGCCAACGAGATTGCGCGCAAACCGGAACTCAAACAGCTCGGCGCGAAGCTTTTGGCTCTCGCGGCAAAGCTCGATCAGCCGAAGATTCCTCGCGAAGAAAAAAAAGAGCAGGCCGAGGAGCTAAAAAAGGAAATCCAGGAGCAGCAAAAAAAAGAAGAGCAAAAGGAAAATCGCGACTTGCTCGGACAGGCGGAGAGCGCGCTCGACGGCGTCGAGCAACAACAGGCCGGCGGCCAGGAGCAGAAAGATCAGCAAAAAGGCGGCGGCGGGATCGACAGCAACCTGAAGCAAGAAGGCCAGGGCAAAAGCGAGCAAAGCCAGGGCGGCAGCGGCGCGAGCAAGGGCGAATCGTCAACGCAACTCAGCACGGATACGCAACAGGGAAAATCCGCGCAGGGAAATCCCAAGGAGCCCGGGGCGGAGAAAAATCAAAAACCCGGCGACTCGGCGCAGGCCAACCAACCCGATCCCAATCGGCCTGGAAAAGAACAGAACAAGGAACAGATGGCCAAGAATCAGGGCGGCGGCAAAGAGGGATCCGGCAAGGAAAAGTCATCCGAGGAGCCGCCGCCGCAAGGGTCACCGGCCGACCGCTTTTACAAAAACGGCGAAGGCAAGGACGGCATGAAAAACGCCGGTTACGTGACCGTGCAGCTCCCCGAGGAGCTCACCGCCGACGGCAAGGGTGAAAGTCGCGCGGCCAAAGACAGCAAAGGCGGCCGCGGGCGCAACCAGGTGCCGGTCAGCAATGTGCCACTGCCGCCTTACGTGCCCAACGCGCCGAGCGAGAAACAACAGGTGCCGATCGAATATCGCGGCATGATCCGCTGACGGAGGAGAAAGGTGGAGTGATGGAGCCGGAGCAATTTCGCGAGGTTTTCAAGCGCCTGGAAAGCGAAGTTCAAAAAATCATCGTCGGCCACGACGACCTGATCCGCAAAGTACTGATAGCTTTTTTCGGAGGCGGCCACGTATTGCTCGAGGGCGTGCCGGGTCTCGGCAAAACGCTGCTGGTGAAATCCTTGAGCCGCGCCCTCGGCATGTCGTTCAAGCGCATCCAGTTCACCCCCGACCTGATGCCGTCGGACATCGTCGGTACGGAAGTGCTGACCGACGCGAACGGCCGGCGCGAGTTTCAGTTCAAGCGCGGGCCGATCTTTGCCCATGTGGTGCTCGCCGACGAGATCAACCGGGCCACGCCTAAGACCCAATCGGCGGTGCTCGAAGCGATGGAAGAAAAGCAGGTCACGGTGTTTGGCGAGTCACATATTCTAACGTCGCCGTTCATTGTGCTCGCCACGCAAAATCCCATCGAGCTCGAAGGCACTTACCCGCTGCCGGAGGCGCAGCTCGATCGTTTCTTCTTCAAGCTGCTGGTGACTCCGCCGGGGCCGGTAGAGCTGCGGGAAATTTTGAAGCGCACCACCGGCACGGAAAGCGGCGAAGTAGCCAAAGTGCTGCCGGAGGACGATGCCACAACGGTCAACGAGATGAAGCAGTTGCTGCGCCAGGTGATGATCGCGCCGCCGATCGAAGACTACGTGGTGCGCCTGGCGCACGCCACCCAGGCCGAGGCGCCCAACGGCGCGCAAACATCGTTCAAGCAATACATTCGCTTTGGCTCGAGCCCGCGCGGCGCGCAGTCGGTGATCCTCGGCGCGAAGGGCAATGCCCTGGCCGAGGGCAGGGTGCACGTCAGTTACGAGGACGTGGAAAAAGTCGTTGTCCCCGCGCTGCGCCACCGGATTATTCTCAATTTCCAGGCCGAGGCGGAAAACATCAGCGCGGATCAGGTGCTCGGCGAAGTTCTCAAGCGCGTGTCGCGCAATTGAGCCGGCGCGAATTACTCGATCTTGTTCTTGATCGGCGGGACGGTTTTCAGATAATCCGCGATCGCCTGCGCGTCTTCCTTCTTCATGTCTTTATAGCCGAACCCCGTTCCCTGGATCACTTCGCCCATCAAACCCTGCACATTGTCGAGATCGGGCTTGGTTCCAGAATGCAGCAGCTCGACGATCTCTTCGCGTTTCCAATCACCGATGCCGGTTTCCTTTTCAGGCGTGATGTTGGCCACGGCTTGGCCGAGCGGACCGATTTTTTTGCCGGCGCCGGCGAGATAATAATTTTGCTGCGGCACACCGAGCGAATTGCGCGGCGTGTGACAATCGCCGCAGAGCGAGACGTGATCGATCAAGTATTTGCCGCGCTCCACGCCGCTCTTGGGCGCCTGGGCCGGCGCGCTGCTGAAACGGCCGTAGACTTTCAGAAACATCGGCGTGCCCAGACTGCGCACGAACGGCGCCCAATTTTTCAACTCCGGCGTAGCTTTTTTGACCGGCTTGAGCGTGCGCAGATAGGCGATCAGCGCCTGCAAATCCTCCTGCGCCATTCCGGAATATTTTTCGTAGGGCATCACCGGCAAGATGCGGCTGCCGTCGCGGCGGTATCCTTTCGTGATCGCGTCGGCAATTTCCCGGTCCGACCATGCACCGAGGCCGGTCTCTTTGTCCTGGGTGATGTTGGTGCTGTACACCGTTCCAAAAGGAATCGGAAAATCCCGTCCGCCGGCGTTCGGCGTTCCTTTGGGAACCGAGTGACAGGCGCAGCCGCCTGCCAAAGCAAAGATATATTGACCCTTGGCGATCTGTTCATCGTTTTTGTTCTGGGCGTGGACCAAGCCGTGGAAAAAGATCATCGCTCCGATGATGAGCGCGCAGCGCAGTTTCGATGATGACATAATTTACGACACGGCCTCCCCGCGAGTTTTTCTATCCAGGTGCTGGAGCAAAGCGGAAAAACTTTGATTGATCGGCGCCGGCTGTCCGGCCTGGCTCAAAAGCCTGACGACGATGCCGTTAATGGCATCGTATTCGAGCGGTTTGCGCGCTTCGAGATCCTGCAGCATCGACGGCTTGAAATCGCCCAGGCCGCGCGAGAATGCAATGGTCTCATCGAAAAGCGTGGAGCGCAGTTCGATGCCGCGGGTGCGAGCGGCGTTCTGGACTTCGGCCATACAGTCGAGCGCAAGCCGAGTCAGCGCCGTCGACTCGACGATCTCTCTGACGTTGGCGCGGGCCAGGCAACTGATCGCGCAAAACGACGCGTTCCAGAGAAGCTTGGCCCACTGGATTCGCTGGATGTCCGAGCGCAGCTCGCCGGGAATCGCCGCGCTTGAAAACGCCTGCTCGACCGCCCGGGCGCGTGCATCGAGATTGCCGTCGGGCCGGCCGAAGACGATCTTGCCGCCATTGAAATGACGGATGATGCCCGGCCCCTCGATCTGCGCGCCGATATAGACCACCCCTGCGAGGAGACGGTCGGGGTCGAATAACTTGCCCAGCCTTTCGGTGTTATCGATGCCGTTTTGCAGCGAGAGAATCGTCGTCCTAGCGCCGATGAGTCGTGCGCAAGCCTGAGTCGCGCTTTCAGTATCGTGGGACTTGACGCAAACCATGGCGAGATCTGCCTCGCCGTCGGCCTCGTCAGCCGACGTAAAGATAGCGTTCTTGACTCGCCCATCGCCGGCCGGACTGATGATATGTAAACCGTCGCGTCGCAGAGCGTCGAGATGCCGGCCGCGCGCGATAAAAACCAGTTCATGTCCCGCCGCCGCGAGCTTCGCGCCGAAGTAGCCGCCCACAGCGCCCGTGCCGATCACCGCAATGCGCATGCATTTGTCCCGTGGTGTCGAGTGACTGTAATCTTGGGGCGGGGCGATGTCAATTTGACCCTGTTTAAGCTTTCGCCAGCGATATGTTATGAAAACCTCGATGGAAAAAATCGATCCGCAGGGCGATCATGAGAGGCTCGCCCGCTTCGCGCTCGGTCAGACCGTAAAATTCAAAGGCAAAACCTACCGGCTCGAGCGCCGCACGACGCTTGCTTCCGGCGAAGCCGCGGTGGTGCTGCAGGGCGAGAAAGACCAGTTCATGATCGGCGCGAACCAGTTTCTCGCCGGCGTCGAAAACTAAAATCGCGCCATAGGAATTCTGATCTTGGGAGATTCATGATGGGGAAAATTCGTTTGACCTTGGCCTGTTGGGACTACGACCGCACGCGCGCATTACAAGATGGCCGGGTTCAGGTGGAAGGCGTCGATCTCACTTACCTGCCGCTGCGGGTCGAGGAAACCTTCTGGCGCATGTTGCGCTACGGCGAGTTCGATGTCGCCGAGATGTCCACCGGCTCCTTTCTCATGTCGCGTGAGAAAGGTGCGCCGAGGCTGATCGGCATCCCGGTGTTTCCGTCCAAGACCTTTCGCCATTCGTGCATTTACATCAACACCGACTCGGGCATCAAAAAACCCGCGGACATGGACGGCAAACGAGTCGGCGTGCCCGAATATCAGATCACCATGGCGACCTGGGCACGCGGCATCCTACAGCACGAATACGGGGTGCTGCCTGAAAAAATGAAGTGGTTCACCGGCGGCGAAGAACATCCCGGACGCCAGGACAAGGTCCGGCACAATTTGCCGCCCAATATTGATATTCAAGCAATCCCAGGTGACAAGACGCTCTCGGCCATGCTCGCGAGCGGCGAGATTGATGCGATGATCTCGGCGCACATGCCTTCGCCTTTCGTGCAGCGTCATCCCAGGGTACAGCGGCTGATTCCTAATTTCCGTGAGGTAGAGCAGGACTATTTTCGTCGCACGAAAATTTTTCCGATTATGCACACGATCGTGATCCGCGAAGAAGTCTACGAGAAGCATCCCTGGATCGCCCAAAGCCTATTCAAGGCGTTCGACGAATCGAAGCGTCTATGCCAGGAAGCGATGTACGAATTCTCCGCGCTCAAATATATGCTCGCGTGGTCCATCGATGAAATGGAAAAGGAGCGCGAAGCGCTCGGACCCGATCCGTGGGCCTATGGTTTGGAAGCCAACCGCCACATCCTGGAAACGCTGGTGCAGTACACCCACGAGCAGGGGCTGATCAGCAAGCGACCCGAGGTGGACTCTCTGTTCGCCAAGAGCACCTTGGAGGAATTCAAGATCTAACCGTCAAAGCGGCGGTTATTTGGGCGCCCGTCATGGCAGAGGAAAAAGCTCCCGGCTTCGAAGAAACCAAGTGGTGGATCGACCGCGGTCCGGTCAAGGAGCGGGAAAAACCGGCGGAGCCGGTCAAGGGCATCATTGAAAAATGGGCCTACGAGCTTCTGAAGAACTATAACCAGGATCAGGCCGCCAAGAATCTCGTCGACATCAATAGCAAGCTTCTCACCGGTCTTTCGGTCAGTCCGGGCGACTGGGGTTACTACTCGCTTGAGGTCGGCAAATATCCTCCGGAACGACTAGCGAAAATCAAAAGCGGTCTGCCGCTTCCGCGCGGCGCGCGCGCTCTGATTGTCGACGCCGGTTACTCGGTGCGGGTGATTATCGCCGACGATCCGCTCGGCGAGCGCTACGTCGATATCAACTTCACTGATGCTCCGTCGCTGGATTTTTGGGTGCGCGGCCAGCTAGTGGAAGAGCGGGTTTACGGCAACGTCGGTGAAGCGCTTAAGCGCATTCGCGCCGAGCTGCCGCGCTTTTTCATTCCACCGGAAAAATCCTAATGACAGCCGCAGGTTTGGGGGGTACAGGCGCAGCCGCCGCCCACCGCGGCGGCTTCTTTGGCTGAGGCGGGAGCGCTGAAAACGGAAAGCTTCTTTTCCACCGCGCGGCTCTGGCACTTCGGGCAGACGATCTTTTCGCGCGCTGACAACACGATGGCTTCAAACTGAGCATTGCAGCCGCGGCAGCAATATTCAAAAATCGGCATACTTCTTTTCTCACTTCGCAGGGACGTCTAAGTATCAGGCACCGTGCGCTTTGGTCTTTTTGGGCTTCACCGTCTCGCGCAGATGATTGTCGCGCGCCAGGGGCTCGAGGGCGGTGATTTCCAGGCCGTAGCCGCGCAGTCCGACCAGATATTTTTTGTTGTTGCTCAGCAGGCGCATTTTGCGCACGCCGAGATCGCGCAGGATCTGCGCGCCGATGCCGTATTCTTTAAAATCCGCCTGGTAGACGAACGAGCGGTTCATCTCCTTTTGCTGTTTGCCTTCCATTTTCGGGTAGGCCACCATTGCCGGGCGCACGCCTTTGCGCTCCGGCTGAAGATAAAGAATCACGCCCTTGCCTTCCTTGGCGATGATTTCCATCGAGCGTTGAATCACAGCGTTCGTGTTGAGTAATTCGAAGCCGAACACGTCGCCGGGAACATATTTGCTGTGAACGCGTACGAGAGTTTCTTCTTTCGCCGAAATCTCGCCCTTGATGAGCGCCAAGTGCTCGCTTTGATCGACGTGCGTGTTGTAGACGACCGCCTGAAACAGCCCGCCGACCCGGGTTGGCAGCGGCGCGGCGGCAGCTTTGTATACGAGCAGATCGTAGTTCAAGCGATATTGGATTAGATCAGCGATCGTCACGACTTTCAGTTTGTGCCGCTTGGCGAAGCGCATCAGATCGGGCAGCCGGGCCATGGTGCCGTCGTCCTTCATGATCTCGCAGATCACTCCGGCTGGTTTGAGCCCGGCGAGACGCGCCAGATCCACCGAGCCCTCCGTCTGTCCCGCTCGCACCAAGACCCCGCCGTTGCGTGCGCGCAGCGGAAAGATATGCCCCGGCGTGACCAGATCCTGCGGCTTGGCGTCGTCGGCGATCGCATCGAGAATCGTCTTGGACCGATCCGCGGCAGAGATGCCAGTGCTGATGCCCGAAGCGGAGTCCACCGAAACCGTAAACGCGGTGCCGAACGGCGATGTGTTGTCGGATACCATCATCGAGATGCCCAGATGACGGACACGCTCTTCGGTGAGCGGCAGACAGATCAGGCCGCGCCCGTGAGTCGCCATGAAATTGATTGCCGCGGGCGTGGCTTTTTCCGCCGCCATGCAGAGATCGCCTTCGTTCTCGCGGTCCTTATCATCCATCAGGATGACCATGCGGCCGCGGCGAATATCGTCGATGGCTTCTTCGATGGTAGCGAGTGGCATGGGCAGTTAATCTACCATCTTGACCCGTGCCGTCAACCGCGCCGACTGCACGTCCGCGCGCGTTCGATCGCCGACGATGGGTCAGTGCGAGGTAAAAATCAGAGATGATGTCGACCGAGGCGCCGTTGTCTGCCGGCACCGTAAAGCATTGCGATGAGAACGATGGCGGTGATCGCCCAATTGCTCAGCGACCAATCGATGGCCCAGGCCATGTCGCCGACGATACGCTTGGCGAATTCCCCGATGACATTCATGGTGAACCTCCGGGAAAACAAAATTCGCGCACGAGCGTGGAGCGATATTCATGATAGCGGGGCTTCGAGAACGGACGCAAGCGTCAAGTTATGATGAACGGAAAAAAAGTCTGCGACCGTCGGCATGAGCCCATCGTGAGATACGACAGCGAGGTAATCCCGGCGAAAAAGAACGCAGAAGTTAACCAGCAGCAGAAGTGGAACGTCAAAAATTAAGATATCGCACAGAGCTCGGACTTCCGCGCGAAGCAGAGAAACCTAGGCGAGAGCTTTGGTAAAAGCGCGGCGCAAAAACACGCCGATCAGGTGGCGCTTATAATCGGCGCCACCTTCGAGGTCGTCGACCGGATCAGCGGCCTGAGCGAGCGCTTCGGCAGCGTCGGTCAGCTGCTTTTCCACTTGCGTGCGTGCGCCGGCGAGCAGTTGATTGGCTTTGGCCGATTGCGTCGGTACAGCGCTCACGCTGCCGACCACGGCGGTAGCTTTCTTGATCGTATCGCCGTCGACATCCAAAATTAGTGCGAGGCCGAGAGTCGGACGTTCTTTGAGCTGAAATTTCAGATACGCCGCGCGCTGCGACGAACTCGGCAAGGGAATTTCGACGCCGATCAGAAGCTCGTCGTCCGCCAGCGAAGTTTCGTAAGCTCCGGTAATCAGCTTTTCCACGGGCAAGGTTCTCACGCCTGATTTGCCTTGCACATGCGCGGTCGCGCCAAGCGCAGTCAGCAGAGTCGCCGGATCGGAATGCGGCTCGGCGAAACACAGATTGCCGCCCAAGGTGCCGCTCGCGCGCACGCGTACATTGGCAACGTGATTTTCCATCTCGCCGACTACCGGCAGGTGCTGCTTCACGAGTGCCGAGCCCTCGATGGCGCGGTGAGTCGCCGCGCTGCCGAGCATAAGCGAACCGTTTTTCAATTCGATCTTGTCGAGGCCGGTGATCGTCTTCACGTCGACCAAATGCTGGTAGCGCAAGAGATCGTGTTTCATCGCGAGCAACAGCTCAGTGCCGCCGGCATAAAGCCGTCCCTGCTCACCGAATTCAGCGAGCATCTGCGAAGCTTCCGCAACGGTCTTGGGTTGGTGAATCGTGAAACGTCTCAGAGGCATCATAGCGATTTAGATTTTCGATTTTGGATTGTTCGGAAAGTCGGTTTTTCCGAGAATCGCGATCTTCTATCCTCAATCCTCCATCTTCGATTTCTTGTCACGCATCGCCCGCCACACGCGCTCGGGCGTGAGCGGCGCCCGACGGATGCGCACGCCGACGGCGCGGTCGACGGCGTTGGCGATGTTGGCGGCCATAGAATTCAAACTTGCTTCGCCGCCGCCTTTGGCGCCGAACGGACCGACGCCATCCTGGTTCTGCACGAGATGTAGCTCGACTTCTTTCGGCAGATCGGAAAAGCGCGGCAAGCGATAATCAAGTATCGAGCCGTTGACTAGCTGCGCGCCGTCGTAGACCAGCTCTTCAAAAAGACCGATACCCATGCCCATGGTAGCCGCGCCGATGTCCTGGCCTTCGGCAAGCGCGGGATTGATCGCGAGGCCGACGTCGCCGACGGTGGCGAGTTTCTCCATGGTGATCTTCCCGGTTTCTTCGTCCACTGAAATTTCAACACCCGTGGCGGCGGCTTCCCAAAAGACGGGCAGAGCGGCAAATTTGCCGGACTTCCTGATATACGAGCGGCCGATCACTTCGCCGTCGGGCAGCGCGTAGAACTTACTAATCACTTGAGACCAATTGAGCTGGACTTCGCCGCAGCGCACGCCGCCGCGCACTGTTTGTATGTCCTCGACTTTCACTTTGAGCACGTCGGCGGCCATCACGACCATTTGTTGGATGGCCTCCTGGCTTGCTTCCAAAACGGCGCTGCCCATCAAAGTCGTCGTGCGGCTAGCGCCGGTTGAACGATCATACGGTGTGATCGCCGTGTCCGATGAGACTACGTTTATGTTCTCGAACGGAACTCCAAGCGCTTCCGCCGCGATCTGCGGCAATACGGTGTGGCTTCCCTGGCCCAGTTCGGTGCTGCCGGTCATGATCGTTACGGAGCCGTCGGCGTGAACGCGCACGGCGGTCGACGTAAGCGGATAGGCGCCGGCGTCGCTGCCTGACACAGCTACCGTGCGCGCATGGCCCTTCGCTAACGGTTTGCCCCAACCGACTGCTTTTGCCGCGGTTTCCAGGTCCTGTTTCAGTGTGCCGTCGAACGGACGCATGCCGGGAAAAAATTCTTCACCGGGCTTGGCGGCGTTAGCCAGACGAAACTCGTAGGGGTCTTTGCCGATCTTTGCCGCCAGCTCATCGATTTGCGACTCACCCGGCAATGTCACCTGGGCGCAGCCGAAGCCGCGGTAGGAACTGGCCGGCACGGTGTTGGTGTACAAGGAAGCGTTTTCGATCAGGACGTTGGGGATCGCGTACGGACCGACACAACGATTGGTCGACTTTTCCACCACCAGCGGGCTGTTCTCGGCGTAGGCGCCGGTGTTCATGTAGATCTTCGCCTGGCGCGCGATGATCTTGCCGTTGGCATCCGCCGCCGTGCGCATCCAAGTGTAAGCGTCGTCGCTGCGCGTGGTGAGCATCGCTTCTTCGACGGTGAGTTGAACCTTGACCGGACGCTTGGCTTTCCAGGAGCAGGCGGCGGCCAGCGGTTCGACTTTCGTATAAGACTTGCTGCCGTAGCCGCCGCCGACGAACGGCACCATCAAGCGAACTTTGCTCACCGGCAGATTGAAAATCGATTTCAAATCATGGCGCACCATGAAGGGATGCTGCGCGGATGAATAGACGTTCACGCCGTTGTCGGTCACGTCAGCAACGGCGACGTAAGGCTCCATGGCGTACGCATACGTCATTGGAAAATAGTAGTTGCCCTCGACGACCGTCGCGGCTTCCTTGAAAGCTTTCTCAACATCGCCCCACTGGATTTTATGGGTCTGGCAAATATTAGTTCCTTTGCCCGCGGTGACGTCTCCTTCGAAGCCGCGCAACGCGCCGGCTTCGAATTTCCTCTCGTGCAAGAGCGGAGCATTCGCAGCCATCGCTTCTTCCGGCGTGAAGACGGCTTTCAATTCTTGATACGTGACGTCGATGAATTCCAACGCTTCGAACGCGGTTCGCTCATTGATCGCCACCACGGCGGCCACCGGCTCGCCGGCATAACGCACTTTTTCAATCGCCAGCAGCGGATGGTCCTTTACGGCGTGGCCGAAATAGGGATTCAAGCCGTCGAGATCATAGCCGGTGACGACGCAATAGACTCCCGGATGCGCTTCGGCGCGGGACTTATCTATGGAGACGATCTTCGCGTGGGCGTAGGGGCTGCGCAATACTTTGGCGTAGGCCATGCCGATGAGTTTCAGGTCCGCGACGTATTGCGCCTTGCCGGTGACTTTGACCCGGCCGTCGCGGCGCGGCAGCGAATGATTGACGACTTGAAAATCGGTCTTCTTCTCCGCGCTCACGACCTTCTCTCCTTGGCCATCGCCTGCGCCGCGCGCTGGACCGCAGCAACGATCGGCACGTAGCCCGTGCAGCGGCAGATATTCCCGTCCATGTGATGGATGATCTCGTCGCGCGTCGGCTGCGGATTCTCATCGAGCAAAGCTTTCGCCGACATGATCATGCCCGGCGTGCAGTAACCGCACTGAAAAGCAAATTCGTCGATGAACGCTTGCTGAATCGGATGAAGCGTGCCGTCGGGTTTTTCCAGGCCTTCGATAGTCGTCACGCTCTTGCCGCGCGCCTCGTAGGCGAGGTAAGTACATGCGCTCACCGGCGCACCGTCGACCAGCACCGTGCAAGCGCCGCAGACCTGGACTTCACAGGAGACCTTGGTGCCGTTGAGGTTGAGCGAATTGCGCAGAACTTCGGCCAGCGTTTCCTGCGGCTCGCAGTCCACCTCCCACGGTTTACCGTTGAGTTGAAATGAAAGATTCATGGAATGAAACCTTGAAGTGATGGAGTGGTGGAGTAATGGAGTAATGAGTTTTTGTAAACCCAGTTCTCCATCATTCCATTACTCCATCGCTCCATTCTTTAGTTATATTTCGGCAGAATATTTTCCGCCCAGAGCTCCATCTGGCGGTTCAAGCTGTCCATCGTCGGATAAATGATCTTGAGCTCGAAGTGCTGCACGCCGCTTTCGATGAATTCGTCGACCCGCCGGCGCACATCGTCTACCGAGCCGAAGATGTGACGGTCGAGGGCGAACTGCATGCTGTCGATGTCGCGCTCGTAGCTTTCGCTGCTGGTTTTGAGCGTCGGCATGGCCAAGTTCAAACCTTCCTCGCGCGTCTTGGCAATGGTCGCGAGTTTTTCGACGCCGATGGTGATCTTCGAGGGATCGCGGCCTTTCTCGCGTGCCGCCTGCGCCAGCACATCGCAGCCGACTTTCATCTCCTTGGGCGAGAGCCAGCCTGGGATCCAGCCCTCGCCGTATTTACCCGCGCGTTTGGCGGCGAGCTTCATCCAACCGCCGACCCAGACCGGCGGATGCGGTTTCTGAAACGGCTTGGGATAAACCTCAGCATCTTTGAATTCGATGAAATCGCCTTTATAGGCGGCAAGCGGTTGGGTCCAGATCGCTTTCATCGCTTCGATGTACTCATCGGTGCGGTCGCCGCGCCGCTCATAGGGCACGCCAAAAACGCCGAATTCGTCTGATTCCCGTGTCGCTTTAGAGCCGAGACCAACGCCGACAAGCAGACGTCCCTGGGCGAGATGATCCAAGGTCGAATACTGTTTCGCCGCGTAGACTGGATTGCGACAAGGCATGACCAGACAAGCGACGCCGAGAACGATCTTCTTGGTCTCAGCGGCGAGATACGAAAGCATCGTGGTCGCTTCAAAGAAGTTTGCATCCTGGGTGTCGGTGATCGCCTCAAAAGCACCGGAAGAAATATGATGCTTGTGCATCTCCGAGCTCCAGACTACGTGATCGTGCACCCAGATCGCATCGAAGCCCATATCTTCGGCGGATTTGGCCGCGCCGACGATGTTTTCGATACTCGAGAGTGGGCCGGAATTCGGCACGCGCACGCCGAAGGAAATCTTGTTCATGGCTGGCTCCTATTTTTTTCGATGATTTCGACTTTGTTGTACTTCAGATGGCGGTTGTACCAGTCCACCACATTGGCCGCCACGTCGTCGAAATAGTCGTTGTAGATACCGTAGTGCGTGGTCTTTCTGTACAGCACCAGCTTCTTAGGTTCGCCCGCTTTTTCGTACAAATCAAACGACTGCCGTTCGGGAGTCACCGCGTCGCCTTCGACGGCGATAAATAGCACGCCGCGGGGTGAGATCTTGTGCACCATATCGATGGGGCTGTATTCGAGGATCGCCTCGGCGCACGCGAGCGGCATGCCGTCCGGAATTTTATCCGCCACGTCTTTTTTAATGGTGGTCGTCTGGCGCTCCGGCGTCTGCACCATGATCCCGCCTTCGCGCGCACTGACGATGGCGCTTTTGCCGGTAAGTGCGCGTTGCTTGCGATCGGCTTCGATGCTCTTCAGATAATCGATCCATTCGTATTCGCGCCGCATCGAGTGTAGCCACTCGCGGCCGCTGCTGACACCGAGATAGCTGACGCAGCACTTGACCCGTGAGTCGATGGCGGCGACGTAAACGGCATTGCCGCCGCCGGTGCCACCGGAGCCATAAGTGGCAAGACGATCCGGATCGATGTCCGAGCGCGTTTCCAGATAGCTGAGCGCGCTGCGAATGTCTTCCGCCTGCCATTTCGGCATCACCCAGCCGCGGTCATTGCCTTCGCTGTCGCCCCAGCCGCGATAGTCGAAGCAAAGACAAGCATAGCCCGCGGCGCAGAGCTTCTCGAACATCATGATGTAGTGCTTGGCGTCTTTGAGACCGAGAAAGCCGGGTCCCTGAACGATGCCCGGGTACGGCTTCCCTTGATCGCCATCGGGCAAATAAAGCACGCCGGCCAGTTTGATGCCTTCGCTGTAGAAATTTACCTTTTCGGTACGCATAAAATCTCCACGAGGTTCATTCAACTTGTTCCGTTCAATCGCTGCGCCCCATTACAGCCGTTCAAACCGCCGGAATCCGAAACGGTTTGAACTGTTTGAACGGCTTGAACGATTTGAACCTAATTAGGCTCTCACCGCCGGCAAAACTTCCTGGCCGAGCAAATCGATCTGCTGATACCAGTCAGCGTAACGGAAACGCAGATCGAAAACGATATGGTTGAGGCCGGCTTCTTCGTAGCGCTTGGTGTCGCGCGCCACGTCCGCGGGAGTGCCCGCCATGAGCAACCCTTCGATATCCGCAACCGTCGAGAAGGTGCCGGACGCCGGCCGCACCCAGGTTTTCTTCGCGGGCTGATTGCCTTCGTTGATGAGACCTTTGACGTTGACTTTGCTGAGCGCGTTGTCTCGATTCTTGTCGAGGCTGGTGATGGGGATCGCGCCGGTGGTCACCATCGGGCGGCCGTTGGCTTTGCACTGCTCTTCGAGATATTTGACCATCTTATTGAACGTGGCGGTGGGAATGCGTCCGGGCATCCAGCCATCGCAGTAATCAGCGGCGCGGCGCACGGATGCCGGCGTGCCACCGCCGTACCAGATCGGAATCGGCTTTTTCGGCGTCGGTTTGAGCTCGACGTCTTTGAAATCGTAATAGTCGTCTTGGTAGCTGATCTTTTCACCCTTCCAGAAACGCCGGCACAGCTCAGCGTTGACCTTGGCCATGTTGGCGCGATCCTGCAAGGTCACTTTCTTGTAGCCAGCCGCTTCGAATTCATGAGGAAAGGTTCCGAGTCCGAGGCCCATGATCAGGTTCTCGCACATGGTGCTCAAGCCCGCCATCGACTGCGCCAAATGAATCGGGTTGCGATGAGAGATCACGGTGCCGGTGCCGAGAGTCAACTTCTTGCATACCGACGAAATCGCCGCCAGGATCAGCAATCCTTCGATGTGGGTGTTGTCTTCGCCTTCCATGCCGTGCGGCTCGAAGACCAGATGATCCCTGACCCAAACCGAGTCAAAGCCGTAAGCCTCGGCTTTTTTCGATCCTTCGATGCAGAGTTCGGTGGAGCCATATTCACAAAAGTGAGGCAGCAACAGACCGAATTTCAATTTTGTCGCCATGTTTCTTCTCCTTTTAAATTGGGGCCCGCTACAGGCCGCGTTCTTCCAATAATCTGTCCAAATCCGTCAAAGCTTTAATCGAGTCCGACTTTTTCGCCCAGCCCACCGCGATTGCCAGCGCATTGATCAGAGAAAATGCCGGCGTCAGCGAATTTACCGTCGTGTGCAGACCGCGCTTGGCGAACAAACACACGTCGGCGGCTTTGGCGATCGGCGAGCTGGGAAAATCGGTGATGCCGAGGATTGGCACGCCGATTTTCTTGCCATGCTGCAGCGCGGTCTGAACTTCCCGTGGCACCTGCAAGAAGTCAATCGCGATCAGCACGTCCGTAGGCTCCATGAACGCGAGCTGCTCCAGTAACGAAGTGCCGCCGGTCAAAAAAATCCAGTGAGCGTCTTTTTTTACCCGCACCAAACGAAAATGCAAGAGATAGGCAAGCGACATGGACGCGTTCAAGCCGATCAGAAAAACTTTCCGCGCGGAGAGAATGAGCTCGGCCGCCTTCTGAAAGTCGCTGAACGACGCCGCCTGCAGGGTCTCCTGTAAAAGCTGAATGTCGCGCTGGATTAGTTTGGCGAGAATATTTTCCTCGCCGCCCAGCGCGGCAAAAGTTTCCTCCATGCGGTCGGCGGCGCGAAGCTTTCGGCGCATTTCCTTCTGCACGTCGCGCTTGAACTCAGGGAAGCCCTTGTAGCCCAAACTTTTGGCGAAGCGCACCACCGTCGCATTGCTCACACCCACCGCTTGAGCTAGCTCCGTGACATTCGAATGGAGCAGCGCGGTGCTGTCGTTTTGCAGATAGTGGCCCAGCCGTTTTTGCGCGCCGTTGAGCCCATCGACCTTGGTCAGAATTTGCTTGATGGCGGGCATGAAACTTTTTTTCCAATTATCTTAGTGAAATGTTTTTGTCAAGAAGGCTGGATTTTCCGGAGCGCACATGGCGCCTGAGGCAAAAGGTTAAATCGTGCATCATCATCGTCATTCTCGGGGGCACAGCGGTTGACAGTCCTTCGAATCGGGCGCTAGTTTCGATCTGAATTTGAAGGAGGATCTCACCATGGCGGGACCAGTCAAAGAATTTGAAGTTCATCCCTACGTTCAGTTCATGACCGACAAATACAGCGCCTACAAAAAATGGATCGCCTCGGAAGGCGTGCCGATCGTCGGCGGCGCCTTCGTGCAGGACGTGCACACCGAGAAACTTGAATATTGGAAGCGCAAGGATTGCCACGGCGCGATCTGCACGTTTTCCGATCAGATGGTCGCCGACGCGTATATCGCAGAGATCGCGCCGGGCAAAAGCATGAAACCGCAGCGCCAGCTTTACGAGGAGATCATCACCGTCGCAGCCGGCCGCGGCGCCACCACCATCTGGTACGACGGCACGGCGAAGCGGACTTTCGAATGGGAACGCGGCAGCACTTTCGCGATTCCGCTCAACGCCTGGCACCAGCACCATAACGCCAGCGGCACCGATCCCTGCCGCTACTTCGCGCTCACCAGCCAGCCAGTCTCCTTCGAGCTTTTTCGCGACCCGGAGTTTATCTACAACACCAGTTACATGTTCAAAGACCGCTTCGATCCGGGCGATCCGGAGTTTTTTTCAAAGGACGGCAAATATTTCACCGAATATTACGGCGGCATCCTGCATTCGAATTTCATTCCGGATATCCGCAAGATCAATCTGGTGCCTCGGGAAAAACGCGGCAAGGGCACGCGCAACATGTACATCCACATGTCCGGGAGCGCCATGCTGGCGCACGTCTCGCAGTTTCCGGTGGGCCGCTACAAGAAAGCGCACCGCCACGGCCCCGGCGCGCACGTGTTCCTGCTCGACTCCACCGGTTACACGCTCATGTGGAACGAAGGCGAAAAACCGGAGCGCTACGACTGGCACGAAGGCACTTGCATCTCGCCACCCGCGGGCGCGTGGCACCAGCACTACAATACCGGCAATCAGCCCTGCAAATTCGTAGCGCTCCACGCCAACACCGCCGTGCAACGTGAAGAGAGCGGCGTCGAGCAGCTCGATTTCGACGAAGTCGACGACTCGATGAAGCGGATGTACGCCGAGGAATGCGCGAAGAACGGCGTGAAGGTCGATATGGATTAAAACCGCAGGATGCGCGGTCTTTCTTAGAGGCACGGCCTGCCGTGCCTCTTTTTCGAATCTAGTATGGCAGCCGCGTGCCGATTTGCTTTGCCTCGGCGGCCCGATAGATCTCGTACGCCATGGCAACGTCCTGATTGACCAGGCCGATAGCGCGAATGAAGATGCGCTCGCTGTCTTTTTCTCGGCCGCGTTTTTTGCCGGACAACAATTCCGGCAGCTCCGCGTAAAGATCTTTTTCGCTTAGGAAATTTTCCTTCAGCAGTCGCTGCATGTCGGATTTGTTCTTGCAGTGGAGCCAGCTGTCGACGACGAACTTGTCGCTCTTCTTGTAAACGTCGCTCTCCATCTCCTGGTTTTTGCCGATGGAGTAAACCGTGATCCCCGCGTCGAGCCAGCTGTCCTTTACAAACGGCGTCGAAGTGGTCGTCGCCGAGACGACGAGATCGGCGCCTTTGAGCGCTTCTTCCGTCGATTCCACGGGACGGACATTGAGGGAATACTCTTTACTGACTTCTTTTGCGTAGCTCTCCCGCGACGCCGGCGTGCGCGAGGTGACGCGAATTTCTTTCAGCGCAAAAACCTTGGCCATCACCGGCACCGCGGCGCGAGCGGTATCGCCGGCGCCGAGCATCGTCATGACCGCCGAATCTTTTCGTGCAAGCACGCGCATCGCCACCGTTGCCGCAGCTGCCGTGCGCACGGCGTGACACCAGTCTTCGTCCATGATGGCGCGAATCTCGCCGCCTTCGCGGTCGCTGAGAATGAGAATTCTTCGCGGTCCACGCGGCGGCCGGGATACGTCACGGCTGCCGCCCGCGGCCTTGATCGAGCGAATGCGAAAGCCCGCCACCGGCTCGGCCGCCAGCGCGCAGCCGGTGACCCAGGACTGCCAGCCTTCCGCGGGCTTAATCGCCAGATCTTCCGGCGTCGACCAGATCACGCGGCCTTCACTGTGATCGCGCAGCGCCTGCTCCGTGATTTCGATGGCGCGGCCAAGATCGAGAACTTTTTTCACGTCCTCGTTGGATAAGTAAAGAATTCCAGCCTCTGTCATGATCACACCTTGATGTTATTCGAGAGGATGAGTCTCACCACGGAGACACGGAGGACACGAAGACTTCGATGTCTAAGAAACCTCCGTGTCCTTCGTGGTGAAAAGTCTTTTCACTCCTACTCCACCACACTCAAGATCTCGCGCCCGCCGGTCAGAAATTCCGGCCCCTTCTCGGTGATGAGCACGTCCTCTTCGAGATGGACGGCGCTTTTTTCCGAGCGCACTTTGGGCTCAATCGCGAGCACCATGCCAGAGCGATAGAGTTCGGTTTCCACTTCGTTAAGCGACGGCGGTTCCGCGCGCGCCATGCCGATGCCGTGGCCGATGCGTTTGGGACTGTCCACGGCCTGATAGCCGCGTTTGAGCAACTCGCGGTTGGCCACCCGCGACACTTCGGCGATCGGCGTGCCCGGTTTCATCGACTCGAAACAGAGATCGATGACGTCGCAGGCGGTTTCATGGTCTTTTTTGTGTTCCTCGGTCGGTTGGCCGAAGATGGTCATGCGCGTAATGTCGCCGTAGTAACCCTCGTAACAGGCGCCGAAGTCGGCGACCATGCGGTCGCCCTTGTTGTAGCGGCGGTCGTCGTAGCGAGTCGACGAGTTGAGCATCAGAAAACCCGGATGGCGCGGGTGGGCGCCTTCTTCGATCATCGAAATATAAAGTCGATCGGCGATCTCGCGCCGGGTCATGCCGGGCTTTAATTGCGGCAGACAGCGATCGTAAGCCTTGACGGAAATCTCACAGGCTTTGCGCATGAAGTCGATTTCCCGCGGGCTTTTGAGAATGCGCATTTCGGTCAAAGCCGCGGTGCCGTCCTTGATCTGCGCTTTCGGCAACGCTTCGGTGAGCCCCGATAAATAATTGACAGGAATGCCCAGGCGCTGATCGTCGCCGAGCTCGAAGCCTAACTTGGCTTCGCCGAGACCCATTTCTTTGATCGAGGCAGCGATCATCTCCTGAGGAAACGGCACGTCGGTGTAGGCGCGCACTTCGCCGACCCACGGCAACGCTTTCGCTTTGGCCTTGTCGTTGCCGTAGACGAGGAGCAGCGGCTTGCCGGATTTGGGCAGAACGCAGATCTGCGGCCTCTGGATGTGATCGAGCTGATAGCTAATCAGGCCGCTGAAGTACCAGTAATTATTTTTCTCCGACACGACCAGCGCGTCGAGACCGTCGCGCTCCATGAGCTTTTGAGCGCGGGCGTAACGGTCCAGATATTCCTGATCGGCAAACGGCGCTTCGGTGGCCATACCGTCTCCTTTGAATCTAGCTGGCGATCGCTTTGCGGCCTTCCAGTCTCTTGATCTTGGCGACGTAGTCCAACGCTTCGGACAACTCAATCACGGTGGCGTACTTGGCGTTCATCTCGAACAAGTTCACCAGGTGCGAAGTCCGCGAGCGATCGAAGATACACTCCTCCACGGGAAAAACCGGATAGCCGTAGGAATAGCCGTCGAGCACGGTGCCGCGCACGCAGCCGCAGGTGCTGGTGCCGGCGACGAGCAAGCAGTCGATGTTCTTGCGCACGAGATAAGTAATCAGATGGGTGCCGAAAAAGGCGCTGGCGCGCGCCTTGCGCACGATAAATTCATCATCGCGCGGCTTGATCATTTCGGGAAATTCTACGGCGAGCTTCTCGAAGTCGGTCTTATCCACGCCGCGTTTAGTGGCATTGCCGAAGGCGGCTTTGAAGTCGGGATCGCTGGTCGAGTAAATCACCGGGATCTCTGCGTCACGGCAGGCGTGGAGCAGCTCTTTGATTTTTGGCAGCGCGTCCCAAGCCACCTGGCCGCAGCTCGTGGGAAATTCATCGATGGCATCCATGACCGGCATCGGCTTGGTGCCGGTGAAACCGGTGATTACGTCGATGATGATCAAAGCCGGATTGATCCCGAACTTGTCTTTGC
>Ga0310810_10001501_pt1 | contig 24569 bp, 22 predicted proteins | sample NCmetagenome_FD_207641 | JGI IMG/M metagenome (GOLD analysis project Ga0310810, IMG submission 207641) | Soil microbial communities from experimental microcosm in Duke University, North Carolina, United States - NC | ecosystem: Engineered > Artificial ecosystem > Soil microcosm > Unclassified ... | reverse complement strand
CGAGCCGTCGAAGCCGCTCTCGCTCCCGCGGCTCGAGCCGAGTGTGTACGCACCGGAGAAGAACCAGTTCGAGATGCCGGCCAGATTCGGCGACAGCGACACCGTGACCTGCCCGCTCGTCGAGCGCAGCGACGACACGTGCTCGATCACGTGGCCGAATGCGCCGTCGCGGCGCGCCGCGCTGCTCGCGACGTCGCCGGTGCGCGGCACGATGCTCGACGGCGTCACGAACACCGGGCGCTCCTCGCCCGCGAGCGTGAAGCGGGGGGTCGGATCGAAGTTGAGATCGACGCGCCCGGCCTGATCGAGATTCAACGCGACCAGTCCCTCCACGCCGTACGTCCACCCGTGCGCGCTCGACGAGTACCCCAGATTCGCGCGCCAGCTCCGCGGCGCGGCATACCTGCGGTCGAAGAGCTGCACCGCCGGCGCCGCGTCGGCGAACGACGCGCTCGAGCTCGAGGTGACGCAGGCGCTCGGCAGCGCGGCGAGCCCGGCGCCGTACGCGGCCCAGTCCGGCCTCGGCACCGCGCTCCCGATGCAGGTGAGCGTGCGTGCTCCGCCCGGGAGCCCGGTCTGCGAGGACGTCGCCGCGAGCAGCGAGGGCGACAGCAGGTTGCGAAACTCGCCGATGCCGCCGCGAAGGTAGCTCGCGGAGTTGAGCGACAGAGGCCCGAACGTGGTCATACTCAGTCTCATCGCGCGCGACGGCCGGCGCACCCACGTGAAGCCGAGTCGCGGGCTCACGTGCACGGTGTTCGGCGCGACGTCCGTGCGCACCCCGAAGGCCGACGTCACCGCGGGGTTGTTGGCGGGCACGCCGAGGAAGCGGTTTCCCTCGAGACGCGCGCCGTAGAGAAGCTGCAGTCCCGGCGAGACTCGCCACAGGTCGCCGAGCGCGAGGTAGGCGTTCCATGCGCGGCCTCGCTCGTCGGGCGCCCGGAGCGTGCGCGTGAAGCTCGACGGGACGTCGGCGGCGAGATCGGCGAGTGATTGGAAGCCGAAGGTTCCGAACGGGTCCCCCACCCCCGTACTGCGAACGCCGTCCAGACGCGCGTCGGCCGACAGCGTGAGCTCGTGCGTCGCGCGACCGCGGGCGTAGAACTGCGTCTGGCTCATCGTCTCCCACGTCCAGCGACGGCGCTCCGACTGCAGTGCGCCGTATCCGCCGAACTCGAGCGCCGTGACGCCGCCGGGATCGTCATCCAGCGTGGACGTCACCAGCACGCTCCCACCGGGCAGCGCGAGGTACGGCGTGGTGCGATCGCGGCCGATGGCGATCGAGCTGCGGAGGTCGGTGAGCCAGTCGCCGTGGAAGTACGTGGAGAAGAGGCCCTGCAACATCGCGTGCTGCTCGACGGCGTGGCCCGAATGCGTCGCGGTCGCCGTCGGCGCGAGCCCGACGGGAGCGTTGCCCGACAGCGCCGCGTAGCCGAGGACGCCGTACATCGTTCTCGCCGGCTCGAAGGAGCTCCAGTCGAACGGTGCATGATCGAGGCGACCGACGACGCTGACGCTCTGCGCGATCCGTGACGTCGGGACGCCGCGCGTGGCGAGTGGCCACCCCGCCCCGCCGAGAATGGCCGCGAGGCGCGCCACGGAATCGGCGGCGACCCCCGCGCGCGCGAGGACGTCGGGGCTCGCACTCTGCAGCCATGCGACGTCGGTCGCCTGCCGCGACGCCTGCGCTCCGTAGTTGTAGACGAAGCGATCGTCGAGCAGCGAGCCATCGCCGCCGATGCTCGCGCGCACGCCGGTCGAGCGGCCTCCCGTCGCCGTCGAGATCGGATCGTTCGCCTGGAGGAACGGCGCATCGATCGCGAGATGCGCCCGCCGGGTCGAGATGAGACCGCCCGGGGCCAGCGTCACGTCTTCGTTGGCACCGGAAAACCACCCGCGCGACGGATCGTACGTGGAGGCCGCGACTCGCACCGTCGTCCGCGTGTCGCGCGGCAGCTCCGCGCCGCCGAACGCCATGCCGTTGAGCGTCGTCGAGTTCTGCCCCGGGCCCAGCCCTCCGATGGAGAATCCGCCGGGCGTGACGGCAACGCCCGGCACGAGCGCGGCCGCCGCGGCCAGATTCCCCGCCTGGTCCGGCGACAGCGCGCCGGACACGCCCTGCGACTCCCGATCGGCCGCGCCGGGTTCGTCCTCTCGAAAGCCGATCCCCCGACGTTCGGGCTTCTCGCGCGACGCCTTCACGTCCACGTTCGCGAGCTGCTCCGCGGCTCCGCCCCGCGCGAGCGTCGCGTCTGCCGTCAACACGGAATCCGCGCCGGTCCGCGTCACGCGCTTGCGGAACTTCGCGTAGCCGACCGCGGACACGTGCACGAGGTAATCGCCCGTCCCGTGCTCGAACGCGATCGTGTAGCGGCCGCCGGGGTCGGTCTTCGTCGCGTGCGAATTCCGATCCGGCGCCATCGTCACGATCACGTCCGCACCGGCGACGGCCGCGCCGCCCTCGTTCGTCACGGTCCCCTCGATGACGTCACGGTGCACGGGCGCCTGCGCCAGCGCCGGCGCGCGCCCCGCGGCAATCAGCAGCAGGATGCCGAGTCCTCTGGACACGTGTCGCGTCGTGACGTGCATCGCCGGATCCCCTTCGATGAGCCGATGCGGTCGAATGTACGAACGGAAATGCCGACTTTCGGGGATGCCGGCGCGATCGGCTCGTGGATGTCACGAACGACTCGCCGGCGTGATCGAGCGACCCGCCGCGGGCTTGCGGCCCTCCGCATCGCCGAGCGAGAGTTCGGCTCGGCCCGCAACGCGCCACGGGGTGACAGCGAAGGAGCATGAGGATGCCCGACAACGCGCGGCCGGAGGGACCTGCTTTCCGCACGGACGTCCCCGACGGCCAGCGGCGCACGCGGACGTCCAGCCGTACGGTTTTCTCGGAGCTCGGCTGGCGTGCGTTCGCGTTCAACGTCGCCTTCTGGACGCTGTTCGGTGCGCTGCAGGCCTCGAGCAGATTGCTGTTGCCGAGCGGGGACATCTTCCCGTTCCCGGCGCCGGTGATCGCGAGCGCGCTCCTGCGTGCGTACATGTGGGCGCTGCTCACGCCGGCGATCTTCTGGTTCGCCGCCCGCGTCGCGCCCGACCAGGGCATCCACTTCTGGCGCGTGGCGCAGGTCCTCCTGATCGGCCTCGTCGTCGGCGCGCTCGCCTCGGCCGTGTCCGCGACGGGAAACGCGCTGCTCATTCCGCGGCCCGGCCCTCCGGGCTCCGGCGACCGGGGCGACCTCGGGTCTTCTCTCCCGGCGAGGACCGACCTGGCCCGGAACCAGGCAGCGCCGCCGCGGACGAGCGACGTGCGGCGTGCGCCCGCGAGCCCACCGCGACCCGCGCCGGGGATGGTGCCTCGTTCGCGCTGGCGCATGGCGCTGCGCGCGCTGCGCAGCCTGCGCGGCGCAGGCGCGCTGCGCCGCTGGTACTTCCAGGAGGTCGTCACCTTCTTCGGCGTGTTCGTCGCCGGACTCGTGAGCGATCTGTCGCGACGCTCCCGCGCGCGCGAGCGCGAGGCGGCCCGGTTTCAAGCGCAGGCGAGCCAGCTCCAGGCCGAGCAGGCGGAGCTGCGCGCCCGCGCGGCCCAGCTGCAGGCGCAGAGCGCCGGGCTGCACGCCCAGCTCGCCGACGCACGACTCGTGGTGCTCCGAACGCGGCTGAACCCGCACTTCCTGTTCAACACGCTCAACGCCGTGTCCGCGCTCGTCGCGAGCGATCCCAAGGCCGGCCGCGACATGATCGCGCTGCTCAGCGAGCTGCTGCGCCACGCGCTCGCGGAATCCAGAGAGCAGGAGATTCCGCTGCGCGAGGAGGTGCGGCTGCTGCGGCTCTATCTGGAGATCCTGGAGATCAGGTACCAGGGACAGCTGCGCACCGAGGTGACGGCGGACGCCGGCGTGCACGACGCGCTCGTGCCCAACATGATCCTGCAACCGCTCGTCGAGAACGCGATGAAGCACGGCATCGACCGCGCGGGCGGCCACGGCGCGATCGAGGTGCGCGCGAGTCGCGCCGGCGACGACCTCGTTCTCACCGTGCGCGACACCGGGCCGCGCGACGACTCGGCGCCGTCGCCCGCCTCGACCGGCATCGGGCTCCGGATCACCCGCGAGCGGCTCGCGGAGCTCTACGGCACCGAGCAGCGGCTCGAGCTGACGTCCACACCGGGCGGCGGGATGACGGCGCGCGTGGTCCTGCCGTATCACGAGCGCGAGGTGGTGCGCTACTCCGAGGCAGTCGCCCACACGTGACCGACTCCCCGTGGTAGACCGGCGCGTGGTGCGTGTCCTCGTCGTGGACGACGAGCCGCTGGGGCGTCAGCGACTCCTCGAACTGCTCGCCGCCGAGCCGGACGTGCAGGTCGTGGGGACCGCCGCGGACGGCGGCGCCGCCATCGAGGCCATTCGCACGGTGCGCCCCGATCTCGTGTTCCTCGACGTGCAGATGCCCCGGATGTCGGGACTCGACGTCGTGCGGGCGATCGGCGCCGCGGCAATGCCCGCGACCGTGTTCGTCACGGCGTACGACCAGTACGCGTTGAACGCGTTCGACTGCGCCGCCGTCGACTACCTCGTGAAACCGTTCAAGGACGACCGCTTCGCGGAGTCACTCCGCCGGGCGCGTCGCCAGATCGAGTCGGAGAGCCGGGAGCGGTTGCACGAACAGATGCTCACCCTGCTGCAGGGAGGGACCGCGTCAACGCCCCTTCCCGCCGCGCCGGCACCGGACGGTCCACCGCGCTACCTCGAACGCATCGCGGTGCAGATGCGCGGGAAGATGCGCGTCGTGCCCGTGGCGCAGATCGAGTACATCACGGCCGAGGGCCCGTACGCGGAGCTGCACGTCGGCGCACACCGGTACGTGATCCGGGAGTCGATCCAGCACCTCGCGGAGACGCTCGACCCCGAGCGCTTCCTGCGAATCCACCGCTCCGCCATCGTGCGGATCGACCTCGTCGACGCGCTGCTCCGGAGCGAGGGGAGCGAATACCACGTGCAGCTCAAGGGCGGCGTCCGGCTGCGCGTGGGTCGCACGCGGCGCGAGGCGCTGGAGCGGCGACTCGGCCGGAGCTGAGGCACGGGACGACAAGTAGAGAGCTCATGCAGTGATGTCCGCCGTTGCCCGACGGCGCCCCGGGGCCGCGCGTCCCATCCTGCGCGGTGCGAGACGGTTCGGGTCGACCGACCGCGCTCGACGCGCGACGACGTCTCGTCGTCGGAGCCGGCTCGCAGTAGACCTCGGGAGGTAGCCATGTCGAGCTGGAATCGTGCTTTGAACCGGCGCTGCGCGCGATCCGCGCTGGCGGTGTCGGTGCTGGCGGTGTTCGCGGGGTGCTCGGATCGTGCGACCGCGCCGACCGCGGCGCCGGCGTCCGCCGCACGCGCCGCGATCGGCGCGCGAGCGCCGGAAGTGCGGGATCTGGGCGCACCGGGTGCCGGCCTCGCCGTCGCCGCGAACGGGCGCATCGTCGGCGCCACCACGGCGACGGGCAGCGATCACGCGACGGTCTGGTACAAGGACGCCATGACCGACCTCGGCATCCTCGCGGGCGGCCGGTTCTCCCGCGCATACGACGTCAACGAGCGCGGCCAGATCGTCGGCGACGCCGACGAGGGGACGCTGCCCGATACGACGGTCGCGGTGCTCTGGGAAGGGGGAACTCCGTCGATCCTGCCGTCGCTCGGCGGCTCGTTCAGCGTCGCCCGCGGCATCAACGCTCGCGGCGTGATCGTCGGGAGCTCGGCGCGCGCGAGCGACAACCTGTCGCAGCCCGTGCGCTGGAGTGGCGGCGTCGTCACCGTCCTGCCCGTGCTGAGCGAGCTCGGGAGCCAGGCGAACGACGTCAACGACGCTGGCACGATCGTCGGCGCGAGCCGGCTGCCGTCGGGGATCTCGCACGCGGTGCTGTGGGAGGGCGCACGGCTCGTCGACCTCGGCACGCTCGGCGGGGCGCAGAGCGAGGCCAATGCCATCAACGAGCAGGGTCAGGTCGTCGGCGAGAGCCAGACGAGCGGCGGGGACTTCCACGCGTTCGTCTGGTATCGCGGCACGATGACGGATCTCGGCACGCTGGGCGGCGCCAACAGCTTCGCGTACGGCATCAACGCGCGCGGCCAGGTCGTCGGCTCCAGCCAGACGGCGTCGGGCGAGAGCCACGCCTTCGTGTGGACCAACGGCGTGATGACCGACCTCGGCACCCTCGGCGGGACGCTGAGCGTCGCGTATGCCATCAACGCGTCGGGGGTGATCGTCGGGACCGCGCAGCTCGCGGATGCGTCGGCGAATCCCGACCATGCGGCCGTGTGGTTCCTGAAGTAGCGGGGCCGAGGCGCGCCCGCGTCGGCGGCGATGGAACGGTTTCCCGATCGATCGGGCGCCCGATGCGAACGAGGTCCGACGCCTGATCGCGTCGGACCTCGTTCGCCGATGTGGAGCACGGAGATCAGCTCGCGGGCTCGGCCACTGTCGACGCCGGCGCGGGCCGCGACCAGCGCGGGCGGAACGTCTGAGGCCGCGCGCGCTCGGCGAGCAGATGCTCGTAGTGCGCGAGGATGCGCGGACGGAGGTTCTCCGGCGTATCGGTCGGCTCGGTGCGGAAGGCCGCGTACCGTTGGGTCTCGCCGGTGACCTCCAGCCACCACCACGTGGTGCCCGGGGTGGCCGGCGACGACGCGCTCCGGCAGGTGAGCGTGCGGCCGTCGTTCTCGAATCGCAGGAAGTCCATCACCACTCCTGAAGGGGACGTGAGACATCGGTCGCGGGGGCCAACAAAAAATGGTCCGAAGCGTGCCGGACCAGGTGGCTCCTGTCGTCGCTTTCGGCGTTCCTCGCCGGGCCGCATCGGGCTTCGTGCTGCGACGCGAGCGCGACTCGCGCTCATCGTAAAGGTAGCCGCCGGACCGCTCTCGGGGCAGCGCCTTCGCCGCACCGCGACGCTTCACCTGGCATGCGGATTCAACCCGGAGCCAGCGGGCTGCGTAGCGACAAGCCGTCGGTCGGGCGCCTCGAGGAACGGGCGCGTGACATTCACGACCGGATCGCGACAGTCCTTCCGGAGTGGTCCCTGGAATCTCTGCAGGCACTGGCCCGGCAGATGGCAGAGCTGGAACCGAAGTTCGAGCAACGTGCGGGAGCCTGCGGGTGCCCGGGCGATGACGACAGTCACCGTACACCAGCGCCGACTTGATTGCGAGTGGGACGCAGTGCAGGCCATCCCGACCTTTGTCCGCAGAGCATTCCTGAGGGGCCTGAGAGCTTCACGACATGACGTAAGCTTGAGGGCGATGGTCTCGGCGGCTATATTTACGTTCTGCAGGTAGTTCACCAGTGCAGGGCCGGCGTGCTCCATTCCGCCGTGCCTCAATGAGTGGCGCTTCTGGCGACGCCTCCCTGTGAGGATAGTCCATGCCGGCACCCTCGGACGACGCGGCACAGACCGCGTCCCAACGCACTGCCCCGTCAGCACTCCTCTTTCCCACCTCGCTCACGAGCGAAGGGATCTCCGGCGCGAGCCGACGCCTTCGCGCGCTCGCGGCGCTGAGCGGATCGCTCACGGACGCGCTCGCCCCGAAGGACGCAGCAGACCTGGTTGAGCAGAAGGCGCTCTCGGCTCTCGGCGCGACGAGCGCCGTCGTGGTCACTCTCGGGGCATTTCCGCCCGCGACAGACGCGCGGCCTGAGGCGCACGCTGGCGTGAACGATGACGCCGTGCTGCACGTCGTGCACGCGGTTGGTTTGCCTGCCGAGGTCAAGGCGGCTCTCGAGGAATTGCCACTCGATGCGCCTGTGCCATTCGCCGAAGTCGCTCGGGTCGGCGAGCCATTGTTCCTGCCGTCCGAGCAGGAGATGCAGCGCTACCCGGACTGGGCCTCGGCCATGATTCAGGCTGGCGCCCGGGCGGCGGCGATCGTGCCGGTGTGGGCGAATGGCGAGCTTCGTGGGGTGCTCGGACTAACGTGGGCCGAGCCGCGCCTGTTCGATGAGGACGAACGCGCCTTCGTGCTGACGCTTGGCATCATGTGCGCGCAGGCGATCATGCGGGCCCATCTGCGCGCGGCTGAACGCGCGGCGCGGGAGTCGGCGGAGGGTGCGCGCGCCTTAGCTGAGACCGCGCGCGCAACTGCCGAAGAAGCGAATAGATCGAAAGCACGTTTCGTCTCCACGATCAGTCACGAGCTGCGCACGCCGATGAATGCCGTACTCGGTTATACCGCTTTGCTCGCCGATGAGATGTATGGACCTGTCAGTGCCCACCAACAGGAGCACATCGGCCGCGTCCGTACATCGGGCTATCATCTCCTCGGTCTGATCGAAGACCTACTTGGCTACGCGCGCGTCGAGGCCGGGCACGAGCTCGTAGCCGCAGAGCCCCTCGTCCTGATCGATGTTGTCGAGGCGAGTCTCGTTCTGGTCCGCCCCATCGCCGAGAAGAAGGGGTTGAGCATTCGCGTCGAAGGGCCTAGTGAGCCGTTGACGTTGCATACCGATCCGAGAAAGCTTCGGCAGATTCTGATCAATCTTCTCGCGAACGCCGTCAAGTTCACTGACGCCGGAGAGATCGTCCTCGTGCTCCGCGTCGAGGGACGAGACGCCGAAGTCAGAGTGATCTTCGAGCTGACCGATCCCGGCCGCGGAATGACGCCAGACGAACAAGCCCACGCCTTCGATCCGTTCTGGCGGGCGGATTCGGTATCGAGGGACGGAATGGGAGGCAGTGGTCTCGGGTTATCCGTTGCTCGCCAACTCGCCACTTTGCTCGGTGGAGACTTGAACGTCACGCGGAGCACACCCGGCAAGGGCAGCACCTTCGTCCTCTCGTTGCCCGCGGAGTATCGGCACGCCTGACGATGGCCTTCGATGGGCTGAGTCAGCTCAAGTGCTACGTCCGCGGCGTGCGTCCTCGGCCGCCCGTCGAGCCGATCGTGCGCTTCGAGACCCCGCCGGGCCACCAAGCCCAGGTCGACTTCGCCGAGTGCCGCTTCCCCTGGGGGAAGCGCGTCGCGCTGCTCGTCGTGCTGGGCTACTCGCGCCTGCTCTGGGTGCAGTTCCATAGGAGCAAACGACGCTCACTGGCACCGCGAGACAACCGAGCGCTCTTCTGGACGCTGCATCCGTGCAGCAAGCCGGGCGAGCGCCGCCTGCGCCGCAACGGGGAGGAACTGGTCCTTTGGACTGGTCCCCTGCCGAACGACAAGCGCTCCGCAGTCGCGAGCGACTGCAGAGCGAGAAGGACAAGTGTGCGGCCGCGCCTGCAACTCGGCCTTGTGTCGCGGACCGCGACGAGTCCGGCGCAGCACGCGACAATATCAGCGCACTCCAGGGCCCATGCTGTAGAGTCGCACTGCGTAGGCGCACCGTGGGGCGTCGCATTGACGCATCGTTACCTCGAGCCTGTAACGACCGCCGTTTACATCCGCAATTCCCAGCCACGGCTTATCGGTGTCACCTTTGCTCCTCGCGACCGGAGCACCGTCCGGAGACGCGAGGGACAACTCCAACCGCCCACAGTTCGTATCACATACTCCCACGATGATGTACTTCCCGTTGTCGTCGAGAGTGGCCGAATGCCGCGCAACGGAGCCCTGGTAGAGCTTTCCTCCTGCTTCGCCTGCGACGTTCCCGCCGTTCCCGACGATGACCGAATCGAAGGCGAGCACCTGCGACGAAAGGATGTCGGTCGCGCTTGCGTCAGGCGTCGACGGCTCGCCGTCACGAGCTGGTCGAGTTCGGCTGGGAGTATCGCTGCGATCATCCTCCGCAACGCGAAGCAATTCCCGCGAAAAGCGATGTGGTTCGTCGGTCGATGCAGCCAGCGGTCTCACGTAGCGCGCGGGAACTGCGTAGTTGATATTCTGGCCGCCGGGGAGCATCAGCGTGGTGACCCCTATCACCTCTCCACGATCATTCATCACCGGACCACCGGAGGAGCCAGGCGATACTGGAGCTGTGATCTGGACGAGAGACAGTCCGTCGTAGGCTCGCTGCGCGCTGACCAGACCGTTGCTGAAGGTTCCAATCTGCCCGAGGGGGTTGCCGAGGACGTATACGGGGGCGCCGATGGAGACACTATCGTCGAACGAGAGCGGCAACGTGTGGGCACGGTCGATCGGCACTTTCAAGACGGCAATGTCGTGCCGCGCATCGGCAGTCACGAGGTACACCAGGTCGTAAATTTCTCCGTCCATCGTTTCCACTTGGAGTGAACGTGAATCGCCCCGAGTTTTCCGGAGACTCAGTTAGTTGAGTGCTCCACTCCCCACCGGGGTGGGGTGCAGGGCGGCAAACTGCGCTTCGTACTCCGCCGGGGGAAGGTAGCCGAGCGGTTCCAGCAGGCGGCACGAGTTGAACCATGCCACCCATTCCAGCGTCGCGTACTCCACGTCATCGAGACTGCGCCACGGCCCCGCGTGGCGGATGACTTCCGTTTTGAACAGGCCGATGATCGTTTCGGCGAGCGCATTGTCATACGCATCGCCACGACTCCCGACCGACGCTTCGATGCCCGCCGCGGCCAATCGCTCGGTGTACCGAATGGAGAGATACTGCGAGCCCCGGTCGCTGTGATGCACCAGCGCGCCGTCCGTCTCGCGGTCGTACACTGCCTGTTCGAGGGCATCCAGGGCGAGGTCAGTGCGCATCGACGGACTGGCGCGCCAGCCGACGATGCGCCGCGAGAAGACGTCGATGACGAAGGCGACGTAGACCATCCCGCGCCACGTGGCGACGTAGGTGAAGTCGGCGACCCAGAGCTGATTCGGTCGCTCAGCTTGGAAGGCGCGCTCGACGAGATCCCGTGGGCGATCGGCCAGGAGATCCGGGATCGTCGTCCGCACGCGGGGGCCGCGGACCACACCCCGCAACCCGGCCTCGCGCATCAGGCGCGCGACCGTGCACCGCGCGACCGGGATGCCTTCCCGCCGCAACTGCTTCCAGACCTTCTTCGCGCCGTAGACGCGCCGATTGGCGCGCCACACCCGGTCGATCTCCGGGCTGAGCTGGACGTCCCGTTGCACGCGCGCCGGCCGGCGCGTGGGATCGGCCTCGCGGGCCTTCGCCTCGTAGTAGGTCGATGGAGCGATCGGCAGCACGGCGCAGATCGGCTCGACTCCATACGACGCCCGGTGCGCGTCGATGAACGCCACCATCAGCTGTTTCGGCGGTCGAGCTCCGCCTGGGCGAAATACGCTGACGCCTTGCGGAGAATCTCATTGGCGCGCCGGAGCTCGCGATTCTCCCGCTCCAGTGCCTTGAGCCGCGCCTGCTCCTCCGTCGTAGTCCCCGGCCGCTGGCCACTGTCTCGCTCACTGCGCCGCACCCACTGGCGCAACGTCTCGGCGGCACAGCCGATCTTGCTCGCGATCGAGCTGATCGCCCCCCACTGTGTTTCGTACTCTGCTTGATGCTCTCGGACCAGCCGAACTGCCCGCTCCCGGACCTCAGGAGAAAACCGTGTGCGTTTCGCCATGCTCCCATCCTCTCACGATTGGGAGCCTCCGACAATCCCGGGGCGATTCAGATCCGGGCTTCGCGGCGATGTACGCGACGCGCGCCAAGCGCGTGAAGACCGACAAGCGCGACGCGCGCACGCTCTGTGAGGCGCTCCAACTGGGCGCGTACCGCGCGGTGCATCGGGCGAGCGACGCGCAGCGGCACCTCCGCGCGCAACTCGCCGTGCGGGACGCGCTGGTGCGGACCCGCACGCGCTACGTGGCGCTCATCAAGGCCGCCGTGCGCCGCGAGGGCCTGCGGCTCCCGAGCGGCGAGGCGGAGCAGACGATCGCCAAGCTCGCCGCCCTCCCGCTCGCCCCGCCCGTGCGCGCGGAGTTGGCGCCGCTCGTCGCGCTCTGGGCGCCGCTCCAGGGAGCTCACCGCGGCGGACACGCGCCTCACGGCCATCGCGCGGTCGCATCCGGTCGTCGCACGCCTCGCGACGATGCCGTCGGTCGGCCCGGTCACGGCCCTCGCGTTCGTCGCCGCGCTCGATGACGTCACGCGGTTCCAGAGTGCCCATCAGGTGCAAGCGTATCTCGGGCTCGTCCCGAGCGAGTACAGCTCGGGTGATCGGCGCGCGCGAGGCCGCATCACGAAGCGTGGCGACGCGCGCATGCGCTGGCTCCTGGTCGAGGCGGCGTGGCGCGTGCTCCGCTCCGCGAATCCGGCGCTCGCGCCCCTCAAGGCGTGGGCCAACGGCATTGCCGCGCGCCGTGGGAAGCGCATCGCCACCGTGGCCCTCGCGCGGCGGATCGCGGGGATCCTGTACGCGATGTGGCGCGACGACGCGCCATATCACGCGACGACGCCCGCTCACGCATCACAGCAGACGGCCGCCTAGCGCACACACGCCGACGCACGGCCCAGCGCCGACGAGATCGAGGTGACTGACGAGGGACGCGGTGAGCGCGATGCAGCTGACGGCCGCGCGTGAGACCGAAGCTCAGTTTGGGCGCCGCCCGTCCCCATCCGCATGACCACCTGCGCCGACGAGATTCTTCTCGTCACACCCGAGCGCGAACAGAAGCCTGAGCAGCATCTCGAGATCGCCGCGCGGCAGCACCACCACGTCTCAGTTCCCGGAGAGCTGATGCTTGACACCGCACGCCGCTTCACAGAAGCTGCAAGCGATCTGCTGACCAAGCGGCTCACCAATCTGCAGGTCTGAGTGCCATCCAGCCACTCAACCGCAAGGCCTCCGCAGCACCTCGCGCTTGTCGGCTGCAGCGCCACGTTAGACATCAGGGCGCCGAAATCTCCAAGTCCTTGCAGATCTTCCGCGCAAGGAACTCCTTGATCTCGCGATGCCGCGGCACCGTGGAGACTTTCCGCGTGGACGTGTGCACGTAGACCGAATGGCTACCGCCTTCGCGCAGCAGACGGCAGTCGTGGGCTTCCAGGTGCCGAATCAGGTCGACGCGCTTCACGCGCGCTCAGGCGCTCAGGCGCTCCCGGATGACCGCGACGCCGGCGAGCTCCTCTTCCGCGAGCGCGCGATTCGCCTCCAGGACCAACTCGACGGCCTCGCGCAGGTTCGCCCGGGCTTCGTCGAGCGTCTCGCCCTGCGTATTGGCGCCCGGCAACTCCTCGACGAACGCGACGTAGCCCCCCTCCGGTGCTTCCCGGAAGACGGCCGTCAGTTCGAGCGCGAGAGGCTTGGATTCCATGGCTTGAACCTACTGGAAGTCTCGGCTGATGTCTAACGCTCAAGCTGAGTTGGTATGAAGCGGCTGGACCTCCACGGTCACGTGGTGGCAGTGTTGCGCCCCACAGGCGTAATGCGCGGTCAAGGGATCCATGCCGCACCAACCAACCGGGAGGCCAGCCGTGGATAGCATAGGGATTGATCTCCACAAGCGCGAGAGCCAGCTGTGTACGATCACGGAGGACGGGGAGTTGATCGAGCAGCGGATCGTCACGAGCCGGGAGCGGTTCACCGCGGTGCTCGGCAGTCGCCCGGCCGCGCGCATCCTGGTCGAGGCCTCGACGGAAAGCGAGTGGGTGGCGCGGCATCTGGAATCGCTGGGCCACACGGTGATCGTGGCGGATCCGGGCTTCGCGGCGATGTACGCGACGCGCGCCAAGCGCGTGAAGACCGACAAGCGCGACGCGCGCACACTCTGCGAGGCGCTGCAGCTCGGCGCCTATCGCGCCGTGCATCGGGCGAGCGACGCGCAACGGCATGTCCGCGCGCAGCTCGCGGTGCGCGACGCCCTCGTGCGCACGCGGACGCGCTACATCGCCCTCATCAAGGCGGCGGTCCGGCGTGAAGGACTGCGGCTGCCCAGCGGTGAGGCGGAGCAGACCATCAGCAAGCTCGCCGCGCTTGCGCTACCGCCGTCGGTGCACGAAGAACTCGCGCCCCTCGTCGCCCTTTGGGCACCGTTGCAGGCCGAGCTCACGGCGGCCGATGCGCGGCTGACCGCCATCGCACGGACACATCCTGTCGTCACGCGCCTCGCCACGATGCCGTCGGTGGGACCGGTCACTGCCCTCGCGTTCGTCGCCGCGCTCGATGACATCACGCGGTTTCACAGCGCGCACCAAGTACAAGCCTCTCTCGGTCTCGTGCCGAGCGAGTACAGCTCGGGCGACCGCCGAGCGCGCGGACACATCACCAAGCGCGGCGACGCGCGCATGCGCTGGCTCCTGGTCGAGACGGCGTGGCGCATTGTGCGCTCGCCCAACCCGCAGCGGGCGGGCCTGAAGGCGTGGGCGATGCAAATCGCGCAGCGGCGCGGCAAGCGCATCGCCACGGTCGCCCTGGCGCGGCGAGTGGCCGGGATTCTCTTCGCGATGTGGCGCGACGACGCGCCGTATCACGCCGTGACCTCCCCCACGCGCGCCGCTGCCTAGCGCCCACGATCCGAGCAGCGACGCCGGGTCGAGATTCCGGGATGATTGACGAGGGGCGTGGTGAGCGCGATGCAGCTGATGGCCGCTGGTGAGACCGAAGCTCAGCTTCGGCGCCGCCCGCTCCGTTCCGCATGACCACCTGCGCCGACGAGCGCTTGTTCGTCACCCGAGAGCGCGAACAGAAGCCTGAGCAGCATCTCGAGATCGCGACGCCACCACGATGGAGCACACCACGTATCAGCTCATGCAGAGTTGATGCTTGACACCGTACGCCGCTTCACAGAAGCTGCAAGCGATCGGCTCAATATGCGGCCCGCCAGTTCGGATGCACTAGCATCTCGATAGGCGCTCAACCGCAATCCCTCCGATGACCTCGCGCTTGTCAGCTGCAGCTTGTCAGCTGCAGCGCCTCGTTAGACATCCTCATCCTCGGCGCTCGGCTTGGCCGCATCCGTATCGCTCCGAGGTGCCATCGGGCGCATTGCCGGTACTCGCGCGTGCGCATGTCCAAGGCGGGCGAAGACCACGAGGCCGCCGTCGGGGGCTTCGAGCACGTTGACGAACGTGGCCGGCACGAGCTCACCGTGGCGATCGACGAGATCGAACTGGAGCGCCGCCGCCGCCCGGAGGGCTGCTCCCGCCCCGTTGTGTTCTTCGGCGCTGGCAGCGCCAAAGAAGCCGAGCGCGAGCAACGCTGCAGATCCGGCTTGCACCGTCGGGCGAAGCGGGTCGAACGCTGGTAGCGCGAGTAGCGGCGCGGCCACCAACTCGCCTTCAGTCAGCTCGATGTATCCGATCGGCACGCCCTGGTGCATGACTGCGTATCGCACGCCGACCCTCCCGATCGAGATCGATGTGGATGCCTAACGCCAATTGTACTGCTGCCCGCGTTATCGACGTCACATTATGCAGCGAATCCGCGCGGAAGCCAGCCGCGCCTCGCTGCCTGAGCACGCACCGGCGCGAACGCGGCCCTGCCAACCGCCGCTCCCACAACGGCTTCTCGCCCGCCTCCCCTGACGGAACGTAGATTAGGCAGCGCGGCGGGCGCCGTCTAACGTGCGCGATCGCCGCTCCGAGGCCGAGAGCCCCGATGGCACCACCTCCGTCTCGCCGGCGAGGCCGCTCGCTCCCGTTCGGTGCAGATCGTGCGAACGAGTCGCTCGCGGGACAGTCCGTGCCGTCCGTACCCGCACCCGCACCCCCCGCGTTCGCCGATCGCCGCACCGTCCGCCGCATGCGCCCCGCCGACCCGCTCGACCTCTTCCACCCGATCGTCCGCGCCTGGTTCACCGAGACGCTCGGCGAACCCTCCGCGCCGCAGAAGGCCGGCTGGCCCGCCATCGCCGACGGCTCCGACACGCTCATCCTCGCCCCCACCGGCACGGGAAAAACCCTCGCCGCCTTCCTCTACGAGCTGAACGCGCTCGTCACCGAAGGCCTCGAGCACCCGCTCGCCAACGCGATCCACCTCCTCTACGTCTCTCCGCTCAAGGCGCTCAACAACGACGTCCAGCGCAACCTCGAGCTGCCGCTCGCCCAACTGAAGCAGCGCTTCGAGTCCGACGGCCGGACGTTCCCCGAGATCCGCGTCGCCGTCCGCACCGGCGACACGCCGGCCTCCGCCCGCGCGCGCATGCTGCGCAAGACGCCGCACGTCCTCATCACGACCCCCGAATCGCTCCACATCCTCCTCACGAGCGTCCGCGGCCGCACGATGTTCAGCGCGCTCCGCGCCGTCATCGTCGACGAGATCCACGCCGTCGCCGGCACGAAGCGCGGCGCGCACCTGGCGCTCACGCTCGAGCGCCTCGCCCGGCTCGCCCCCGATCCGCCGCAGCGCATCGGCCTCTCCGCCACCCAGCGCCCGCTCGAGGAGATCGCGCGATTCCTCGCGGGAAACGATACGCCGCAGGCGTATCGACCAGTCGCCATCGTCGACTGCGGTCTCGTGAAGAAGATGGAGACGGAGATCGTCTCCCCCGTGGACGACCTCGCCCACGTCGACGGGACGATCTGGACCTCCGTCGCACCGCTCGTGCTCGACCGGATCAGGCACGCGCGCACGACGCTCGTCTTCGTCAACAACCGCGCGCAATCCGAGAAGATCGCCGCGCGCGTCAACACGCTCGCCGGCGAGGAGATCGCGCAACCCTATCACGGCTCGCTCTCGCGCGAGCGCCGCTTCATGCTCGAGGAGCGGCTCAAGGCCGGCGAGCTGCGCGCGCTCGTCACCACGAGCTCCCTCGAGCTCGGGATCGACGTCGGCTCGGTCGACCTCGTCCTCCAGCTCCAGAGCCCGAAGCGCGTCGCCGCGGCGCTCCAGCGCGTCGGCCGCGCCGGCCATACCCTCGAGGCCACGAGCCGCGGCGTCTTCGTCCCGACCTTCCGCGACGACGCGCTCGAGCAGATGACGATCGTCGCCGCCATGGCCGATGGCGACGTCGAGCCGACGCGTGTCGTCCGCAACGCGCTCGACGTCCTCGCCCAGCTCGTCGTCGCCTGCGTCGCCTCCGACTCCCCCGAGTGGACCGCCGACGAGCTGTTCGACTTCGTCCGCCAGGCCTACCCGTACGGCACGCTCACTCGCGGCGCGTTCGACGAGACCCTCGCCATGCTCGCCGGCAAGTACCCGAGCGACGTCGCCTCCGAGCTCGAGCCGCGCATCTCGTGGGACCGCACCACCGGCGTCCTGACGCCGCTCCGTTCGGCGCGCATGGTCGCGACGATCTCCGGCGGGACGATCCCCGACCGCGGGCTGTACACGGTGAACCTCGCCGACAAGACGCGCCTCGGTGAGCTCGACGAGGAGTTCGTCCACGAATCCCGCGTCGGCGACGCCTTCCAGCTCGGCTCCTCCACCTGGCGCATCCGCGCCATCGAGCACGACCGCGTCATCGTCGTCCCCGCGCCCGGCGCCGCCGCGCGCATGCCCTTCTGGCACGGCGAGTTCATGGCGCGCTCGGCGCACCTCACGCCGCGTGTCGGCACGCTCCGCCGCGAGCTCGACGACGCACGCACCCTCGCCGACCTCGCCTCCATCCAGTCCCGCTACCATGCCGACGAGCCGACCGCGCGCTCGCTCGTCGAGTACGTCCAGGCCCAGCGCGCCGTCACGCGCTTCGTCCCCGACGAGAAGCGCCTCGTGCTCGAGCACTTCCGCGACGAAGTGGGCTCGGTGCGCATGGTGCTTCACGCGCCATTCGGCGGACGCGTCAACGCGCCCTGGGGCATGGCCCTCGGCCGGCGCATGCGCGAGCGGCTCGGCGTCGAGGTCCAGGTGCAGACGACCGACGACGGCATCATGCTCCGCCTCCCCGACCTCGGGGGCGCACCGCCCGTCGACGTCTTCCGCACGCTCGCTCCGGACGAAGCCGAGCGCCTCGTGCTCGACGAGGTGGGGCAGTCGTCGCTGTTCGGCGCGCGCTTCCGCATGAACGCGGCGCGCGCGCTGCTCCTCCCGCGCGGCAACCCGCGTCGCCGCATGCCGCTCTGGCTGCAGCGGCTCAAGGCGCTCGATCTGCTCCAGGCGGTGAGCGAGTACCCGTCGTTCCCGATCGTCGTCGAGACCTACCGCGACGTGTTGCAGGACGCGTTCGACATCGCGACGCTGCGCGACGTCCTCGCGCGCGTCCTCTCCGGCGACATCGCCATGCACGTCGCCGCCACCGAGCTGCCGTCGCCCTTCGCCGCGTCGCTCCAATTCGGGTTCGTGATCGACCACATGTACGGCGACGAGACGCCGCGCGCCGAAGCGCGCGCCGCGCTCCTCTCGCTCGACCGCGCGCTCCTCGATGAGCTCATGGGCGGCGAGGGGGCCGACGCCGCGACGATCGCCGTGCTCGACGAGCTGCTCGCGCGCCGGCGCGGCACCGCCCCGGGCCGCCAGGCGCGCGACGCCGAGGAGCTCGCGCTCCTCCTCGATCGGGCCGGCGATCTCACGCGCGCCGAGCTCGCTGTGCGCGTCGCGCCCTCCACCGAGTGGCGCCGCGGCGATCCACTCGCCGCGCTGCTCGACGGTGGCCGCGTCGTGGCGGCCTCGATCCCGACCGCGCACGGCACCGACGACCGCTTCATTCTCCGCGACGACGTGCCGCGCTACGTCGCCGCGTTCGGGGCCGGCGTCGTGCGCGACGCGATCGCCGAGCCGGTGCTCACCGAGCGGGCCGCGCGCCGCGAGATCCTCTCGCGCTTCGTCGCGCTCGCCGGCCCGGTTGCCGTCGACGACGTGCGCGCCCGCTACGCCTTCGACCCCGCGTGGATCGAGCGCCGGCTCGGGGAATGGGAGCGGAAGCAGGTGCTCGTGCGCGGCGTCTTCGGCGGCGATCGCGACACGACCCGCTGGTGCTCGCGCCGATTGCTCGAGCAGGCACGCCGCCGCGAGCTCGCGCAGGCTCGCCGCCAGATCGAAGCGGTGCCGATCCGGGCCTTCGCGCGCTTCGAGCAGCGCTGGCAGCACCTCGCCCCCGACACGCACCTCTCCGGCGCAGCGGGGACCGCCGACGCGATGGCGCAGCTCCACGGCGTCGCACGCCCAGGCGACGCATGGGAGCGCGACTACCTCCCGGCACGCGTCGAAGCGTACGATCCCGCGTCGCTCGCGCGCCTCGCCGCGTCGGGCTCCCTCGTGTGGGCCGCCGAGCCGCGCGTCGACGAGGTCGGCGTCGCCCCCTCGCACGCGATCGGACGCATCCGGTTCTTCGAGCGCGGCACCGGCCGGCTCTGGCTCGGCCAGCCGATCGCCGACTCGCTCCTGAGCGACGACGCACGCGCCGTGCGCGAGGTGCTGCGCGCGCACGGCGCCTCGTTCACCGCCGACGTCGCCGCCGCGACCGGGTTGGGTCCGCACGCCGTGCGCGACGCGCTCCGTGAACTGGTGGCGGGCGGCCTCGTCACCAACGACACCGTCGAGGCGCTGCGCGACGTGCTCCGCTGGCGCCCGCGCTTTCCCATCAAGCGCCGCGACGAGCCGGATCCGACGCGCTGGCTCCCCGCCGGCTTCACCCCCTCCAATGCTCGGCCCATCGTGCAGCGCCGCATCAACCCGCGGCGCATCGCACGCTGGCGCCGCCCCGATCGCGAGGAGCCCGCGAGCTGGGGCGGACGCTGGGCGCTCGTGCACACCCCGGGCACGCTCGGGCCCGAAGTCGACGAGCAGACGCTGGCCGAGCGCGTCGCGCGGCAATGGCTCGCGCGATACGGCATCGTCTCGCGAGACTGGTGGCGACGCGAGCATCCCGCCGTCGGCTGGCGCGAGATCTACCACGAGCTCAAGCGGCTCGAGTTCCGCGGCGAGGTCCAGCGCGGCTACTTCGTGGCCGGACTCGCCGGCGCGCAGTTCGCCCTCCCCGAGGCCGTCGAGCTGCTCCGCGCGCCCGTGCCCGACGACGCGGCGGACGTCGTCGTGATGTCGGCGACCGATCCGGCGAACGTCTACGCGCTTCCGCTCGCGCCGGGCACCGAGCCCGATCCGCTCGCGCGCCCGCGCGGCGCGGGCGCGGTGCTCGTCACGCGCGCGGGCCGCATCGTGCTCACGGCGGAGGGACGCGGCACGCGGCTCCGCGTGCACCCCGACGCGACGTCCGCCGACGTCCGCGATGCCGCACGTGCCCTCGCCGAGCGGCTCACCGCGCGCCAGCCTGCCGCGCGCCGCCGCGATCTCGTCATCGAGCGCATCGACGGCGACCGCGCCGCCGCGTCGTCACACGCCGCCGCTCTGCGCGACGCCGGCTTCAGGAGCATGGGCACCGGCCTTCGCTGGTACGCCGCCCCCCGTTGAGCGCAGCAGGAACCAGCCCGTGACGCCGGCCACCAGCGACGCCGTCAGCGTTCCGAGCTTCGCCGCCGTCAACTCGCCGGGTGAGGCGCCGAACGCGAGGCCCGCGATGAACAGCGACATCGTGAAGCCGATGCCGCCGAGCATCGCCACGCCGCCGAGCGCGCGCCACGTCACGCCGGCGGGCAGCGCCGCCACGCCCAGGCGCACCGCGAGCCACGACGCCAGCGCGATCCCCACCGGCTTGCCCACGATGAGCCCGAGCAGCACGCCGTGCGCCACGGGCGAGTCCAGCACCCGCGCGGCACCCGCGAGCGTCACCCCCGCGTTCGCGAGCGCGAACAGCGGCATGATCCCGAACGTGACGATGTCCTGAAGCCCGTGCTCGAGCCGGGCGAGCGGCGGAAGCGCCTGCTCGGAAAGGACCTCGAGCCGGTACAGCGCGTCCTGGTGCACGCGGTTCGACAACACCGTGGTCGCGGGATCGCACGCGTCGTCGAAGTCCCGGAGCGCCGCGCGCGCGCCGGCGAGGAGCGCATCCTCGTCGATCCGCGTGCGCGACGGGATGGTCATCGCGAGCAGCACGCCCGCGACGGTCGCGTGCACCCCCGACAGCAGCACGGCTGCCCACAGCGCCACGCCGATCAGCGCGTACACCACCCACGAGCGCACGCCGGCCGCGTTCGCGCCGACGGAGAGCGCCAGCAGCGCCGCCGCGGCGCCGAGCGCGCCCCACGCCACGCTCGCCGTGTAGAAGATCGCGATCACGAGCACCGCGCCGAGATCGTCGGCGATCGCCAGCGCGGAGAGGAACACGCGGAGCGACGACGGCACCCGTCCTCCGGCGAGCGCGAGCACGCCGAGGGCGAACGCGATGTCCGTTGCCATCGGGATTCCCCATCCCCGCACCGTCGGCTGGCCGGCGTTGAGGACGAAGTAGAGCAGCGCGGGCACCACCATGCCGCCGAGCGCGGCGGCCACCGGCAGCGTCGCCTGGCGCACGTGCGCGAGCTCGCCGACGAGTACCTCACGCTTGATCTCCAGCCCGACGAGGAAGAAGAACACCGCCATCAGGCCGTCGTTCACGATCGCGTGCAGGGTCAGCGTCGCCTCGGACGCGCCGACGCGCAGCGTCACCGGCGTCTCCCACACGGCGTGATAGCCGTGCGCCCACGGCGAGTTCGCCCACCCGAGCGCCACGACCGCGCACGCGAGCAGCACGAGCCCCGCCGCCGGCGCCGTGCGCAGCAGCCGCTGCACCGGGTTCATCACTCGCTCGACGAGCGGCTGGTCGGTCGTGTCCGGAATCATCACCCTCCCGTGCGGAACGCCCACGGGTCATCTTAACATCATCCTATGCGTGTCCTGTACGCCGACGACAATCCCGAAGCGCGCACGCTGCTCGCCGCCGTGCTCCAGGAGCTCGGGCACGAGGCCATCGGCGCGGAGGACGGCGCCGGGGCGTGGGACGCCTACCGCGCCGATCCGGTGCCGCTCGTCATCGTCGATCTCAAGATGCCGGGGATCGACGGCTTCGAGCTCTGCCGCTTGATCCGCGAGCACGACAGGGAGCGCGCCACCTTCATCCTCGTCATCACCGCGCACGACGAGCCGGGCGCGCTCGAGCGCGTGCTCGACTGCGGCGCCGACGACTACGTGTCGAAACCGAGTTCGCCGAAGAACCTGCGCGCGCGGATCGAGATCGCCGATCGGCGCATGCGACAGGCTGCCGCGCTGCGGAGCGCCGAGGCCGACCTGGCACGCGCGCGCTGGATGGCGGGGATCGGCGAGACCGCGCTGGCGATGGAGCGCGAGATCAACGGTCCGCTCCGAACCATCCTCGAGAAGTCCGCGCGGCTGCTCGCGGATCGGCGCTTCGACGACGACCAGCGCGATCAGCTGCGCATCATCGGAGAGCAGGGGGCACGGCTCGCCGGCGTGATCGGCCGCGCCGTCAACCTCGAGAGCCCACAGTCGGTGGAGTACCTCGCCGGCGCGCGGATGATCGACCTTTCCGGCGACCAGCGCTGACCCGCACGCGGCGCGCGTTCAGCGCGCGTCGCCGAAGTGCAGCGCGAGCAGCTCGATGAGCGTGGAGGAGTACCGCTCGTGCCACTCCGTATCCGAGAGCGCGACGGGACGCGGAGCGTCGATCCACGCCCGCTTCAGCGCCGCCACGAGCTCCTCCATGTGCACGCCGGCGCTCCGCGCTTCCGCGCACATGCGCGCGAGCACCGCCCGCGTGCGCTGCGCGCTCGTGGGCGACACGTCGGCCAGCGCGGCCGACAGCTCCGCGTCTCCCGGCGCGGGGCCCGGCGCGGGGCTCGGCGCGTCGCTCGGCGCGTCGCTCGATGCCGGCGGGATCGAGTCGGCGGCATGGCGTGAAGAGCGGCGGCGCTGGCTGGAGCGCCGCCGGACCTGCCGTACCGTGTCGATCGCGCCAGTCTGGGGGCGACGCTTGCGCTCGGCGATCGCGCGCGCCTTCGAGAGCCGCGCGTCGAACCGGGTGCGCGCCTCTTCGGAGCGCTGCGTCTCGCGATAGCGCTCGAGCAGCATCACCTCGTCGTCGTAGCGCTTGAGCGACCGGTACACCGAAGCGAGGCGACCGCAGAGCCAGCCGGGCATCTCGGGATGTATCCGCAAGCTGGCTTCGAGCGCGTCTTCCAGGAGGCGCGCGGCGGTCGCGGTGTCACCGCCGCGCTGGTGAAGCTCGGCCTCGCGGGCGTGCTCCGCCACGGAGCCACCGAGCTGAGACGACAGCGTCCTATATCCCGGCATGGATCATCGTGCGTGCGCGAGTGGTGCGACGATCGGCTCGGGGCGCGGCGCTCGCGGTGGCGCCCTCAATCGGCGCGGATGCCATGCTCGCCGAAATAGATCTCGATGCAGGCGCTCACCACCTCGCGCAGGACGTCGCCGTCGCGGTCGCCCAGGTGGTTCGCTCGCACGCCGGCGAGCCGGCTCCAGGCGCGCTTGGTCTCGATCAGCAATTGCTCGGGACGCAGGTCGAGGCGATGCGCCTCGGAGCAGATCTCCCGCGCCGCGCGCTCGATCGCGTCCGACTCGGCAGCCGAGCGTACGACGAACATGTCGAGCGAGGGGCGCGACTGAACGGGGATCGCCCTCGCGAGCGCGTCCTCGGCGAGGGACGCGAACGAGCCGAAGACCGGATCGATCGGCTCGCGCGCCGCGCCGGCGTCTGCGGCATGCTGGACCAGCGGGCTTCTCATGGCGGACACACGCTGGTTGAACCCCCGCGGCGCAGGTGGGGGAGAGCGATAATCAGATGTTTCGATCCCGCCCCGCAAGATGGTGCCTCGGGTGGCGAAAAGCAAGCAAATGATTGTGCGGCGGTCAGTTACGGCAACGATACGGTACCGTTTCGTACGCAGCGCGCGCCGTGGCGCTCACTCTCCGAGGAGCTCGTCGGCGCGGCGCGTCATGATTCCGTAGCAGGCGCACGACGCGGACTCCAGGGCGGCACGGTCCACCACCGTCACCTTGCCGCGCGAATAGCGGATCATCCCCGCGCGCTGGAGCGAGCCCGCGGCGATCGTCACGGCGGGACGGTGCACGCCGAGCATCTCGGCAAGGAACTGCTGCTTGAGACGCAGCACGTCGCCCTCGACGCGATCGTGGGTCATGAGCAGCCAGCGCGCGCACCGCGCTTCGAGCGCGTGCAACCGGTTGCAGGCCGCGTGCTGCGCCGCGTGATCGAACAGCGCGAGCGCGTAGCGGTGCAGGAGACGCTGGAGCTGGGGCGTTGCGGCCATCGACTCGCGCAGATCGTCGGCGCTCATGCGCAGCGCCTCGCCCGGCACCTGCACGAACGCGCGCGTCGGCATGGTGGTGGCCTCGAGGACGACGGGCAGCCCCGACATCCCTTCGCGGCCGACCGTGCCCACTTCGACCGTGCCCTCGCCCATCTCGCTGACCATCGAGATGATGCCGTCGCACACGAAGTAGACGTGCGAGATCGGCTGGTTGGCCTCGTACACCGTCATCCCCACTGGCATGGGGACGTGGTGGAGCAGGGGCAGCATCCGGTCGAGTGCGTCGGTCGGCAGGCGCGCGAGCAACCGATTGCGCACCGCGAGGTCCATCGGCGTCGTCGTCATCGCGCCATATCGAAGCGAGAGGTCGTCATTCCGAGCGAGCGAAGCTCCCCCCTCCGTCATTCCGAGCGAGCGAAGCTCCCCCCCCCGTCATTCCGAGCGAGCGAAGTGAGTCGAGGAATCGCCGTATCGGCCACCCCCGCAACGTGGTTCCACGCGGAGCCGCGGAGCCACGAGGACCGCCGCGCGATCCGGCTTCCTGCCGACACGACGCTCCCTCGATCTGCTCACCGCTGAAGAAATCGGAACGGCCTGGCGGAGAGGCATTCGTCGTACCAGCCGCGCCCTGCTGCTCAGTAGCTCGTGAGGCGTCCCGGCCGGTCCGA
>Ga0310810_10001500_pt1 | contig 24570 bp, 22 predicted proteins | sample NCmetagenome_FD_207641 | JGI IMG/M metagenome (GOLD analysis project Ga0310810, IMG submission 207641) | Soil microbial communities from experimental microcosm in Duke University, North Carolina, United States - NC | ecosystem: Engineered > Artificial ecosystem > Soil microcosm > Unclassified ... | reverse complement strand
GGGCGTCGAGGCTGGGAGAGCTTTCCACCTCGGGCATCACGCCTCGCATGTCATTCGGCCGCACGCTGCTCGACCACGCGATCCGCTACCGCCGCTTCGGCTCCTTCGCCGCGCTCGGCGCCCGCCGGCGCGCCGCGCGCCGTACCTACCGCGCGCACGCGGTGCACGAGATCCTCGGACGCACCGATGCGCAGGGGCCGGGCTGGGCCGACGTCGCGGGCTTCCGGATGCGGTACCTCGAAGCGGAGTGGATGCGCTTCCTGTATCGCGAGGTGTTCGCCGAGCGCGAGTACTGGTTCGCCACCGACAACCCGCGACCGGTCATTCTCGATTGCGGCAGCAACATCGGGATGGCGATCCTCTTCTTCAAGTCGCTCTATCCGGACGCCGAGATCGTGGCGTTCGAGCCGGCGCCCTGGGCCTGCGCGGCGATCGAAGACACGCTGCGCGCCAACGCGATGCAGGGGGTGACGCTGCACAACGCCGCGCTCGCCGAGGACGACGGGACGCTCGAGCTGCATCACGACCCGGAGCATCCGGGCTCCGCGGTGATGAGCGTCTACCACGACCGCCTGGCCGGTGAGACGGTGCGCGTGCCCGCGGTTCGCCTCTCGCGCTACGTCACGGGCCCGGTGGACTTCCTCAAGCTCGACGTCGAGGGGAGCGAGCTGCCGGTGCTGCGGGATCTCGTGAAGAGCGGCGCGATCGCACGGATCAGCCAGATGGTGATCGAGTTCCACCATCACATGAATCCGCGCGTGGACAACCTGTCCGAGTGCCTGTCGATCCTCGAGGCGCACGGCTTCGGCTACCAGATCACGTCGGGACAGGTCTACACGCCGATCACGCGCGGGCAGTTCCAGGACGTACTGGTCCACGCGTACCGGAAGTAGCGATGCTCGGCTCGGCGACGCGGCGCGCGCCGGCGGCGCGGTCGAGGGGCAGGAGTCGTCCGTCGCGCAGAAGCAGGATCCGATCGGCGACGTGACGCACTCGCGCGAGCTCGTGGGTCGCGACGACGATCGCCGCGGCGGGCAATCGCCCGCGCGGGAGAGGCGGCAGGTGCCACGCGCCGACCGCACGGTCCTCGTCGAGCAGGAGCACGCCACCGCGCGCCGGCTCGTCCACCGCTGAGCCGAGCGCCTCGACGCTCCCGAGCGTGGGGGGACGACGGTGCTCGATGACACCGGCGTCGGCGCGACGGAGGCCGGCGAGACAGTGGAGGAGCGTGCTCGTGCCCGCGCCGCGCGCTCCGAGCACGGCGACGCACTCGCCGTCGGCCACCTCGAGGCTCGCGCCGCGGAGCACCCAGACCCGCGCGGAGCAGCCGGCGACGCCGGCGGCGTAGCTCTTCCAGAGGGCGTGCGCACGGAGCGCGATCGTCATCCGGGAACGATGCGGCGTCCGCGCGCGAGCGCCGCACCGTGACGTGGCGGGCCGGACGAAATGCGCGCGCTCCGTCTTGCGCGCGAACGCCCGCGGGGCATCATAGGCGGCCGGCCGACGCGCAGACGGAACGCAGACGGAGAAGGAGATCCCGTGCAGATCGAGCGAACCCGCCCGCTGGACGACGCCATCACGCTCGAGCCGCCGCACGACCGACCCGAGGCGACTCGGCTCGGTGAGCTCACGGGCTCGCAGTGGCGCTCCGGCACGGCCGCATGGCTCGGCTGGCTGTTCGACGGGCTGGACATGCATCTGTACACGCTCGTCGCCACGCCCGTGGTGCTCCAGTTGATCGGCGCGACGAGCGGGATGGACCCGGGCGTGAAGGAGAAGAGCGCGTACATCCAGGCCGCCTTCCTGCTCGGCTGGGCGCTCGGCGGCTCGTTCTTCGGCCGGCTCGGCGACCTGCTCGGACGGAGCCGCGCGCTCTCGCTCACGATCCTGACGTACGCGCTGTGCACCGGCCTCTGCGCGTTCGCGCAGACGTGGTGGCAGCTCATGCTCTTCCGGTTCATCGCCGCGCTCGGGATCGGCGGGGAGTGGGCGGTCGGGGCCTCGCTGCTCTCGGAGACGTGGCCGACGCGGTGGCGCCCGTGGATCGCCGCGATGCTTCAGACGGGGGTGAACCTCGGGATACTCGGCGCCGCGCTCACGGTGTGGCTGCTCTCGCTGGTGCTGCCGCCGAACGCCGACCGCTACGTGTTCCTCGTCGGCGTGCTGCCCGGGCTGCTCGTGTTCTGGATCCGCCGGCACGTGCCGGAGCCGGAAGCCTGGGCGTCGGCGGCGCGGACGCACGCCTCCGACCGGCCGCGAGCGCGCGATCTCTTCCGCGGCGAGATCGCGTCGATCACCGTGCGCACCACGGTGACGTGCGCGCTCAGCCTGTCGGGGTGGTGGCTGTTCCAGTTCTGGCAGTCGCAGCACCTGCGGCGTCTGCTCGCCGACGCGGGCACGCCCGCGGGCGAGGTCACGCGCATCGTGTCGGCGTCGTTCTTCGTCGTGAACACGCTGGCGATCGTGGGAAACTTCTCGGCAGGCTGGCTGGCGACGCTGCTCGGCAACCGGCGCGCGATCGTGATCTTTCTCGCCGGCCTTGGCACGGGGATCCTCGCGGCGTTCATCGTGCCGCGGAGCATCGCGTCGCTCGCCTGGTTCTGGTTCCCGCTGGCGGGATTCTTTTCCGGCGTGTTCGCGCTGTTCACGATGTATCTGCCGCCGCTCTTTCCCACCCTGCTGCGCACGACGGGCGCCGGCTTCTGCTACAACATCGGCCGCGTGGCGGCGGCGGTGTGCACGATCGTGTTCGGGCTGCTGGCGCCGGTGAACGACTATCGGGAAGCGCTGCTGTACGCCGGCGCGCTGTCGCTGCTGGCGGCGGGGGCGGCGTGGAGGCTACCCGAAGAGCGGTGACTTGGTGACCTGGCTCGTTGGTGACCTGGTCGGTGACTTCGACACGGCAGTTGAACCAAGTCACCGTGGGTGAGTGGCGGAACGAACGCCGGCGTGCATTCAGAGGGAAGGTCGAGCTTTCGTCGTCAATGCTCCCGACCTCGGCTCCGGCGCCCAACCAGCCTGGAGTCCCCACGGCGTGACTTGGTCGGGCGCCGGTGGCCAGTGCGGTTCCGAGCCACCAAGTCGCCGCCCAAGTCACGAACGATCCAACTCACCAAGTCACCGCCGTTGACACCGACCGAGTCACGAACGAACCAAGTCACCAAGTCACTCCTTGCCCCGCCGCTCTCTCTCCCTGTGAAACCTCGCCACCGCATCGACGATCGGCGCGGGGTCGAAGCGGACGGGGTCGGTGACGGGAAGTCCGGTGTCGCGGTGGGCGGCGTCGATGGCGCGGCGGGCGGCGAGGTCGTCGAGGTCGAACGTGTTGAGCGCGACGGCGATCACGGGCGCAGCGCGCAGCGGCGCCGCGGCGAGCTCGCTCAGGCGAATGAACTCGGCGAGCGGTGGGATCGTCACCCACTCGCAGCCGTTGATCGCGCGGCGCGTCGGCTGCGCGCACATGATCTGTGCGTGCGGCAACGAGCCGTGGAGCAGACCGTACGTCACCCCGGAGTAGCTCGGGTGGATGATCGAGCCCTGCCCCTCGACCAGCACGAGATCCGCATCGTGCGCCGACTCGAGCACGAGCCGTTCGGCGGCACCGGCGATGAAGTCGGCGACGACGGCGTCTACGGCGACACCGCGGCCCTCGATCAGAATTCCCGTCTGGCCCGTGGCGGCGAACGCGGTGCGGATCCCCGCGGCACGGAGCGCGCCGAGGATCTGCAACTGCGTCGTCATCTTGCCGATGTTGCAATCGGTGCCGACGGTGAGCACGACGGTCGCGTCGACGGAGCGCACGCGCCCGCGCGCGACCTCGAGCCTGGCCGGCGGACGCCGTAGGTCGTGGATCCGGACGCCGCGCCGCGCCGCCAGCGCCGCGAGCTCGGGAACGTCGGCGACGAAGGTGTGCAACCCGCTCCACACGTCGAGGCCGTGCTCGATCGCGCGCGCGAGCAGCAGCACCCATTCGGCGGGCAGCTTGCCACCGGCCGGCGCGATGCCGACGAGGAGCGCGGTGGGACCGAGCGCGAGCCCTTCGTCGAGCGTGGCGACGACGGGGATGTCGCCGCCGAATCCGATCACGTCCTCCGCACGACGGCCGGCACGGGTCGCGTCGATCACGCCGACGACGCGCTCCGGCGTGTAGCGGATGCAGGCGTTCGCCGTCTTCGACGTGTCGGGGCCGAAGAGGCCGTCGGCCAGGATCAGGTACCGTGGATCGTTCGCCATGCGCGCGCGCCGCCGTGCGGAGATGCGCGGAATCTATACCGGCGCGCTGGTGACCCGCCGCTCGAGGAAGGACACGACGTCGTACTCCGTGTGCGGCAGGATCACGCCGCCTTCGGACGCGGGGACGCGCAGCACGAGCGGGCGCTCGCGCGTCGTGCGCCGGAAGCCCTGCCCTTCGTAGAGCCGGGTGAGGAGGATGCGGCGCACGACCACCATGATCACCGCGAGCGTCGGCACCGCGACGAGGAGCCCGAGGCCGCCCAGCAGCGTGCCGACGATGAGCACGAACGAGATCGTGAGCACGGGCGGCAGATCGACCTGCTTCGAGATGATGCGCGGCGAGACGATGTTGCCCTCGATCAGGTGCACCGCGATGCCGACGGCGACGACCCACAGGGCACGGGTCCCGCCGGCGGGTCCGGTGATGACGAACAGCGCCGGCAGCGCGGTGGCCACGAGCGTGCCGAAGAAGGGGACGATCGTGGCGAACCCCGTGAACACGCCGAAGGTGAGCGCGTACGGCACGCGCAGCACGGAGAGCCCGATCGCCGTGAGCGTGCCGAGAAAGGTCATCGTGAGGAGCAGCGCGCCGACGTACGCGCGGAGCTGCGAGCCGCACTCGGTGAGGATGTCGCGCACGAGGTCCCGGTGGATCGGCGGGAAGAGCGCGATGAGCCACTCCCGATAGAGCGCGGGATGGAGCGCGAGGTAGAGCCCCATCACGAACACCGAGAAGAGGCTGATCAGTACCTCGACGATCCCGATGACGCGCGGCACGACGCTGCCGAACTGGCCCGCGACCTGATCGTAGACGGCGAGGAGGATCTTGTGCTCCCCCGGCTGATACACGGAGGCGAGCGCAGGCACGCGCGCGACGAGCCGGTCGATCGCCGATTCCCATCCGGTGATGTAGTTCGGCAGCACGCGCACGAGCTCCTGCGTCTGCGCGATCACCGGCGGGACGAGCGCCCAGAGGAGGAGGGCGAGTCCGCCGAGGCTGATCAGCACTGCCGCGACGAGCGACCAGCCGTCGGGGACGCGCAGCCGGCGGTGGAGGGCCCCCGACAGCGCGAGGAGATACTGCGAGATGAGGATGCCGAGGAAGACCAGCAGGAGGACGTGCGCGACCTTGCCGGCGATCCAGAGCAGCAGGACGGTGAAGACCGTCGCGGTGAGGATCGGCGCGAACCGGAATCGTCGCGCCGCGCCCTCGCCGGTCACCGACCCTTCTCGTCGGTCGGGTGCTCGATCTCCGCGTGCACGGTCTCCTCGTCCTGCTGTCCGGCGCCGAGCGCCTTGTTCTGCGGCGCGCCGCCGGGCAGGAGCCCCATCTTCTGCTTGAGCGCGAGGAGCTGGTTGTCGACGGAGACGGTGGCGCTCCCCCGCTCGAGCTGCTTGAACTCGCGCTGCAGCGTGTCGCCAGTGAACTCCTCGTCGATCTCGGACGACGCCTTGATCATGCGCTCGTTGTTCTCGATGCGCTCCTCCATCCGGGCGAACGCCTCGAACGCGCTCTTCTCGGAGAGGGAGGACATCGTCTCGGCGATGCGCTGCTGCGCCTGCGCGCGCCGCTGCCGCGCGATGAGGAGGTTCTTCTTCCGCTTCGCTTCCTCGATCTTGTCGTTGAGATCGCGAAGCTGGTTCTTGAGCTTCTCCGTCTCGAGCCGATGCTGCTCCCAGGTCGCCTGGAGCTGTTCGCCGTGGCCGGTGTGCTCCGCCTGGCGCACGAGCGCCTGCTTGGCGAGGTCGTCGCGCCCCTCCTGGATGGCGAGCATGGCGCGGCGCTCCCAGTCCTGCGCCTGCTTGAACTCCGCATCGGCCTGATCGCGCAGCCGCTTCTCGTCGGCGATGGCGGAGGCGACCTGCTGCTTGGCCTTCACGAGCTGGCCGCGCATGTCGACGAGGATCTGCGTCAACATCTTCTCCGGATCCTCGGCTTTCGAGATCAGGTCGTTGATGTTGGACTTGAGGAGCGCGGAGAAACGGTCGAAGATGCCCATGGGAATCAGCGTGCCTCGCGGTACGAGCCGAGCTCGCGAAGGTGCGACGCGAGCGCGAGCGTCATGCTCTCGTAGCTCGCGAGGAATTCTTCATAGTCGAGTGCCGAGAGCTCGAGCGCTTCGGTGAGGACGATGCTCTCGTCCTGGATGCCGTAGGAGCCGTGGAGCAGGTCGGAGGCGTTGAGCTCGAGCAGCCGGCGGGTGAGCGTCGCGGTGCGTGCGCCGTCCGACGGAAGCGTCATGACGTCGATGCGGAGCAGCAGGACGGGGGGCGAGTAGTTGACAGCGATGGAGAGATCGCTGTCCGCGCTCGGGCGAACGATCCAGAAGCCCGGCTCGACTTCCGAATAGGTCGCGCCGGTCGCGCTGAGCCGGACGAGGAAGCTCTCGACGTCGTCTTTGGTGAGCATCGGCAACACACCTGGCGAACTCTGGGTTGGCCCTCCCTACGGAGACCTCGGCGCGGGCGTTTCAGCGTTCGAGGTGCGTGCGGGCAAGCTACGGGCGCAGCGAGAGCGAGTAAAGGCGATCGGAGCCCTCTGCCGGGACGGTCGCGATTCCTCGACTCGCTGCGCTCGCTCGGAATGACAGGGGGGGAGCTGCGCTCGCTCGGAATGACTCGGGGGAGCGCTCGCTCGGAATGAGGAGGGGGTCAGCGACGCCGGAGCTGGACGAGCCGCTCGCGGGCGAGGCGGCGGCCGGTCGGCGTCGCGGCGAGGCCGCCGCCGGCGGTCTCGCGATAGCGGACGTCCATCTCGGCGCCGATCTGGCCCATGACGTCGATCACCTCGTCGACGGGGATCGCGAACTCGACGCCGGCGATGGCGAGCTCGATGCCGGTGAGCGCGATCGCCGAGCCCGTCGCGTTGCGGAAGACGCAGGGCAGCTCGACGAGTCCTCCGAGCGGGTCGCACACGAGCCCGAGCGTGCCCTGCATCGCGAGCGCCGTGGCGTGGCCCACCTGCCCCGGCGAGCCGCCGAGCATCTCGGTCGCCGCGCCGGCGGCCATCGCGGCGGCGGCGCCGGTCTCGGCCTGGCAGCCGCCTTCGGCGCCGGAGAGCGACGCGCGCTCGGCGATCACCGCGCCGATCAGGCCGGCCACGGCGAGCGCATCGACGACGGCGTCGTCCGGGATCGCGCGCGCCTGGGCGAGGCCGGTGAGCACGGCGGGGAGCACGCCGGCGCCGCCTGCCGTGGGAGCGGCGACGATCACTCCCATCGCCGCGTTCACCTCCTGCACCGCGAGCGCGCGTGCGAGTACGTCGCGGAACAGGGTGCCGGCGAGCGGGCCGGCGGGTCCGGTGCGCAGCTTGGCCGCGTCGCCGCCGACGAGTCCCGACGCGGAGCGCAGCTCGCCGGTCATGCCCTGTTCCACCGCGCCGCGCATCACGTCGAGCGCGCGCTGCAGCGCGCCGCGGATCTCCTCGACGGGCCTGCCCTGGTCGCGCGCCTCGGTCTCGAGGGCGAGTCGCGCGAGGGAGATCCCCTGCTGCTCCGCGTCGCGGATCGCCTCGGCGAGCGCGCGATACATCAGGCGCTCACCTTGTCGAGCCGGAACGCCCAGCGCACCCAGGGCAGCGCACGGATCTCGTCGCGCACGCCTTCGCCCGGCACGTCGTCGACCTCGATCACCATGAACGCATCGCCTCCGCGCGCTTTCCGCGTGAGGCGGAGGTTCGCGATGTTGATGCCATGCTCGGCGAGGATCGTCGCGATCGCGGCGACGGAGCCCTTCACGTCCTCCGCGATGAGCACGATGGTGTGGTAGCCGCCGCTCACCTCCACCGAGTAGTCGTTGATCTCCGTGACGAGGATCCGGCCGGCGCCGAGCGACGAGCCGGTCATCACCGCCTGGCGCTCGCCGCGCTCGAGCGTGATGCGCGCCGTGTTCGGGTGTGCGTCGTCGGCGATGGTCGTCTTCTCGAAGGCGTAGTCGAGCCCTTCGCGTTCGGCGATCTCGAGCGCGTCGCGCAGGCGCTCGTCGTCGGGGCGGAAGCCCATCAGGCCGCCGGCGATCGCCTTGTCGGTGCCGTGTCCCTCGCCGGTGCGCGCGAAGGAGCCGTGCAGCTCGATGCGCGCCTTCTCCGGCGTGCCGCCGACGAGGTTGCGCGCGAGGAGGCCGAGCCGGCAGGCGCCCGCCGTGTGCGACGACGAGGGGCCGACCATGACCGGGCCGATGATGTCGAGCAGCGAGACCACGGCGCTATCCCGCCTTGCGGCGGCGCTCGGGCGGATGGAGGATCGGCCGGAGGTAGCGCCCGGTGTGCGATGCCTCGACGCGCGCGACGTCCTCGGGCGTTCCCGCGGCGACGACGGTGCCGCCGCGCGTGCCGCCCTCGGGTCCGAGGTCGATGATCCAGTCGGCGGTCTTGATGACGTCGAGGTTGTGCTCGATGACGAGCACCGTGTTGCCGCGATCGACCAGGCGGTGCAGCACGTGGAGCAGCACGCGCACGTCCTCGAAGTGGAGACCGGTGGTCGGCTCGTCGAGGATGTAGAAGGTGCGTCCCGTGTCACGCTTCGACAGCTCGGTCGCGAGCTTGATGCGCTGTGCCTCGCCACCGGAGAGCGTCGTCGCGCTCTGGCCGAGATGGATGTAGCCGAGGCCGACGTCGTTGAGCGTCTCGAGCTTCTGGCGGACGCGCGGCTGGTTCTCGAAGAACGCGAGCGCGTCCTCGACCGTCATCTCGAGCACGTCGGCGATGCTCTGCCCGCGGAAGCGAACCTCGAGGGTCTCGCGGTTGTAGCGCTTCCCCTTGCACACCTCGCACGGGACGTACACGTCGGGGAGGAAGTGCATCTCGATCTTCACGAGGCCGTCGCCCTGGCAGGCCTCGCAGCGGCCGCCCTTCACGTTGAACGAGAAGCGTCCGGGCCCGTAGCCGCGGATCTTCGCCTCGGGAAGCTCGGCGAACAGCTCGCGGATCGGGGTGAAGAGCCCCGTGTAGGTCGCCGGGTTCGAGCGCGGCGTGCGGCCGATCGGGCTCTGATCGATGTCGATGACCTTGTCGATGTGCTCGAGCCCCGTGATGCGATCGTGCAGGCCGGGGATGACGCGCGCCCGATAGAAGTGGCGCGCGAGCGACTGGTGCAGGATGTCCTCGATGAGCGTGGACTTCCCGGAGCCCGAGACGCCCGTGATCGCGACGAACAGGCCGAGCGGGATCTCGACGTCGACGTTACGGAGGTTGTGCTCGCGTGCGTTGACGATGCGGATGGTCTTCTTGGCATCGACGGGCCGCCGCTTGGCGGGCAGATCGATCCGAACCGCGCCGCTCAGGTATTTCCCCGTGATCGAGCGCGAGTTGCGGCTGATCTCGTCGATGGTGCCTTCGGCGATCACCTCGCCGCCGTGCTTCCCCGCGCCGGGCCCCATGTCGATGACGTGATCGGCGGCGCGCATCGTCTCCTCGTCGTGCTCCACGACGATGACCGTGTTGCCGAGGTCGCGAAGCTGCTCCAGCGTGGCGAGGAGGCGTGCGTTGTCGCGCTGGTGCAATCCGATCGACGGCTCGTCGAGGATGTACAGCACGCCGACGAGCCGCGAGCCGATCTGCGTCGCGAGCCGGATGCGCTGCGCCTCGCCGCCGGAGAGCGATTCGGCGGAGCGCCCGAGCGTGAGGTAGTCGAGGCCGACGTCGACGAGGAAGCGAAGCCGCTCCCGCACTTCCTTGAGAATGGGGCCGGCGATCTCCGGATCGAGGCCGTTCGCCCGGCCCTGCCCCTTCACCGGCACCTGCTCGAAGAACGCGAGCGATTCGGTGATCGGCATGTCGACGAGCGTGCCGATGTTGCGGCCGTCGATCGTGACGGCGAGCGACTCCGCCTTGAGGCGCTGGCCGTCGCAGGTGGAGCACGGCACGGCGAGCATGTACGCCTCGAGCTCCATCCGGACCATGTCCGAATCGCTCTCCTCGTATCGCCGCTCGACGTTGGCGAGGATCCCCTCCCAGGTCGCGTCGCCCTTCTTCCGCTTTCCGTTGCCCGCGCCCGCGTCGCCGTGGAGGAGGGCGTCGCGCACCGACTGCGGGAGCTCGCCCCACGGCGTGTTGAGGTCGAACCGGAACTGCCGCGCGAGCGTGGGGAGGACGACCTTGCGCAGGTAGCCCGACGGCTCGCCCCACGGGAGCACGACCCCTTCGAGGATCGAGATGCGCGGGTCGCCGAGCACGAGCTCCTCGCTCACGCGCCGGCGCGTGCCGAGGCCGCCGCAGGTGGGACACGCGCCGAAGGGCGAGTTGAAGGAGAACTGGCGCGGCTCGAGCTCGGGCATCGAGATGCCGCACACCGGACAGCCGTACTTCTCCGAGAAGGTCTCCGTCGCGCCGGTCTCGGCGTTGAACACTTCCACCAGCCCTTCGGCGAGCTTGAGCGCGGTCTCGACGGAATCGGCGAGCCGCGCGCGATCGTCGGCGCGCACGACGAGCCGGTCGACGACGACCGAGATCGAGTGGTTCTGCCGGCGGTTGAGCTTCGGCGGATCGGCGACCTCGATGAGCGCGCCGTCGACGTACGCGCGGATGAACCCCTGCTTGCGCACCGACTCGAACAGCTCGCGGAACTCGCCCTTGCGCCCCTGCACGAGCGGCGCGCGGATCTCGATGCGCGTGTCCGGCTTCCAGCCGAGCACCGATTCCGCGATCTGCGCCGGACTCTGCCGCTGCACCGGACGTCCGCAGTTCGGGCAGTGCGGTATGCCGGCGCGAGCGAACAGCAGGCGCAGATAGTCGTAGATCTCGGTGACGGTCCCGACGGTGGAGCGCGGGTTGTGGCCCGCGGTCTTCTGCTCGATCGAGATGGCCGGGGAGAGCCCCTCGATCGCGTCGACGTCGGGCTTCTCCATCAGCCCGAGGAACTGGCGCGCGTACGCGGAGAGCGACTCGACGTACCGGCGCTGGCCTTCGGCGTAGATGGTGTCGAAGGCGAGGGAGGACTTGCCCGACCCCGAGAGCCCCGTGATGACGGTGAGCCGGTCGCGGGGGATGGCGACGTCCACGTTGCGGAGGTTGTGCTCGCGCGCGCCGCGGACGATCAGTGCGTCTTCTGCCATAGCCAGGGAAAGGTCGCTCCGGAACCGGGGCGAGACAAGTCAGCCGACTCGCGCGTCCTCCGGGCTCCGCCACCTCGCGCGTGACCTCGCGCGTTACATTACACGGCGCTGCCGCGCGCCGTTCTCGCGCGAGACCTTCCTCCCCGCTCCGCGCGCTCTCCAGTTCCATCGATGCCACACACCGACGCCATCGTGGTCATGACGACGCTCGCATCCACGGACGAGGCCGTGAAGCTGGTGCGCGCGCTCCTCGAGCGGCGCCTCGTGGCGTGCGGGACCGTGCTCCCCGGCGGCCGCTCGCTCTATCGCTGGCAGGGAAAGATTGCCGACGAGGAGGAGGCGGTCGTCCTCCTGAAGACGCGCTCGGCGCGGCTCGAGACCTTGCAGCTCGCCTTCGCCGAGCTGCACCCGTACAAGGTACCGGAGCTGCTCGCGCTGCCGGTGACCGCGGGAAACGCGAAGTATCTGGAGTGGATCAACGGCGAGACGACGCTGGCGCTGGCCTGACGCCGAACCGACCGCAGCACCGTAGCCCTGCAGAAGAGGACCGCAGCATGTCGCACCCCGAGATGACCGGATCGGGCGAGACGCCCGCCACCCCCCGCATCGCCCCCGAGCCGGGGGAGCAGGAGCGTCCCCTCCCCTCGTCGGACGAGCGGATCGATCGCGCGCAGCGCGCGACGGACGTGCTCCAGCACGCGCGTCAGCTCGCCGCCGAGGGCGAGATGACGGCGGCGCTCACGACCCTGCGTGCGCTCGTCGCGCGCGAGCCGAAGCACGCGCGGGCGCGCCAGCTCATCGCGCAGCTCCTGGCGCAGAAGGGCGACGTCGAGAACGCGATCGCCGAGCTGACTCGCGCGCTCGAGCTGCAACCCGACGACGTGCCGAACCTGTGCACCCGCGCGACGCTGTACATCGAGCGAGCCAGGTACGAGCAGGCGGAGTCCGATCTCAAGCGCGCGGCCAAGCTGGAGGATCGCAATCCGGACGTGCAGGTGCAGCTCGGCGTGCTGTTCTGCAAGCGCGCTCGCTGGCGTGAGGCGATCGATCCGCTGCGCGCGGCGATCGCCGCGGATCCCCACTGCGCGGCGGCGCACTACTATCTCGGCGACGCGTACAACAGCATCGACGAGCTGCAGCCGGCGCTCGACGCCTATCAGGCCGCCGCGCGGCTCGAGCCGGCGAACGACCGGCCGCTGAAGCGGATCGGCGTGGTGCTCGATCGCATGGGGCGGCCGGCGGAAGCGGCGGCGGCGTACCAGCGGGCACGCGCGGCCCAGCGCCGGTGATCCTGGTGCGGCGCCGCGCGAGCCGGAGGGCGGTGACGGCGAGCGTCGTGCTCGGCCTCTGGGTGGGCGGCCTCGCCTTCCTCGCGAAGCAGGAGCTGTTCCGATCGCACATGGAGAAGCTCGCCGAGGCGGGACTGCGGGTGACGCCAGGCGCGAGCTACTACGCCGTGCTCCAGCACGGGGAGCAGATCGGTTTCGCGTCGTCCACCGTCGACACGACGGACGGCGGCATCACGGTGCACGACTATCTCGTCGCCGACCTGCCGGTGGCGGGGAAGCTGCATCGGGCGACGGCGCGCACGGAGGTGAGCCTGAGCCGCCGGCTGCGGGTGAAGCAGTTCAAGGTGCAGGTCGACGCGGGCATCGCGCCGGTCGACGCGTCGGGGCAGATGGTCGGCGATACCCTGCTGCTCCTCGCCGTGCGCGGCGCCGCGGGCTCGGTGGACACGCAGCGCGTGCGGCTCACCGGACCGGTGCTTCTCCCCACGCTCGTGCCGATGGCGGTCGCGCTCGGCGAACGCCCGAGCACGGGCGACAAGGTGGATCTTCCCGTGTTCGATCCGCTCGCGATGGCGCCGCGGCAGGTGCACGTGGCGGTGGAGGCGGAGAGCCTGTTCGTCGTGCCGGACAGCAGCGTGTTCGACACGACGACGTCGCGCTGGAACGGCGCGCGGCCGGACACGATCCGGGCCTGGCGGCTCGCGTCGGCGTCGGCGGACGGGCGGGGCACCGGCTTCCGCGGCTGGGTGGACGAGCAGGGGCGCGTCGTGCTGGCCACGGAGCTGCTCGGGATGACGCTGGAGCGGCGTCCGTACGAGGTCGCGTTCGAGAACTGGAAGGCCGATGCGGCGAAGCGGGGCAGCGAGGTCGCCGCCGACCGCGACGTGTACGAGACGACGGCGATCGCGGCGAACAAGCAGCTGCACGAGCACCTCGGCATGCTGCGCGTGCGGCTCACCGGCGCGGATCTCTCGGGTCTCGACGTGAAGGGCTATCGCCAGAAGCTCCGCGGCGACACGCTGACGATCACGCGCGAGGGGCCCGACGCAATGCGCGCGAGCTACCGGCTGCCCGACGGCGCCAGGCACACGATGATGGCGCTCTTCCTCGATCCGGAGCCCCTGCTCGAGACGCACAATCCGGAGATCGTGACGCTGGCACACCGGCTGCGCGGGACGGAGCAGGATCCGCGCGTCGTGGCCGAGCGGATCAACCGGTGGGTGTACGACTCGCTCGCGAAGACGATCACGATCGGCGTGCCGAGCGCGCTCGCGACGCTCCGCGCGCGGCGGGGGGACTGCAACGAGCACACCCAGCTCACCGTCGCGCTGTCGCGCGCGGCGGGCATTCCCGCGCGCGTGGCGGCGGGACTCGCGTACCTCGACGGCAAGTTCTACTACCACGCGTGGCCCGAGGTGTGGCTCGAGCGCTGGGTGGCGATCGACCCCACCTTCGGCCAGTTCCCCGCGGACGCGGCGCACCTGCGGCTCACGGTCGGCGGACTGTCGCGGCAGGCCGAGTTGCTGCGGCTGATGGGACCCCTCGACATCGACGTGCTGGCGGCGAAGTAGAGTTGGGACGTCGAGACCGGTTTCGTCGTCCAACAGGAGCGGTCTTTCTCCTGCTCGTCGACCGGCCTCCCAGGCGCTCCCGGCGCCGTTTCCGACCCGTATGATCAGCCTTCGCCGGCTCACCAAGCGTTACGGCAGCTTCACCGCGGTCGATGCGATCGACCTCGAGGTTCCCCGCGGAGAGCTCTTCGGCTTCCTCGGCCCGAACGGAGCGGGCAAGACGACCACGCTCCGCATGATCGCCGGGATTCTCCGGCCGACGTCGGGTGAGATCTCCGTGGCGGGGGTGGACCTGCTCGCCGATCCGATCGGCGCGAAGCAGCGGCTCGGGTTCATCCCCGACCGGCCGTTCATCTACGAGAAGCTCACCGGCGCGGAGTTCCTGCGGTTCGTCGCGGGGTTGTACGAGCAGGACGGTCCCGAGGTGGAGCACCGCGCGCGCGAGCTGCTCGCGCTGTTCGATCTCGAGGAGTGGCGCGACGAGCTGGTGGAGAGCTACAGCCACGGCATGCGGCAGAAGCTGATCATCTCGAGCGCGTTCGTGCACCGGCCCGAGGTGATCGTCGTGGACGAGCCGATGGTCGGGCTCGACCCGAAGGCGGCGCGCATCCTCAAGGATCTGTTCCGCGAGTACACGCGGCGCGGCCACACGATCATGATGAGCACGCACACGCTCGAGGTGGCCGAAGCGATGTGCGACCGCGTGGCGATCATCGCGCACGGGACGATTCGTGCGTGCGGCACGATGGCCGAGCTGCGCCGCAGCGCCGAGGCGGGGACGGAGGGGCTCGAGCAGATCTTCCTCCGCCTCACGGGCGAGAACGCGGCGCGCGAGCTCGTCGAGGTCCTGAATGCCTGACGCGATCCGGCGGCCCGATCCGCCGGTCGCGCTGCTGCTCCGCCCGAAATGGCTGACGGCGCGCGCCCGCGCGATGCAGAACGAGCGCGGGCGCGGCGCACGGTTCGCGCTCCTCGCGCTGATCGGCATGCTGTTCTGGGCATTCATCTACACCGTGCTGTACAAGCTGCTGGTGTACTTCCGCGGCGTGCCGGACCTCGGGCCGTTCATGGCCGGCAAGCTGCTCGGCATCATCCTGATCGGGTTCTTCTCGATCCTCCTGCTGTCGAACGTGATCACGGCGCTGTCGAGCTTCTTCCTCGCGCGCGATCTCGACCTGCTCGTCGGCGCGCCGGTGGACTGGCTCAAGCTGTACGGCGCCAAGCTGCTGGAGACCGGGATCAACTCGAGCTGGATGGTCGTGCTGCTCGCCGTGCCGCTGTTCGCGGCGTTCGGCTCGGCGTACCACGGCGGATGGCTCTTTCCGCTGCTCGTCGTCGGCGTGTTCGTGCCGTTCCTCATCGTGCCGGCGGTGATCGGGAGTGCGATCACGCTGGTGCTGGTGAACGTCTTTCCGGCACGGCGGACGCGAGACATCCTGAGCGTGATCGCCGTGCTCACGGCGGGCGGCATCGTGCTGTTGTTCCGCGTCGTCAGACCCGAGCGGCTGGCGCGCCCCGAGGGATTCCGCTCGCTGGTGGAGTTCGTCACGGTGCTCAGGACGCCGACGTCGCCCTTCCTGCCGAGCGAGTGGGTGCAGCGCGCGATCCTGTCGTGGCTGCAGGAGCGGCCCGATCTGCTCCCGGTGTATCTGCTCTGGACGACGGCGGCCGCAGCGTTCGTGCTCGGCGCGCTGCTGCACGGACGGCTCTACCCGATCGGCTTCAGCAAGGCGCAGGAGAGCGGCGAGCGCTGGGCGCGGAGCGGCGCGGCCGGACGATTCGGCCGCGCGCTGCTCTCGCCGCTCGGCATCCTGCGGCGCGAGCTCGTGCTGAAGGAGCTGCGGCTCTTCTTCCGCGACACGACGCAGTGGTCGCAGCTCATCCTGCTCGGCGTGCTCGTGATCGTGTACGTCTTCAACATCAAGTACCTGCCCCTGCGCGGCGAGGGTGTCACGTTCTTTCTCGTCAACGTGATCCCGTTCCTGAACCTCGTGCTCGCCGGGTTCGTGCTCGCGTCGGTGGCGGCGCGGTTCGTCTTCCCGAGCGTCAGCCTCGAGGGACGCACGCTCTGGCTGCTGCGATCGAGCCCGATGCCGGTGAAGCAGCTCCTCTGGGCGAAGTTCTGGGTCGGGACGACGCCGCTGCTCGCGCTCGCGCTGGGGATCGTGTTCGTCACCGACTGGCTGCTCCAGGTGAGCGACTTCATGTTCGCCGTGTCGGTGATGACGATCGCGATGATGACGATCGCACTGTGCGGGATGGCGCTCGGCTTCGGCACGTTGTTCCCGCAGTTCGAGACGGAGAACGCGGCGCAGATCCCGACGTCGTTCGGCGGATTGATGTTCATGATCACGTCGGTCGGCCTGATCGCCGGCGTGGTGGTGCTGGAGGCGCGGCCCGTCTACAACTATCTGTCGGCGAAGCTCTACGGGACGCCGACGTCGATGACGGACATGCTGCTCGGCTTCGGGGCGGCGGCGGTGCTGTGCACCGTGGCGACGATCATCCCGGTGCGGATCGCGATGCGCCGGCTCGAGGCGGTGGAGCGGTAGTCGTCAGGCCGCGAGCTGGCGGCCGCACCCGGAGCAGAACGCCGCGCCCGGCTCCTCGACCACGCGCCCGCATCCCGCGCAGGCCTCGTCGAGATACGCGCCGCAGCTGGAGCAGTAGATCGCGTCGGGCTCCGGACGCGGCCCGCAGCGCGCACAGCTCCGGAGCCGCGCACGGTACGCGAGCACGGTCGCCTCGACGAGATCCTCGGGCGCGCCGGCGGTGCCCGCCCCTCCGGCTGGCGCGCCCCCGTCCGCGCGCATCGACGCGAGCGCACGCGCGGTGTAGCGGGCCTTGAGCTCCGCGTAGTCCGCGTCGGAGAGCTTGCCGGTCTCGCGATCGAACTCGATCTCGCGCAGTGCGACCACGGCATCCTCCTCGCCGCCACGGACGGGGAGCGCGAAGCGGGAGCGGCGGCGCGCCGCGGACGACGGTGTGCCGAAGAGCAGCGGGAAGAGCACGTACGCGAGCGCGCCGACGGCGAGCAGCGTCCCGATCACGAGCGCGAGCATCAGTCGTCGCGGCGGATCGCCGCGTCGAGCCGCGCCAGCTCGTCGTCGGTGCCGAGCCGCGCCGGCGTCCCGTCGATCGGCACCGCGGCCGGCGCCACGCGGCGCTGCATGCCCTTGAGCACCGTGAGCACGGCGGCCGCGCCCGCGGCGAGCACGCCGAACGGGACGAGATAGCCCGCCCAGTTGAACCCCTCGCGCTTCGGCGCCATGAGCGCGCGCTCGCCGTACGTGCCGACGAACGCATCGAGGATCTCCTGGGCCGAGTAGCCGCCCTCGACCAGCGCCATGACGTCGGCATGCATCGCGGGCGACACCTGGCAGGAGAAATCCGTCGTTCGGCAGGTATAGACGTCGAGCGTGCATCCGCACTGGCAGCGGATCTGGTGCTCGAGCGCGTCGCGCTCGTCCGGCGTCATCGACGCGCGTGCGCCCGGCTTCGGCGGCCGCGTCGTGCGGCGCGCCGCGTCCTGGTCCATGTCGAACAGATTCGACGTCCCGCTCTGCGGCGTGACCGGCACCCCGCCCTGCGCCGCCTCCTGCGCGCCGAGCGTGTGCGCGCCCGCGAGCGTGGCGGCGCCCGCGGCGATGGCGCGCGCGAGGAACTCCCGGCGCCGCATCACGGCGCTCCGACGAGCTCGCGGCGCGCCGGCTCCAGGGTCGCCACGTAGCCGCTCGGCGCGCGGCGCTTCTCCGCCTGCGGCCACATCACGATCAGGCCGCCGAACGCCATGATCATCCCGCCGATCCACACCCACACGACGAGCGGATTGAAGCTGATGCGGAGCTCGGCCGTCTCGTCGCGCACGCCGGCGAGCACGACGTAGAGATCGCCCTTGGGCGACGTCCGGATTCCGACCTCGGTGCTCGGCTCGAACTGCGGCTGCTTGTTGCTGTCGAAGTACTGGCGCTTCTCGCTCGTGAGAATTCCTTCGTTCTTGCCGTCGCGCCACACCTCGAGCCCGACCGCGGTGACGAAGCGGTTCAGCGTCTCGGAGGTCGACACGCCCTGGCTGACGAACCGCCAGTGATGCCCGAGCGGATCGACGAGCTCCTTCGACTCGCCGGCGCGGAGCTGGACGTCGTGGTCCTTCTTGAACGCGAGCCCCGCGAAGGCGCAGAACAGCACGACGATCCCCGCGTGCACGATGTAGCCGCCGTAGCGGCGGCGGTTGCGCGCCACGAGCCGAACCGTCGCGACCGGCAGCGACTCGCCGTGGATGTGCCGGCGCGCCGAGATCCCCTTCTGGAACTCCTGCCCGATCGTCGCGGCGACGAAGCCGGCGAGGGTGTAGGCGACGAGCGCGTACACGTCGCGCATGCCGAGCGCGAGCAGCAGGATGCCCACGGCGAGCGCGATCGTCACCGGGGCCGCGAACTGCCGCTTGAGGTTCGAGGTCGATGCCTTGCGCCACGCGATCAGCGGGCCGACGCCGGTGAGTCCGAGCAGCAGCAGCCCGAGCGGGACGTTCACCGTGTTGAAGAAGGGCGGGCCGACCGTGATCTTGGAGCCGCGCACCCACTCGCTGAGGATCGGGAAGAGCGTGCCCCACAGCACGGAGAACGCGATCCCGACGAGCACGAGGTTGTTGTAGAGGAACGCCGCCTCGCGGCTCACCATGCTCTCGAGCTCCGCCTTCGCCTCGAGATCCTTGAGGCGCGTCGCGACGAAGTAGATCGTCGTCCCCGTCGCCGCCAGGAAAAAAGTCGCGAACCAGTTTCCCACGGGCGACTGCGCGAACGAGTGGACGCTCTCGATGATCCCGCTGCGCGTGATGAACGTGCCGAAGATCGCGAGCAGAAACGTCGTCACGACGAGCACGACGTTCCACTTCCGCAGCATCCCGCGCTTCTCCTGGATCATGATCGAGTGCAGGAACGCCGTACCGGTGAGCCAGGGCAGCAGCGACGCGTTTTCCACCGGATCCCACGCCCAGTACCCGCTCCACCCGAGCTCGACGTACGCCCACCACATGCCGAGCGTGATGCCGATCGTGAGGAAGAACCAGGAGAGCAGCGACCACCGGCGCACGAGCCCGAGCCACTCGGCGTCGAGCTTGCGCGTGACGAGCGCGGCGATCGCGAACGCGAAGGGGACGGAGGTCGCGACGTAGCCGAGGTAGAGATTCGGCGGGTGGATCGCCATGCCCGGGTTCTGAAGCTGCGGATTCATTCCGCGCCCGTCGGCGGGGACGAAGCTCAACCGATCGTACGGGTTCGCCTTGAAGCAGACCGTCGCGACGAAGAAGAGCAGGATCAGCGCGAGCGTCCCGCCCGCCCACGGCGCGAGCTCGCGTCCCTTCTCGCGCACGGAGCGAATCGCGATCACGGAGTAGCACGACAGGATCAGCGCCCAGAACAGCATCGAGCCAGCCTGTCCGCCCCAGAACGCGGCGAACACGTACACCTTCGGCATGTTCGCGCTCGTGTTCGACGCGACGTACTTCAACGAGAAGTCGTGCGTGAGGAGCGCGGTCCAGAGCCCGATCGACGCGAGGACGACCATCGCCCACGTCGCATAAAGACCGCGCCGTCCGCTCGTGACGAGATCGTCTCGCCCGAGCGCTCCGCCGGCGAACGACGTGACGGCGGCCCACGCCGCCATCAGCAGCGCGACCCAGAGCGACAGCTCGCCGATGAGGATCACGCGCGCGCCCCCGTGCCCGTCGCCGACTTGTAGCCCGGCGTCTCGCGGTACTTGCCCCCGTCGGGCGCGTTCTCGTAGCGCGACGCGCACTTCGCGAGGAGCGTCGTGGCGTGGAAGGTGCCCGCGCCGTCCATCCGCCCCTCGACCACGACGTCGACGCCGTCGGTGAAGGTGTCGGGGGCGATGCCCTTGTAGACCACCGGCACGACGCGCGCACCGTCGGTCACGCGGAACGCGTACTCGCGACCGCCCGGCTCGCGCTGGATCGAGCCCGGCACGACGCGGGCGCCGATCTTCACGCCGGTGTTCCGGAAGCTCGGATCGGCCTGAAGCTTCGTGGCGAGCTCGGTCGGCGTGAGATAGTAGGTGCCGGTCTCACGAATCGACGTCGCCATGAGGTAGCCGGCCGTGCCGAGCACCAGGGCACCGCCGATCAGGAACTTGGTTCGAGCCGTAGTCATCGGACGCGCTCGCGTGGAATGCGGGTGAGACTCGACAATATACCTTCTGTGACAGGTCGACCCGGGTCGGAAATTCCCCCACCTGGGCGGCTCATCGGATCGTCCGCACGAGAAGGACGGTCGCGGCCCCGGCTCCGGCGGCATCCCAGACGAGATCGCGGGCACTGACGTCGCCCTGGCTGCGGCGGTCGCGAAGCTCCTTCCCCACCCCGACGAGCGCGGTCGTCGCGCTCGCCCCCCCCAGAGCCGTGCCATGGTCGGCCCCGGCCAGTCGCAGGGTACCGTAGCCGAGACTCTGCACGAACGCCGACGCGAAGAAGTGCTGCAGCTTGTCGGGGCCGAACCACCGGTCGCCGTGGTGCCGCGGGTCCGGCGCGCCGAGCGAGAAGACGAGAATGAACGCGCGCATCAGGCGACGCTCCGCTCGCCGGCCGCCGCGGTGCCGAGTCTCGCCCCGAGAAGATCGAGCGCGCGCTCGAGCAGCGCGGCGTGGCCAGCCCCGTGAATCCAGCTGCTCGCTCCGCTCGGATGCGGCAGCGGGATCGCGACGGCGCGTCCGCCGGCGTACTCGACCGCGTGCTCGCTCCCGATGATCTCGTGCAGCGGTCCGGGGCCGAGAAAGCGGTCGATCGCCAGCCGGCCGACCGGGACGAGCAGTGTCGGACGGATGATGCGCAGCTCCTCCTCGAGCCAGTCGGCACACCGCTCGCGCTCGGCCGGCGACGGCACGCGATCGCCGCGGCCGGCAGGGTGCGGGCCCGGGTAGCAGCGCGTCATCGCCGAGATGTAGAGGATCTCGCGCGCGGTGGGCTCGTCGAGGCCGGCGCGCTCGAGCCAGCGGAAGAGCGTGCGGCCCGCGCGGCCGGCGAAGGGCTTCCCTCCCGCCGTCTCGGTCTGGCCCGGCGCCTGGCCCACGAGCATGGCGCGCGGAGCGCGCGACTGCGAGACGATCGGGAGAACGCCTGGGCCGAGCGCGCAACGCCGGCACGCGGCGAGGCGTGCGCAGTGGGCATCGAGCTCGGCCGCGAGCGTGCGCGCGGCGCGGGAGGTGGAGCGGGGCATCGCCGAGTCTACACCTCCGCCGCGCCGTCGTGCCCGGCCTCGAATCGATACGGCGGACGGATCACGCCGCGGTCCGTGACGAATGCCGACACGAGCGCGCCGGGCGTGACGTCGAACGCCGGATTGAACACGGCGACGTGCTCGGGCACGACCGGCGCGACGAACCCTCGGCCGAGCTCCGCCGCCGCGCGATGCTCGATCTCGATCGCGGCGCCATCCGGCGTCGACGGATCGACCGTGCTCCACGGCGCCGCGACGTAGAACGGAATGCCGTGATGGCGCGCCACGATCGCGAGCGGGTAGGTGCCGATCTTGTTGGCGACGTCGCCGTTGGCGGCGACCCGGTCGGCGCCGACGATCACGACGTCGACGCGATCCTCGCGCATGAGCGACGCGGCCATGCCGTCGGCGAGGACGGTGACGTCGATCCCAGCCTGCGCGAGCTCCCACGCCGTGAGCCGGCTGCCCTGCAGCAGCGGGCGCGTCTCGTCGGCGAACACCGCGACCTGCATCCCCCGCTCGGCGGCGACGTACACCGGCGCGAGCGCGGTGCCGATCCCCGCCGTGGCGAGCGCTCCCGCATTGCAGTGCGTGAGCACGCGGGCGCCGTCGTGGAGCAGCGCGAGCCCCTGCTCGCCGATCCGGCGGCACATCGCGCGATCCTCGTCGAGGATGCACGTCGCCTCGGCGCGCATCGCGGCGAGGATCGCGCGACCGTCGCCGTTCACCGACGCGGCCACGTCGATCAGCCGGCGCACGGCCCACGAGAGGTTCACGGCGGTCGGGCGCACGCAGGCGATGCGGCCGCCGACGGCGAGCGCACGAGCGATGAAGGCGTCGCGCGGCTCGTACACGTACGGCTCGAGCGCGACGACGAGCCCCATCGCACCCGCGACGCCGATGGCCGGCGCGCCGCGCACGGCGAGGGTGGCGATCGCGTCGCAGATGTCGGCGGCGGAGCGGAGGGTGCGGCGCACGAGCCGGCCGGGGAGCTCACGCTGATCGATGATCTCCACCGCGCGGCCGTCGGCCGACCAGCGCACCGCCTCCACCGCGCTCATGCTCGCAACCTACCGTGCGGGGAGACGCGCCTCCAGCGCGGCGCGCCTCGCGCGGAGGAGCGTGTCGGCCGGCGCCTCGCGCAGGCCGAGCGCGTACACGGAGTCGGCCGCGGCGAGGCGCCCGAGGCGCTCCTGCGCCGCGCCGACGAAGAGCGCCGCGACGGCGGCCGCCTCGCCTCGCAACAGGGGGGTTCCCGCGGCGACGACGGCTTCCACCCCGCGCGACCGGCCCACCGCGTCGAGGTACATCGCCACGAAGTCGCGCTCGCGCCGCACCTCGGTCGCCGCGAGGAGGGGCGCGAGCACGCCGGCAGCGTCGCCGTAGCGGCCCGCGGCGTAGAGCGCCTGGCCGTACTCGAAGCGGAGCCGGCGATCGCGGGGCTCCATCGCGAACGCGTGCGCGAGCAGCGACACGGCGCGGGCGCGGTCGCCGCGCGCGGTCGCGTCGATGCCGAGCAGCTCCCAGCCGCGGTATTCGCCGGGCGACGCGCGCACGAGCTGCTCCCAGAGCGTGCGGTGGCTCGTCCACACGCGCGCGTAGCGAGCCGTGTGCATCGCGTTGCGCGCGGCGAGAAGTGCCAGCGCGAGCGCGGCGGCGAACCACGCGCGGCGCGGCAGCCGGTCGACGCCCCACGCGAGCAGCATCGCCCCGCCGATCGTCGCGCCGAACAGCGTGCGGTCGGAGACGATCGGGCCGGCGGCGGTCACGAGGTTCGACGCCGGCAGATAGGTGAGCGCCATCCACGCCAACGCCGCGAGCGGGCGTCGGTCGCCGCGCCGCGCGAGCACGATGCAGCCGGCGAGGAGCGCCGCCGACGCGACCAGCGCGAGCAGCGCGAGCGCGACGCGCCGCGCGGGGAGCACGGTCGGCCCGTAGTACGGCGAGAGCGTCGCCGGCCAGGCGATCGTTCCGGCGATGCGCGGCCACACCGACACCACCGCGGTCGCGCGCTCCACGGGGCCGAGCGTGTCGAGCCCGGGCGCGGCAATCGAGACGCGCGACACCGGCGCGCCGAGCACGACGGCGCGGGCGAGGAGCGCGGCGACGATCGCGCCACCGCTCGCGAGCCAGAGCCGCGAGTGGCGCCGCGCGAGCTCCCGCGCCGCGATGCGCTCTGCCGGCGCACGCCACCCCCACGCCGTGACGGCCGCGAGCGGCAGCGCGACGATCCCCGACTCCTTCGACAGCAGCGCCGCCGCCGAGAGCGCGGCCCCGGCGAGCGCGATCCCCCAGCCGTCGGCGCGCGCCGCGCCGCGACCGTCGGCGCGCGCGAGCAGGAACGCGAGCGCGATGGTGCACGCCGCGACGAGCAGCTCGGCCGTGTTCGCGGCGCTCGCCACCGCCTCCACGTGAAGTGGATGCGTCGCCAGCCAGAGCGCGCCGAGCGCGGCGGGGATTCCGAAGGTGGCGCGCCGCAGCAGCCGCCACGCGAGCACGACGACGAGCACGTAGAGCGCGAGCGCGTACGAGTGAAACGCGAGTGGCGCGCCGCCGGCGGCGTTCCACACCGCCGCGAGCAGCGCGACGTGCACCGGCCGATAGAGACCACCTACGTCGAGGCCCGCGTTCGGCCAGTACGGCTGGTGCCACGCGTGCGCCAGCGCGCTCCAGCCCCGGAGCCACGCGTTGTCGCGGATGATCGTCGTGTCGTCGTAGATGAAGCCGGCGCGCAGCGTCGGGAGGAGCGGAAGCGCGGCGGCGAGGACGACGAGCGCCGCCGGGACCCATCGAGGCACCGCGCGGCGCGACGTGCTCACGTCAACCGTCGCGACGCGCGCGGCGCCGCCGCTCGGGGAAATGCGCGTCGAGGAACCGGATGAGCGCTCGTTCCTCGGGCGAGTGCGCGTACTCGGACCCGCCGCTCCGATGGCCCGCGGGGAGATGAATCGTTTCTCCCTCGTCGAGGTAGCGCGCGACGACGATCGGGTGCACGTACGATTTCCGGCAGATGGCCGGCGTGTTCCCCAACTCGGCGGACACGAGCCGCATCGCCGTCGCGACGTTGCGCTTCGCCTCCGTTTCGGATCGCGCCGGCCCGAGCTCGGCGAGCACGGTCGCCGCGCGCAGCGTCCCGCCCCACGTCCGGAAGTCCTTCGCGCTGTACGGCACCCCGAGGGTCTCGTGCAGATACCCGTT
>Ga0310810_10001499_pt1 | contig 24579 bp, 20 predicted proteins | sample NCmetagenome_FD_207641 | JGI IMG/M metagenome (GOLD analysis project Ga0310810, IMG submission 207641) | Soil microbial communities from experimental microcosm in Duke University, North Carolina, United States - NC | ecosystem: Engineered > Artificial ecosystem > Soil microcosm > Unclassified ... | reverse complement strand
ATGACTCTGGCTGATTCGAATTCCAATGGCGCTCAGACGCTGCTGATCGATGCAGACGATACGCTCTGGGAAAACAACATTTATTTTGAACGCGCCATCGCCAGGTTCATTTCGTTTCTAAATCATCAGGAATACTCTTCCGAGCAGATTCGCGAAGTTTTGAATGACGTAGAACGCGAGTGCATCGTCAGCCACGGGTACGGCCTGCACAGCTTCGCGCATGCCCTGGTGCGAACTTTCGAGCGGCTGGCGGTTATACCGATCACGACTGAGCTTCATGAAACCATCAACGGCTTCGCCCACGCCATCGCCGGGCACCCGATCGAATTACTTCCGCGCGTTTCCGAGACGCTCGCCTACCTGGCTGAGCGCCACCACCTGATTCTGGTCACCAAGGGAGCATTTGCTGAACAGTCGGGCAAGGTGGAGCGCTCTGGACTGAAAGATTATTTTTCTGCGATCGAGATCGTCGTTGAAAAGAATGTGGACCTTTATACGAGTATCGCCTCGAAATATGCCCTGGCAGCCGATCGCTCATGGATGATCGGCAACAGTCCGCGCTCCGATGTGAATCCGGCCCTGGCTGCCGGACTCAATGCGGTTTTTATTCCGCACGGCGACACCTGGGTCCTGGAACACGAAGAACTGGCCAGCGCTCAGCCGCCCACGCGTTTGCTGGTAGTAAACTCATTTGCCGATCTGGCAGTGCATTTCTAGCAGCATTTCCGCGCACCAAACTAACCAACAACCGCCGGCGAGCGCAGGCATTTATGCGTGTTACCCTTTTTTCTGCGTACGTTTCTGCTCACACCTTAAAGTGCCAGTGCAGAAAAACAATTTTCGTCGTCTGCTGAAAACTGTCGAATCTCTGGCCGATCTCGGCCCGCAGATGACGGCAGAACGCGACTTTTCCCAAACCGCACAAGCCATGGTTGCCGGCATTATGCAAGCCAGCGGCGCCCGCGAAGCAGTGCTGTTCGCGTTCAGCAGCAAACCCACCATGTTGACCTCAGTGGCCTCCGCCGGTTTCGCGCTGATGCCTGAGCCGGCCATCATTCCGCTGCTTCCCAAACATGTTCACGCGCTGCAGACGGCCCGCGGGCCTGTGATTCTGGCAACGGTAGCCTACGACACTTATCTCAGTGCCAACGGCAACGTGGCGCCTGAACTTTTCAGATGTATCGCTCCTCTGAAAGTGAATGGCAAGCTGGTCGGCGCGGCTGCCCTGGGACATCACGAAGAAGACGCCACCTACGCTGAAGACGAGATCTACGCGCTCGACCTGCTGTGCCACTACATCGCACTGGCTATACAGAACCAGGCGCTCGGGCAAACGCTGGCGCAAAGAGTTTCAGAAAACCTGCGCCTGCTGGCTTCCCTGCATGGTTTCTACGACACCGCGCTGGAGGCCTTCGCCAATGCGATCGACGTAAAGCATGTCAACATTCACGGCCACTCGTTGCGAGTGGGACGTTATGCCGCTGCTATCGGGGAAGCCATGGGGATGGAAGCGAGTGATGTTGCGGCCTTGCGCTCCGCCGGCTATCTGCACGACATTGGGAAAGTTGCGGTGGACAAGCGCCTGTTCGGCAAACCAACTTCGCTCGATCCCGAGGAATTCCGCGAGATGGCGGACCATACTGTGGTCGGACATCAGATCGTCAGCGGCGTGCAGTTTCCCTGGCCGCGTATTCCGGAAATTGTCCGCTGGCATCATGAGCGCGCCGACGGCTCGGGTTATCCCGACGGTTTAAGAATGGACGATGTTGACATGCAGGTGCGCATCATCGGGCTGGCGGATACGTTTGATGCCATGACCAGCGAGCGCCCGTATCGCGAGCCGATATCGGTGGGCAGCAGCCTGAGCGAAATTGTACGGCTGACGCCTCAAAAATTTGATCCGCACGCGGTTCAGGGCCTATTGTTGCAGGTTCGGCGCGACTCCGTCGGCAGCAATCGCGTGCCGTTCCTGCAAGACCGCATCTCCGCCAACATCGCTCCCGCTGATGTCGATCATCTGGCAGCCAACGTCCAACATCGGCTCACGCAAGGCAAACGCTACCTGACGTAGAAACAGGAAATCCTAAAACAAATCTTAAATGCGCAGAGGACGCAGAGAAAAACGCGGAGGGAGCAGTGTTTTGCCGCTACATGGCTCTGCAAGATCGTCGCAGGTTCCTCGCGGCTCCGCGACACGCAGGCAAACTCAGGAACGACAAGGACGCCGGCAGACAGGCCGGCCACGCCGAACTTCCGTAACCCGATTCTGCAACAACTTTCCTGCCAGCCTGGGTTCATAATCATTAGCGGGAAACCCCCGCTCGCCCGGACTATGACGTTACGGCCTCGCAATGTGTTTCTTGCTTCGTTGGCAGTTTGGGCCATCTTCTTGTCGGCGCAGTTTGCAGCGGGTAAAAAGCAGAAACAGCTGCCTGCTTCGATCGATCAGCATGCACAAGTGTTACATGCACTGAACCGGCTGACATTCGGCCCGCGCCCCGGCGACCTCGAGCGTGTTTCAGCGATGGGCCTGCAAAACTGGATAGAACAGCAACTGCATCCCGAAAAGATCGAGGATCGCTCTCTGGAGGCGCGGCTGATCCAGTTCCGCACGCTGCGGATGGACAATCACGAGCTGTTTGAGAACTTCCCCACTCAGGAATTAATCAAAGAGGTAGCGGAAGGAAAACTTGCGATGCCCTCCGATGCTTCGCAGCGGGCGATTTATCGCGCTCAGCTAGAGCGATACGAGAAGAAAAAACAGAAGAAAGACAGCGGCGGCGTCGAGACAACCGGCAGACAATCGCCAGATAATGACAGCGATCGCGAAGCATTGCTCGATCTGCCGCCTGACCAGCGTATGGGTGAGTTTCTGAAGCTTTCGCCGGAGCAGCAGCGCTCATTTTTAGGCAATGGCAAATCGGAGCGCGTTGAAGGCTTTCTGCAGGGGCTGGATCCCAAACAGCGCGAGACGGTGATGGCGATCGAGAACCCGCAGCAGGTGGTCACCAGCGAACTGATTCAGGCCAGACTGCTGCGAGCGATTTACAGCCAACGTCAGCTGGAAGAAGTGATGACCGACTTCTGGCTCAATCACTTCAACGTATTCATCGGCAAGGGAGCAGATCGATATCTCCTGACCAGCTATGAACGTGATGTGATTCGGCCGCACGCGCTGGGCAAGTTCGAAGACCTGCTGGTCGCGACCGCGCGCAGTCCTGCGATGCTGTTCTATCTGGACAACTGGATGAGCGTTGGCACTGATTCTGATTTCGCCAATGGCGTGCGCGAACATGTTGGACGCCGGGGCCGCCATTTACGAGTCCGCGTGAATCCTGCGAAAGGCGGGAAGGGCAAGCGCCAGGGGCTTAACGAAAATTACGGCCGCGAACTGATGGAACTGCACACGCTGGGCGTGAACGGCGGCTATACCCAGAAGGACGTAACCGAAGTTGCGCGCGTGTTTACCGGATGGACTCTGAAAAAGCCGCGCGAAGGCGGCAGCTTTACCTTTGACGCCCGCATGCATGAACGGGGCGAGAAGAAAGTTCTGGGGCATCGCATCAAAGAAAACGGAGAGAAGGAAGGGCTTGAGATACTGCACATTCTTGCGAGACATCCTTCCACCGCGAAGTTTATCTCGACCAAGCTGGCGGTGCGCTTCGTGTCTGACGATCCTCCGGCTGCGCTGGTGCAGCGGATGAGCGAGACGTTCCTGAAAAAGAATGGCGACATCCGGGAAGTGCTCAAGACCATGCTCGCGTCGCCGGAGTTCTGGAGTAGTGAGAGCTATCGCGCAAAGGTGAAAACGCCGCTGGAGTTTGTGGTCTCATCGGTGCGAGGCTGCGGCGCGGAGGTGACGGATGCCGCACCATTGGCTCGGCAACTGCAAAACCTGGGAATGCCGCTCTACGGAATGCAGCCACCGACAGGCTATTCGAGCAAAGCCGATGCCTGGGTGAATTCGGCCGCACTTCTGGGGCGCATGAACTTTGCGCTGGCATTTTCCGCCGGAAAGGTGAAAGGTATTCAGATCGAGGCTGAAAACGGGCCGGCGGACTCACAGGACGCATTGGCGATGCTGCAAAATAAGTTGTCGCTAGGGAACATCTCGCAGCAAACACACGACACGATTCTTACGCAACTGCAGAACGTGAACCGGCAGAAAGCAAGTGATAATGGGCATGAGGCCCAGGTGATCGAAGGGCTGCTGCTCGGCTCACCGGAGTTCCAGCGCCGCTAGGAGGATGCAATGGCGATTACCCGTCGAGTTTTTATTCGCAATAGCGGCCTGGCGGTTGTAGGCACGGCGGCGGTGCCTTCTTTTCTGACCCGCGCGGCTTTCGGCGCACCGGACCCGGGCCGCCGCAGCAAACGGCTGGTAATCATCTTCCAGCGCGGGGCCGCTGATGGCCTGAACATCGTGGTTCCACATAGTGAACCTGCGTACTACGCGATGCGTCCTTCGATCAACATCCCGCGCACGTCGGTGCTCGACCTTGATGGAATGTTCGGGCTTCATCCGGCGCTTGCTCCGCTCATGCCACTGTGGAAGCAACGGCATCTGGCGATGGTGCATGCAGCCGGTTCGCCTGATCCCACCCGCTCGCACTTCGATGCGCAGGACTTCATGGAGTCTGGAACGCCGGGACTGAAGACTACGTACGACGGATGGTTAAACCGGTCGCTGCATTCGCTGCCAAAATCGGGACAGGTGTCTGCATTCCGGGCAATCGCATTGGGGCCGTCGTTACCGCGAATTCTTTCAGGCAGCGAGCCGGCGATCGCAGTGAACAATTTGAGCGACTTTGGCCTGGGGGGAAAGAATTCGCCGGCCGCAACTACGTTTGAAGCAATGTACGCGAGCTCGTCCGACTCCATTCTGCACGGTACCGGGCAGGAAACATTTGAAGCGATGAAGATGCTGAAAGCTGCGGATCCAGCGAAGTACAAACCGGCGGCTGGCGCGGAATATCCGCGCGGACGGTTCGGCGACAGCCTGCGCCAGCTGGCGCAACTGATCAAAGCCAACCTTGGCGTACAGGTTGCGTTCGCTGATATCGGAGGATGGGACCACCACGTGAACGAGGGCAACACACAAGGCCAACTGGCGAATGTGCTGCGGGATTTTGCCAGTGGATTGGCGGCGCTGTGGATCGATCTTGGAGATCTGGCCGAGGACACGGTCGTCATCACTATGTCAGAGTTCGGACGCACTGCGCGCGAAAATGGAAATCGCGGCACCGATCACGGACACGCCAATGCAATGTTCATCATGGGCGGCCCGGTGAAAGGCGGCAGAGTGTACGGACATTGGCCGGGACTGGGGCAATCGCAACTGTATGAAGGACGCGATCTGGCGGTGACCACCGATTTCAGGCGGGTGCTGGGCGAAGCGGTGTATCAGCATCTCGGCAACCGAGCGCTCGAGCAGGTTTTTCCCGGGTTCGACGAATCATCGAACGGGTTCCTGCGTTATCTGGGCTGAGAAAAGCAACCGTCGAAGCTGCGCGATAGTCCAAGCCAGCGCGGCCAGCGCAATTCCCCAGATTGCGAAGCTTGTGTTTACCACCCAGGCGGGCGCATTGCCCGCGCGCCGCAACACGAACGGCAAAAAGTTCCAGCAGGTGATGTGAACGTAATCCCATGGATCTTCGACCATGGAATGATTGGTCAATCCCCAGGCTTCCATTTTGCCGAGCGCGAAAGCGACGATGTTTTTGAAACGCAGGGCGATGACCCAGGCGGGATGACCAAGCGTTTCCATCTGATAGATTTCGAGCGGGACCCAGAACATCAGTGATGCGATCTGGATGAGGAAACTGATGGCGATCAGCGCAAACCCGGCGGTCACCAGAGCGCGGCTGAATGCTGCCCGGGGCCGCAACAGCAGCGGAACAGAAATGAAGGCGGCGAACTGAACGGCAGTTGAGACGTAACGGTCTCCCCAGGCGAAGTCGCCGCTCCAGACGGTGTAGGTGGCGTAAAAACTGATGTAGGCCAGCACCAGAAAGAATGCGGCCAGAACGTAAGCTTTGAGGGCGGGGGTAAAGCTTTTCCATCCCCGGATGACCAGCAGAATGGTAAGGATGATGAGAGGGTCGAAGAGAAAAATGGATTTCTCGGGAGTAATGAGAGGCCCAAGAAATCCGACGTGGAAGGGAGTCTCGAAAGGGTACTTTGCGGGAAGGGCGGGATCCTGCAAACGGTGTTCGATAGTGAAATATTTGACGTAAGTATCGAAGAACGTGCCGAAACGATGGAACTGGTAGAGCCGGTCGAGCAGCAGAAAGAAGCAGTAAACGGGGGCAGCGGTTTTCAGATATTGAAAGAGCCTGGCCCGGAACTGGAGACGAGTTGCGCGTTCAAATATCAGAACGAATGTTAAGAAAAGAGCGACCGCGATTACATCGATTGCGGTGGTGAGTCGAGTAAGCAGATTCAGCCCGAGGGCGAGTGATCCGATCAGCAATGGCTGACGATGGGCGGTGCGAAGCCACTGATACTGGAAGGTGAAGCCGATCAGCGTCAAAAGAAAGATGTAGTTGTTCTCCATCATGTTCTGGGTGTAATGGAGATGAGTGGTGCAGGCCAATAATGCGAGCACGCCGGCAGCAGAGTGTGGGATTGAAAACGCCAGGGCACGCAAAAAACGAAAGCAGATGAAGGCGGTCAGGAGCGTTAAGAAAATGTTGACGGTGTAGCTGACGAAGATGTTTCGTACAGTGGGATCTGAGCCGCGATAGCTTTTGAAGATTGGGAGATTCTCGATCCAGGTGCCGGGCAGATCTGCGGGCAACAAAAGAAGAGGCTGGCCGATGCCGTACCAATCGTAGAGTTTTCCGCCGCGACCGTGGACTCCGAATTCGGGGTATTCCTGTGGGAAGACGGGCGGCTCAGATGTCCAAAACGAGTGCGCGGTCTGGAGCCGGTGCATGGTATCGGCGGAACCGAGTTCTCCCGACTGCACGACGAAGGCGAGCAGCGCGGCTGCAATCAGGAGCAGAGGCAGAGAGTTGCGGGAAGACTTCGCCTCAATCTCGCTCAGGAGGACACCTCTGTCAATGCATTCTCCGGCTGGCCGGAACCGGCAGGCTGAATGCGGCTGCATGAAAGCGAGAAGCGGCAGCTGTTGAGATTCAGCTCACGCATCAACTCGACATGTTCGCGAAAGCGGTGGACAAGAGGCCTCAATCGGGCTGAATTCGCCCTCGTAGTATACCCACGAGTAAGCGACCAGGGTCTGAATTAAGGCTCGAACAGTTACTGCGCCGTGTTCGGGCAGGCGAAGTATGGCGTGCTGTGGCCCACGCTGAAATTGTTGATCACTGATTCCTGGTTCAGTACCCAGTTACCGCTCTGATTGGTGTAGTACTTCCAGTCGTAAAGGCCGACGCCTTTTCCCAGGGCGAAGACTTCCATGTAGCCGCAGCTGGAGTAGCTTGCGTCACAAGCGTATTTGTAGGTGAGGTAACGGGTGGTAACGGTCCCCAGATTGCCGCCGGCATTTACATTGGTGGGCTTCGAAATTGCGTTGGAAACGTAGTTCAGATTGGCGGTCTGATAGGGTTGGCAGCTGGCATAGAAACTGTATGCCGACTGCGCAGGCGTGATCTGAATGGCAGCACCTGCGCCATGACTGGAAACGCAACGCGGCGAGATGGGCATGTCGTTCACCTGCCGCTTGAAGGTAGTGGGATCGACCCACTTGAGTTCGGTAGCGCGGTGGTAAACAAATTTCTGGTCGAAGGTATCGACGTCCCAGGGATAGCCATTGGCGCTCTTTACCCAGAGAAAAGTCCCGTTGGCGGCGAAAGCGGTGCCGAGATCAGGATCGATTGAGCTGTAAATGGGATTGGCATTGCCCGGGCCCATGTAATGATCACTGCGATTGGGATAAGACATGACGAAGTAGCTGAGCATATCTTCCGAGTTTTTGGGGCAGCGGAATGATTGCGCCGCACTGAACACGGGAAGGCACATGACGAGCAGCAAAAGCGACTGCTTCACTGAAAACTCCTAAGTTGATTTAGGTGCGAGCGGGAGAGTTGCTGTTATTAGGCATTCTACTCGCAAAAAAATCAGTTCGATGGGCAACAATGCTGAATTTTTTTTTCCAGGCACTGAGAAGAGCAGACGCTATGAGGTGTTTACCCTAGGACGCTGTCATCGAGCCTTTTCTTTCCCCAATCAGCGGCCGCCTGGAGGAAGGCCAGAACGAGCGGATGGGGGTGGCCGGGCTTGGAGCTCAACTGGGGCTGGAACAGAGTAGCGATGAAGAAGCGATGGGTGGGTGATTCAATGGCGCGGATCTCGCCATTTGGGCCGCGTGCGACGACGGGAAAACCGGCTTCCATGGCGGCCCATTCATATTCGGGATTGACTTCGAAGTTGCAGAAAAACTCTTCGGTGACGCTTTCCTGTGAATAGAAGGTGTGGAGATATGACCCGGGACGGAGGCGAATTTCGGGTATGGGGCCGGATAGCTTCGGCTTCTTGCCGTGATTCGGGACGGCGCAGGCCACAGGATAAATAATGATGTGCTGCGAACCGGAGTTGTTCTCGGCGGTATCGGCATCGGCTATGCCGAGCACGTTCCTGGCACATTCGATTAAAGTGTACTGGAAGCCGCCGCAGGTTCCGATGAAGGGCCAGTCACGACGGCGAGCGATTTCGATTCCTTTGAGCATGCCGTCGAAACTTTTGTAGGGGCTACCGGGCGCTGCCCAGATTCCATCGAAGGCTTCGAGGCGCTTTTCGGAATCAGCAGAAGTGAGTGAGGGCGTGGGGAGCCATTCGGATTCAACGGTGCAGCCCAACTGCTGTGCGGCGTGGTCCAGGGACTTCCCCACCGCAGGCAGGTTCGGTGCTTTGGGATCGAAGTCTCCCAGGATTCCAATGCGAACGGAATCGGCCACTAAAGTATTTTACTGGACGACAGCGAATGCGAGAGGGTGGCGGTATTGAGTACGCTGATGACCGCCGTTTAGAGCCAGCCGAGTTCCACGGCGAGAAGATAAAAGCAAGTCAGGGTAAGCGCGGGACCGCCGCAGATCATCAAGCCGATTTTCCAGGTGACAGGTTCAATGACTTCACCCTCAATACCGGGGTGCGCAGGTTCTGCCTTCGCTGGTGCAGCACCCGCTGCAGAGTGAATCGAGGGCGAAGCTGCCCATGCGGACGGGCTCGGCATCCCGGCCCTGGAGAGCGCGGCAGCGATTCTGGCCTGGGAGGTCATTTCGATCGAACTGGAGGGGGTTGCAGCCAGCGGCGAAAGCTGGATAACTTCTGGCGGGCCGGCTGACTGGTGCTGAGCTGCCTCGCCTGAAAGCGATGTGCTCAGGATGGCTGGCCTGCGGCGCAGCAGGAGAAGGCCGCGACCAAAGAAATAAAGTCCGGCCGCGGCCCCCAATGCAAGCGCGAACAGTTTCCTGTCTGAAAAGAAAAACAGCAGCACGACAAGTGGCATGGCCGTATCGGACTGCCATCAGCATAGCGAGGATATGTTGCAGGCCTGCTGCTAAAGCGCACGGCAACGCTTACGTCGGTAACTAACGGGCCATGACGGCCCGCTCGCGAAGTATTTCCTGGAGGGCATCCATGGCGGTATCGAGTTCTGCGTCGGTGTTATAGAAGTGCGGCGACATACGGACACCGGCTTTGGGACGCCAATCGACGAGAATGTCGCGATTCAGCAGTTCCCGGGAGACCTCTTCGGGAACATCGATGGAAACTGTGCCGCCACGCTGCTCTGGATTCCGCGGAGTGTTGACATGCAATTGCTGCTTCTCTGCGAGTTCGATGAGACGCGCAGTCTGCATTTGTGATTTGCGGCGGATTTTCGAAATTCCGACTTCCGAGATGATCTTCAATCCGGGGCGCGCTGCTTCAAGCGCCGGAATGTGGGGTGTCCCATTCATAAACCGGAAGGGAGGCTCGGCATAGCGGGTGGCCCCGATCTCGAAGGCAAAGGGATTTACGTGGGCGCTCCATCCGGTGAAGCGTGGGTTGAGTTTGGCTGCGAGGTCAGGGCGTACATAGAGGTAGGCGACACCAGGGCCCCCACACAGCCATTTAAGAACGCCGCCGCAAGCGAAGTCGGCGTTCAAGGCCTGGACATCGACCGGAACGGTGCCGAGCGACTGAAAGGTATCAAGCACGACCAGCGCGCCGACGCGATGCGCTTTCTCGATGATGGCGGCGGCATCCTGAATGAAGGCGCTGCGGAATATTACATGGGAGATGGGGACGAGGAGAGTTTCCTGGTCGATGGCGTCGAGAAGCCGCTGAAGCGGAACGGTGATGCCGTCATCCGTTTTCACCATGTGCACGCGAGCCCCGACGGCGCGCTGCGCTTCCCAGAAATACATGACCGACGGGAAGTTCATGTCGCTGTAAACGACCTTGTTGCGCTTGCCGGAAAAATCGAAACAGGAAGCGACGACGGCCTGGCAGGTGGTGACGTTCTGGTGGGTAGAAACCGAATTTCTGGGCGCGTTCATCAAGCTGCCGATCTCATCACCAACTTGGGCGGCGAGCATCCACCATTTTTCTTCCCAGGCACGAACGCCACGGGTGGCCCAGGTATCGGCATATCCCTTCATGGCGTTGTAGACGCCGATGGGCATGGCGCCGAGCGAGTTGCTGATGAGGTAGGTGGCTGACTGAAGAATGGGAAATTGCGAACGATATTGGAGCAGGTCGTCGCTCATCAATCTATTGTACGTTTGTCTCTTTGTTTCTTGAGCAGAAAGTAGGCCGCCGTCAGCACGATCATGAACACGGCGCCGCTGACCAGAGCCACACGGGAATTGGTTTCAAAGATAGCGGCGATGATCATGACAAAGCCAACGATCGATCCCCAGGTACCGAGGGGGGAACGAAAAGGAAGCGCCTGGATTTCTGCGCGGGTGCGCCTGCGCCGGAACCAAACGTGGGCGGCAAGTGAAACAAGCCAGGAAAGCAGCATGCCAACCAGAACAGCGCCGAGAATGGAGACGAAGGCAGACCTGGGCGCCCAGTTTTCAAGTACCAGAGCCACAATGATTCCATAAGAAGAACCGAGCAGGGCCCAGCGAGGAGAACCCGCGGAATTGAGCTTGCCGAAGATAGAAGGAGCCCATCCGGTGCGAGCGAGGGAGAACAGCATCCTGCCGGAGACATAGAGCGCGGCATTGGCGCCGGAGAGCGCAGCGCTGAGAACGACGAAGTTCATGATGTTCGCTGCGCCCGGGATGTTGACATCTCGGAAAACGGTGACGAACGGGCTCTCGGTTACGCCGGCACGGTTCCAGGGCATCACGCCCACTAACACGATGATCGCGCCCAGGTAGACCACGGCCAGAGTGGCGAAGGTCATGAGGATGGCGCGGGGAATTTCTCGCGGATCGCGCGACTCACCGGTAGTGATGGCTACCATCTCAATGCCGCCGAAAGTGTAAATCGCGAATCCGAGCGCGAGCAGGGGTGCGAGCGGGCCGTTCGGCAGAAAGCCGCCATGGCTGGTGTACTGGGGCGCAACTTTGCCGGTGAAAAGAAGACTGGCGCCGAGCAGAATGAAGGCAAGGATGGTGACAACCTTGATCATCGCGAACCAGTACTCAAATGCACCGTAGTGACCGACGCTCCAGTTGTTGATCAGCAGAAGGACGGCCGAGAAAAGCGCGATCCAGAACAGCGCGGGAACCTGCGGCAGCCAGTGACGCATGTAAGTAGCGGCAGCAATCAGTTCAGCGCCAATGGAAGTTGCGATGGCGACCCAGTATCCGGCGCGGGCGATGAAGCCCGCCCATTCATTCAGATAGATGTCGCCGTAAACGCCGAATGAACCAGCAGCAGGATGGAGGCTGGCGAGTTCGCCGAGCGCCATGGTCACAGTGAAGTTGATGAACGCGGCGAGGAAATAACTGAGAATCACGCCGGGGCCGGCGATCTCCATGGAAGCGGCCGAGCCGAGCAGCAGACCGGTACCGATTGATCCGCCTACAGCGACCATAGCCATTTGACCGGCGCTCAACTGATGGCGAAGTCCGTCTTCCTGGTGGGATGGCTGAGGCGCGGCAGACATGCGGCACGTATACCAGAAAGCGAAGGCTTTCTCCAAAGCAGCCGGCGGGTGGGTAGTGGGCTGTTTTGAAATTACGCGTCTGACAAATGCGTTCTCAAAGAAGTTCGAGAATCACTGCCATATGGCTATCTACCATGTCTACTATAACTTCTGCCGTGTGCACCAAACGCTGAGGCTGACGCCCGCGATGGAAGCCGGATTGACAGACCACGTTTGGACCGTTCCAGAACTCGTTGCCATTGAAGAAAGTGCAACCAAACAAGTAGCCGCGTAATCAAATACGAGTTACCGCCGTCATTTGTCCTGTGCTACACTCCGTAGTCCACTAGCAAGACGGTGGGAGAGGTGTCCCTAATGATCACGGAAGATCAAGTCACATTTAGCCTCCGCTTCTTCTTTCGGTTTGATGAAGACGTTAAGGCATTTGTCGGCTACATCCCTGTGCTGCAGGTGTACGCCCAATCTCCAACCGAAGATGGTCTAGATAGAGCCGTACGGGCAAGTGCTCTACGATTCATATTGGCTTGTGCAGATAGGGGCATCCTCGGCGATGTAATGCGTGAGGGCAGCATGAAAGAAATGTCCGACAAAGAATTGAGAGCAGCAGCGGGAAGCGGGGATTCGCAGTTCGTCTCCATTCGCGAATACAACCAGTCCCACTCGGTTGACGTTACAGTGCCATTGTCGGTGGCCGTCATGACCCACGCACACGCAATCGGCTAAAACTCAACAAAGATGCCTAGCATGAAGTCAGAGTCTCCTCTAACGATGGAAGAGGTTCTACTTCTGTCTGGCTATGAAGTGCACTTTAAAGATGAAGACGTTTGCTCACTTGTTCCGAAAGATAAAAAGGACAAGCGTCGTCCGATTAATATCTCTCAACAGCCAGGCCCGAACGGCTTAAGCGTTCAAATCATGGAGCACATGCTGTTTGAGGCGAGAATTGACTCCATCCGGTACGAGGCGCTGCTCGCCATAGTTAAAGCCAAGCAGCAATCGCGTCAGGCAGCACAGAGCAGAAATCTTATCTAAAGTTCAAAACAGCCCACTACCGGCGGGTGACCTTCGTAACCTGAGGTCGAGGTACTTGATTGCCGCTGAGGAATCAGGCACCTAGAATTTCTGTTGGGTTACTCCGCATACCCTCCTTTCCTCATGCCTGAGACGACCAAACGATTGGATCGAGCCGAAATTGCCAAGCGTGTGGAGCGGGCGGAAAAGCTGCTGCAGAAAGGCAAAACCGCCGATGCGCTGGAGGAATACCAACAGGTGCTGGATGCGGATCCGCAGAACGACAGCGCGCGCCAGATGGCAGCGGAGCTTTATCTTTCGCTGCAGCGCACGCCGGAAGCGGTCAAGCTGCTAAGCGAGTTGTTCGAGCGGCAGGTCGATGCCGGAGATAACACCCGAGCCAGCCTCACGTATAAGAAGCTGACACGCTATTCGAATCCCAGCAGCGCTCAGAAGGTGCGATTCGGGCAGATTCTTGAGACCTCAAACCGCAAGCTGGCCCTGGAAACCTACGAGAGCTCGCTGGAAGACCTGGCGAAGCAAGGACGACGTCAGGAGGTGCTGGCGGTGCTCAAGCGCATGGTTGCGCTGGAGCCACTCGAAAAGAATCTGCGACGGCTGGCCGAGCAGGCGGCAGAGCTCGAAGACCACAAGACGGCCGCCGGATCATTTCTAAAAATGGCGGAGATGACGGCCGCCAGCGGCGGCGATCCCAGTTCCTGGTATGAGCGGGCCTACGGAGAAGATCCCAATGATCCGGCGATCGTTCTGGGATATAGCAAGGCGCTGCTCTCCCAGGGACAGGTGGGAGCAGTAATTTTTGTGCTGGAGGCGCTGGTCCGGGCGGGCAATGCCGGTGCAGACATTCGCGAGACCTATGCAAAGGCGTTGCTGGCGGCAAGCCGCTTCGCGGAAGCAGCCCCGCTGGTGTGGCAGTTGTTCGAGCAGAATCCTTCGCGCTTGCAGGATGTAATTCAGCTGATGGGCGCGCTGATCGACGCTCAGCAGGATGCAGAGGCGGTAGCCCTGGCACGTAAATTGGACCAGTACCAGCGGGGCCGCGGCGACCGGAGAGCATTTGTCGCGATGATGCAGGAATTGTCGTCGAAGCATCGGGCTTCGACCGAAATGCTTGAGTTTCTGAGCGAGTTGTTTAACGCGTCAAACCGCGAAAACGATTATTCCCAGACACTGCTCAAATTGTTCGATTTGCATTGCAGTATGGGAAATTTTGCCAAGGCGGCAGAGTGCCTGGACCGGGCTGCGGATGTCGATTCTTACGAGCCCGGACATCAGAAGAGGCTGGAACTGCTGCGGGGCAAGATTGATGACAACCGATTCAAAGTGATTGCTTCGCGGTTCACCAGCGTAGGAAAAAAGGAAACAGAGCAGACCAAAACAGAGAACGCACCGCTGGGAACGGGCACGCTGCAAGACCTGATGTTGCAGGCGGAAATTCTGGTGCAGTATGGGATGAAGTCGAAGGCGATCGAGCGGCTGCAAAGAATTCAGGAACTGTTTCCTCACGAAGAAGAGAGGAACGACGCTCTGCTGCAGCTCTATCACTCGGCAGGCATGACGCCTCGCTATATGGATTCGACGCCCGCGCCAACCGCGGCAGCAACTGCCAAGCTGTCGCTGCAGGCTGCTGCAGCGCCGCGAGCTCCGGTGGGAGTACCGGAGAGCGACGTAAGCAGCTTCGCCCGGGTGGCGGAGATTACCCGCAAGCTTTACCGGCAGAGCAACGCGGACGCCGTGATGACAAGTACGGTGCAGGAGATTGGCGCGCAGTGGAATGTAAACCGCTGCATCGTCGCAATGCGCAAACCCGGCCTGCTGCCCAGCGCGGTCAAAGAATATTGCAGCGAAGGCCTGAAAAAGGGAGAGGGGACGGCGCTGGCACGCCTGGTCGCAACCGTTCAGGATGAAGCCGTGGCGCGAGGCAGCCTGATGAGCAGCGATGCGGGAGCGACCGCGGAACTGCAGCCGGCGCGCGAGATTCTTGCGCAGCTGGGGATTGCTTCGCTGCTGGCGATTCCGCTCAGCGACGGAGTAGACCACCTGGGGATTCTGATTCTTACCCAGGACACGCCGCGCGGCTGGCATTCGAATGATGTGGTAGTGCTGAAGACCCTGTGCGACCAGATCGTGATTGCGCTGAACAATGCGGGATTGCGACGGCTGGTAAAGAGCTTGTCGGTGACCGATGAACAATCGGGATTGTTGAAACGGGCGTCTTATCTCGATCTGCTGATGGCAGAAACCAAGCGCGCGATTCAGCAGAGCACGCCTTTAACGGTGGTGCTGGTACAGTTCAGCCGAGCGGCGTCGCTGTTGAAAGAACATGGAGAGAACCGCCTGGAAGAGGCCATGCAACGCGTAGGCCAGATTTTTGCCGCCAACATCCGGCAGAATGATCTGGCTTTCCGGTATGAGATCAACAGCATCGCGCTGATTCTGGGGGAAACGGCAGAAAGAGAAGCAGGGCTTGCATTAGAAAAGCTGCGCAAAGTTTGTGCGGAGCTAACCATTGGTGATGGAGAAGCTTTTGTGTTCTCGGCCGGGATTGCCGAAGCTGTGGTGCGGCAACAATTCGATTCTGCGGACGTTGTCACGGAAGTAATCAATCGGGCAGAACTGGCGCTGGATATGGCATTGGCGCAGGGACCCGGTAAATTTGTGCCGGTGGCTGCGCAATTCGCCAGCGCAGCGGTGGCCTGATCAGTTTCCAGCCCGGCGAGACCTCACCAGAGCAGCTCATCAGTTTGTGCGGGCGAGACGCCCGGCTCCATCCTGACACAGAAGCCTTCCACAGGTTATTCTCTAAATGGTAACCACTTATGTTGAAACCAGGTGACATTGCAATTGTGAGCGGCGCGCGCACGCCTTTCGGACGTTATTGCGGCAAGCTGAAAGACTTCACTGCCCAGGAACTCGGAGCGATCGCCGGCAAGTGCGCGATAGAACGGTCGGGCGTGCAGCTGGACGAGTTTGACCACGTGGTGTTCGGCAACGCACAACAGACTTCAGGCGATGCATTGTATGGCGCGCGCCATGTCGGCTTGCGAGCAGGCTTGCCAATTGAAACTCCGGCATTGACGGTGAACCGGCTGTGCGGAAGCGGCATGCAGGCAATCGTGAACGCCGCCCAGATGGTCCAGCTGGGGGAGGCTTCGGCGGTGCTGGCGGGCGGCATGGAAGCAATGTCGCAGGCGCCCTTCTGCATTCGCGGACGCGATGGCTTCACACTGGCTCCCGGAGGCAAACTCGAAGATTCGTTGATGGTCGCCTTGCTCGATTCTTATTGTGGTTCGTACATGGCGAATACCGCCGAGTTATATGGATCACAGCACGGCATCACACGTGAGATGCAGGATGAATTCGCGTTGCGCTCTCAGCAGAAAGCGGATGCAGCATATAAAGAAGGCCGGTTGCAGGAAGAGCTGGTGCCGGTGCATCTGAAGAATCCGAAGGGTGACACCACTGGGGAGAGCCTGAATGAGGATGACCATCGGCGTCCGCAGACGACCATGGAAGGATTGGCGAAACTTAAGCCGGCGTTCGGGAAAAACGGGACGGTCACCGCTGGGAACGCAAGCGGAATTGTGGATGGAGCGGCGGCGGTGGTGGTGATGTCGCTGGATGAAGTCGGGAAGCGGGGGATGAGGCCGCTGGGAAGGATCGTCAGCTGGGGAATCGCGGGGGTTGAACCGAAGCTGATGGGACGAGGTCCGGTGCCGGCATCGAAGCTTGCGTTGCAAAAAGCCGGCCTGACGCTTGATTACATCGATCTGATCGAAGTGAACGAGGCGTTCGCGGCGCAGTACCTGGCAGTAGAAAAGGAACTCGGCCTGGATCGCGAGAAGGTGAATGTGAATGGCGGCGCGATTGCCCTGGGACATCCGCTGGGTGCGACCGGAACGCGGCTGGTAATCACGCTGCTTTACGAGTTGCGGCGACGGAAGAAGAAGTATGGGCTGGCGACAGCCTGCATTGGTGGTGGACAAGGAATAGCGATGGTGGTGGAGAGCTTGAACTAGCCGTCATTTTCGAGTTGTCGTCCCGAGCGAAGCGAGGGGATGACAATAATCCAAACAGAGCCAAGGTAGAGAGTATGGAAATCAAGAAAGTCGGTGTTCTCGGTTGCGGGCTGATGGGCTCAGGTATAGCCCAAGTCGCGGCCACAGCGGGATTTGATGTAACGGTGCTCGAAGTCGAGCAGAAGTATCTCGATAAAGGGTTCGCAGGAATTGAGAAGTCTCTGGCGAAGCTGGCGGAGAAGGGCACGCTGAAGGAATCGCCGGAGGCGGTGCGTGGGCGGCTGAAAGGCAGCACTAAACAGGAAGAGCTTGCCGATTGCGACATCGTTATTGAAGCGGTAATTGAGAACTTACAAGAGAAGAAGAAGATGTATGGCACGCTGGACGCCATTATAAAAAAGGACGCTATTTTCGCGTCTAATACCTCTTCGATTTCCATCACCGAGCTAATGACCGCGACCAGGCGGCCGGAGCGGTTCATTGGCCTGCACTTCTTTAATCCTGTGCCATTAATGAAGCTGGTGGAAGTGGTGCGTACGATCGCAACAGCGGACAATGTTTACGAAACGGCCTATGAGTTTTCCAGGAAGCTGGGTAAAGTTCCGGTGCGCACCAGCGATAAGACGGGGTTCATTGTGAACCGCCTGCTGGTGCCATACCTGCTGGATGCCATTCGTGCTTATGAAGAGGGCGTAGGCTCGATTGAAGATATCGATAATGCCATGAAGCTGGGTTGCGGGTATCCCATGGGACCATTCACATTGCTTGATTTTGTCGGGCTGGATACGACTTACTACATCACGCACGTGATGTATGACGAGTTCAAAGAGCAGCGATTCGCGTCGCCGCCGCTGTTGAAACGGCTGGTCATGGCGGGATGGTATGGGCGGAAGTCGGGGAAAGGGTTTTACGACTATTCAGACCCGAATAGTCCGAAAGCAAACAGGCTGTAATGATTGGCGGGGTAAAAGCCCTCAAATTGTGGCGTCGGGCAGCACGACTGAAGTCGTGCCCTTCCCGCTGCGGCAGACCTGTTACGCTACCAGCGGTCCCGGCCCCTTCCGCCGCCGGAGCCTCCGCGATCCCGGCCGCCGCCGCCTGACGGACGATCGCTCTTGGGACGGGCTTCATTCACATTCAACTTTCGACCGCCCACCTGCTGCCCATTCAATGCGGCGATGGCTTTTTCTCCCTCTTCTTCGTTGGCCATCTCAACAAATCCGAAGCCGCGCGATCGGCCAGTCTCGCGGTCGGTCATGATGCTGACGCGGTCCACCTGTCCATAGGCTTCAAACAACTGGCGTAACTCATCTTCCCCAGTATTGAAACTCAGGTTGCCAACAAAGATGTTTTTCAACGGAGTAGCCTCGCAATGAGCTATCTGAGTGTGGCTCACTTCGGCGAATTGAAACTGGCCTTTTAAGCCGTTCTGAAGGCCGGAGTTGGCGAACAGTCAAATGCGGGGAGAAGTATAGCAGGGAGTTGCAAATCGTCCAGTTTTTGGGAGGTGGGCTCGGGCCAGTTGGATGGCTAGCAGTTGTCCACTCTCCAATAGCCCTCGCGCTGATAGCCGATGCTCAGCAGGCGGTTTTTCGGGTCGTGGCGCTTACCGCAACCTGGGCACTTCAGATAACGACTCCACCCGGTGCCCTTGTGATCGAAGCCGGGAGCAACCGCAAAGGTTGTGCCACAGCTACAAGGGATTAAAAACATCTTCAGCTGGCGCAAATCGATGTGGTTGCGCTGCAGGCGGGCATGCTCCAAATGACCAAGCCTTTTGCTGCTCATCAATCAACCCTCTTCCATCACTGCCATCGCGCTTTTCTTTCGCTTATTAGACTGCAGGACTTTCTTCCGGAGGCGAAGCGACTTGGGAGTGACTTCCACGAATTCGTCGTCGGCAATGAATTCGATGGCCTGCTCCAGATTGAGCTGCCGGAAGGGGATGAGCCGAATAGCCTCGTCGGCGGTGGAAGCGCGCATGTTGGTCAGCTTTTTCTCGCGGACGACATTGACATCAAGATCATTGTCTTTCGCGTTTTCGCCGATGACCATGCCTTCATAGACATCGACCCCCGGGCCGATGAACAGCTCGCCACGCTCCTGCAAGTTCCACAAAGAATACGCGGTAGATACTCCGCCCCGGTCGGCGACCAGCGCGCCGGTCAGACGATGAGGAATCTCGCCCTGCCACTCGGTATAACCGGCAAACAAGGAGTTCATCACGATGGTGCCACGAGTGTCGGTCAGAAGCTGGCTGCGAAGCCCGATTAAGCCGCGGCTCGGGACCTTGAACTCGATACGCACCCGGCCGTAACCGTGATTATGCATATTCAGGACTTCACTTTTGCGCGCGCCGAGTTGTTCCATGACCACGCCAACAAATTCTTCGGGAATGTCCACGGTGAGTTGTTCGACCGGCTCCATCAGCTTGCCATCCACGCGCCGGGTAACGATCTCCGGCTTACCAACCATCAGCTCATAGCCTTCGCGGCGCATCATCTCTATAAGGATGGAAAGCTGAAGCTCGCCACGGCCCATGACTTTAAAGGAGTCGGTGCTGCCGGTCTCTTCCATTCGCAGTGAAACATTAGTGAGCAGCTCTTTTTCCAGGCGCTCGCGGAGGTTGCGCGAAGTGACGTAGTTGCCTTCCCTGCCCGCGAACGGCGACGTGTTCACCGTGAACTGCATGGCGATGGTAGGTTCATCGATGGTGATGGGTGGAAGCGGCGCAGGAGTCTCCGCGCTGGTGATGGTTTCGCCAATGGTGATCCCTTCGACGCCTGCGATGGAAACGATGTCGCCCAGTATAGTTTCCGTGCTGTCGGTACGCTTCAGGCCGGAGAAGGAGAACAGCTTGGTGATTCTGGTTTTCTGGAGGGTGCCGTCAAGTTTGGCGATGGCGACGTCTTCGCCGGTGCGGAGTGTTCCGTTAAACACCCGAGCTATGGCCAGACGGCCAAGATAGTCGCTGTAATCGAGATTCGCTACCAGTATCTGAAGAGTGCTGGCCGCATCGCCGGCCGGTGGCGGAATCGTATTCACGATGGCCTCAAAAAGCGGCTGAAGGTCTTCGCCTTTGCCTGGGTCAGATGACGCCGTGCCGGCCTTCGCATTGGTGTAGAGAACTGGAAAATCGAGCTGCTCTTCTTTCGCGTCGAGATCAATGAACAGGTCGTAAACTTCGTTCAGCACTTCCTGCGGACGGGCGTCGGCTCGATCGATCTTGTTGATGACCAGGATGGGAGGCAGGTTCGCTTCCAGCGCTTTGCCGAGCACGTAGCGGGTCTGGGGCAACGGGCCTTCGCTGGCATCCACCAACAGCATGACCCCATCTACCATCTTGAGAGCGCGCTCGACTTCGCCGCCGAAGTCGCTGTGGCCGGGCGTATCCACAATGTTGATCTTCAGACCGTGGTAGAACACAGCGGTATTTTTGGCCAGGATGGTGATTCCACGTTCACGTTCGAGTTCGTTGGAATCCATGACACGCTCGATGACACTTTCATTGGCGCGAAAAGTGCCGCTCTGACGGAGCATGGCGTCAACCAGCGTGGTCTTGCCGTGGTCTACGTGGGCGATGATGGCAATGTTTCGGATGAGCACAAATATGTCTCTGATACCAATTTACTACGACTGGGTATCAGAGTTTCGTAGACCGCAGCAATTCATCGGTTATTTCCTGGCCGGACTCTGATCGCATTCTCAGCCGGTACCAAGCCACGATCGCGCACAAAGAAAAGGCAAATATGATGGTGGAGATCGCATTGATCTCGGGAGTGATACCGCGGCGCAGGCGTCCCCAGATTTCGAGCGGTAAGGTGTTAGCGCGACCGATCAAGAAGAAGCTGACGGCGATCTCATCCATGGAGAGGGTAAAGATGAGCAGCGCGGCTCCGATAATCGAAAGCCGCAGGTTAGGAAGGGTTACGCGCCGGAAGGTTTGCCAGTAGTTGGCGCCAAGATCGAGCGAAGCTTCTTCCTGGGCACGTTCGAACTTCTGCAGGCCGGCGAAGATTTCGGTTGTCGCCACCGAGATGAGAGCCGTGCCATGGCCAAGGATGATAGTGATGAGGCTGAGTTTCACGCCCGCCTCGCGGAACAGCATGAGCAACGAAAGCCCGGTGATAATTCCGGGAAGAATAAGCGGGAGCAGCACAATGCGCCGGAACAGAGTCTTGCCGGGAAATTCCGCGCGATCAAGTGCAAGTGCCGCGGGAATACCGAACAGAAGCGCAATGGCCACAGCAGCTGCCGCAACCAACAGGCTGTTCCAGACAGAGTCCCAGATTGCGCCATCGGAAAACAGAAGGCGATACCACTTCAGGGTTAGATCGCGCGGGGGAAATCCACCCACGCCCTGGCCGTTGAACGAATAAACGATCAGGATAATGATGGGCAGATACAAGAACGCAAAAACAAGGGCCGCATACCAGGCGAGCGGACGCGACTGTTTCACCTGAAGCTCCATTTTCTTTCGAGGCGCTCTGAGAAAAACAGAAGGCCGACCACAATGGCGAGCATACAGAAGGAAATGGCGGCACCCAGAGGCCAGTTATAAGCCGCGCCGAACAGGCTGACCACGATGTTCGAGATCATGATTCCGCTCGGTCCACCCAGCAAGAGCGGCGCCAGAAAATCTCCCAGGCTGAGGACGAAAGCGAAGGTTGCTCCGGCAAGTACGCCGGGAACAGACAAAGGCAGGATTACAGTACGAAACGTCTGCCAGGAGGAAGCGCCGAGATCGTGCGAGGCCTCGATCAGATTGCGAGGAATGCGTTCAAGCGACGCATAGATGGGCAGAAACGTGAAAGGCGTGTAGATGTGGGTGAGGGTAAGGACAACCGCAAAGGGGCTGTAGAGCAGAAACCCGAGTGGGTGCTGACTGACGTGGATGTATTGCAGCAAGGTATTAAGGACGCCGTCGCTGCCGAGAACGGTCTTCCATGCATAGGCTCGCACCAGATAACTCACCCACAGAGGAATGATCACTAATTGATAGAGCAGATCTTTTCTTTTCCCTGACTGGAACGAAACGTAGTACGCGAGCGGGTAGCCCAGGAGCAGCGAGAACAAGGTGACGCGCGCTGCGATCCACATGGAACGAAACAAGGTTTGGAGATAAACGCTTTTGGAAAGGAGTTCGCGATAGTTCGCCAGCGAGCAGGAATGAACAATTACCTGCAGAGAAGAAACTGACCAGAAGCTGTAACAAAACATCAGAATGTAGGGCACGAGCAGGAACATTGCCACCCAGGTAACCGGAGGCAGAGTAATTACAGCGCGATAAGTGCGCGAAAACATAGCTCAGGTTCGTACTGCTGATTCGCGAACCAGTACAGCATCCTGGGTGAAGAACTCGAGTTGAAGCTCGCCTGCCGTCTGCTCTTTACCGGCGATTCTGATGGTCAGCAGCAGGTCGCCGCTTTCAACCTGCAGGAGTTCCGTCGCGCCGTGGAATACCCGCTGCTTTACACGGCCACGAAACGACACTGCGCTTGCCGCGCCGGAAGCAGGGCGAATATCCTCTGGACGCAAAGAAAATAGCGCCGGGCCATCGGGCAAGCTGGTTGACCAGGAGAGCGAATGGCTGCGCGCCAAGCCACTTTTTACTTCGGCGCGCAACAAGTTGGTGTGACCGATAAACTGCGCGGCGTAGGCAGTCGCGGGGTAGCGGTAAATCTCTCGCGGCGTGGCGACCTGCTCAAGTTGTCCCATTCGCAGCAGCGCAATGCGATCGGACATGACCATGGCTTCGTCCTGGTCATGGGTGACGAAAACGAAAGAGATCCCGACCTCCCGCTGCATTGATTTAAGTTCAATTTGCATCTGGCGGCGCAGGTTGGCATCCAGCGCTGAAAGCGGCTCGTCCAGCAAGAGGAGCTTCGGCTGATTGATCAGCGCGCGTGCCAGCGCCACCCGCTGTTGCTGTCCGCCGCTTATGTTGGCGGGTCTGGCGGCCGCGAAGGAGGACATTTTCACTCTAGCCAAAGCCTCGGTTACGCGCTGTTCGATCTCAGATTTGGCGCGTCCGGCGATCTGCAGCCCGTACGCGACGTTCTCAAAAACGGTGAGATGGGGAAAGAGCGCATAGTGCTGGAAGACAGTGTTGACGCGGCGTTTGTAGGGCGGCATTGTGTCGAGCCGCTCGCCCGCCATCCAAACCTCTCCGAAATCAGCGCTTTCAAAACCGGCAATGATGCGCAGAAGCGTAGTTTTGCCCGAGCCGCTTTCTCCCAGGATCGTGAGAAACTCGCCCGCCGCTACGTCGAGTGAAATATCCCGTAATACGCTGGTCTTACCGAACGACTTGGCAATATTGCGGATAGAAAGCAGCGGCGTTGTTGCAGAAGGTTGAGGCTGCTGGTCAGCAGGCGCCATGCTTACTGTGACGCTTTCACTTCATTCCATATCTCGTTGTACTTTGCACGGCGCGGAACGTTCTGCCAGAAATAAATTCGCTTCTGGTAATTGTCGACGTCGTCCAGGTGCAGGTTCCTGATTTCGTCCGGGGACATGAATTGCGCTGCCCGCGGGTTGGCCGGGGTGTATCCGGTAACGTCGGTGACCAGCTTTTGAGTTTTGGCCTGCACCATATATTCCAGGAACTTCGTGGCCAGCTCTTTATTCTCGCTTCCCGCAGTAATCATCAGATGATCAATCCAGCCGGTAGTATTTTCTTTGGGGATGGTCTCGCCCACCGGAAAATTGGCCTTGCGCAGCTGGTTGGTCATGAGTGGCCAGCCCATGGCAATGATGACTTCGTGGTTTTGAAACAAGTTGGTGAGTTCGCCGCCGGTCGACCACATTTTTCTGATATTCGGCTTCAGTTCGATCAACTTTTTCTTAACCGCCTCAAGTTCAGAGTCACTGAGATCATAGAGGTGGGCGGGATCGGGATTATCGTAGCCAAGCACCTGCGCAGCCATGTAAACACTGGAAAGGTCATCCCACAGCGAAACTTTTCCGCGCATTTTCGGGTCCCAGAAAACAGTCCAGCTGTCGGGCGGCTTAGAAAAAGCGTCAGCGTCATAGATGATGGGATCAGGGCCCCACATAAAAGGAGCTCCAAATAGCTGTCCATTCACCTTGACTAAGGGGAGTGAAGTCAGCTTGGCGGACAGCTGGCCATAGCTTGGAATTTTTGAGAGATCAAGAGGCGCTGCAAGGCCGCCACTTGCGATGGAAGTGGCAACATCACTGGAGGGCGAAATTACGTCATAGTTCCCTGAGCTTCCGCCGCGCAACTTGGCTACAAGTTCGTCGCTCGAGCCCATGTAGGACGCAGAAACTTTGCAATGATTCGCTTCTTCAAACGGGTGCACGAAGGAAGGATCGGCGTAGCCCTCCCAGACAAGCAGATTGAGGGTCGGCTGCCGCTTGCTGCAGGAAGATGACAGAACAGCCAAGCAAACCAGCCCGAGAAGCCGGCAGCCTTTCACTTGGTTTCTCCCGCCGAAG
>Ga0310810_10001498_pt1 | contig 24587 bp, 20 predicted proteins | sample NCmetagenome_FD_207641 | JGI IMG/M metagenome (GOLD analysis project Ga0310810, IMG submission 207641) | Soil microbial communities from experimental microcosm in Duke University, North Carolina, United States - NC | ecosystem: Engineered > Artificial ecosystem > Soil microcosm > Unclassified ... | reverse complement strand
ATTCGTGGTCCTCAGCGAATGGGCCCGCAACGTCTTGATGGCCAATGGAGCACCGCCGGGAAAGGTTTCGTTGAACCGTCTGGGCGTGCGATTTCCTCCGGCACCTGGGCAGTCCCGTCGCGCCGGTTCTCCGATGAGCGTGGCCTACATCGGTCGCTTCGATTCAATCAAAGGCGTGGACGACTTCGCGCGAGCAATTGCGCTCGTCCCGAAGTCCGCGGCGATACGTTTCGAGTTCCACGGTCCGGTGCAGTACATGACGGAACACGCGGTGGTCACTCGTCTCAAGGCCGCGGTTGGCCCTGACGCGTGGGTGCTCTTTGGCGGCGAACTCGACGCGGCAGGTGTTCGAGCTGTGCTCGATCGCATCGACGTGGTCTGTTGCCCCTCCCGAGTCGTGGAAGGCGGTCCCACCGTCGCGCTGGAAGCGCACGCGGCCGGCGTTCCCGTCGTCGGTTCCGCAATCCCCGCCCTGTCCGAAATCGTTCGCGATCATGTCAACGGCCGCCTGTATCCGCCCGGAGATGTACGCGCCCTGGCTGCGATCCTCGCCGACCTTGCAGCGCACCCCGAGCGGGTTGATGAATGGCGCAGCAATCTCGCGCCTGTTCGAACGATGGACGACGTCGCGGCCGATTACCTCGCGGTCTACGCGGCATGATTGGCGGCACTGCAATCAAGGCACTTCTCGGGCCGAGGTGGACGACGTGGGCGAGAACCGTGACACGTGGTCTCGAGCGGCCGTCGTGGGGCAACCTGCGGCGCGTGACGCCGCTGTCGCAGATGTACGGATTCGATCGGGGGACGCCGATCGATCGTTACTATGTCGACAAATTCTTATCGATACGTCGCCCTCTCATTACGGGCCGGGTGCTGGAGATCCAGACAACCGATCACGCGCGCCGATATGGCAGCGGTGCCTCGGTGATGCACACGCTCGACATCAATGCGGCGTTTCATCCGACCTATCTCTGTGATCTGGCATCCGCCGACGTGGTCCCTGCCGGCAGCTACGACTGTTTTCTGCTTCCGAACACGTTGTGCTTCCTGCGCGACCTCGACGCCGCGCTGCACCACACTCGTCGCATCGTCCGATCCGGAGGAGTTATTCTCGCCACCATTCCGGCATTCGTGCCGCTGACGCCCGATGTACCTGACTTCTGGCACGCGAGTGCCGACGGGTGGCGTGAAATTGTCGCCCGTGTCTGGCCGGACTGCGAGGCATCGATAGAAACACATGGAAACTGCCTCGCGGTCGCGGCCGCGATGTACGGAGTGGCGGCAGAGGAGCTGACCGCCGAAGAGCTCGACGTGCGTGATCCTCGCTATCCCGTTCTCGTCACGATCGAATGCCGGGTCCGGTGATGCCCACTTCGCCAGGCGGCGCAGGACCAGTCCTCTCGTCCATTCGTCACGTCGTCAAACAGTCCCTGTTTGTTGTCGGCTACTACCATCACCGTCTATCGACGACGGCGTTCCCTGGTCCGACCGTGCTCTGTTACCACGGCGTCCGCGCGTCGGACGAATCCGTCCCCTTCTCCGACCTCCATGTGACGGAGGCGACGTTTGAACGTCACTGCCGTCTGATTGCGCGTGCCTGCAGTCCAATCTCACTGGCTGATCTTCGCGAGGCGTGGCGCGGCCATCGGACGCTTCCGCCGCGGAGTGTCCTTGTCACCTTCGATGATGGATACCGCGGAGTGTTGGACCACGCGCTCCCGGTCCTCGAGCGTTACGGGATTCCAGCAGCGGTCTTCGTGTCCGTTGAAGCCGTGCTCGACCAGCGCCATTTCTGGTTCGATACCCTGTGTCGGCGTCGCGGCGAAGCGGCGGTCCTGCAGGCGCGAACGTTGCCGTATGACGAGTGGCGGACGCTTGCCGCATCCAGTGCCGACGCTGCCGATGCATCCGAATCGCATCGACCGCTCAGGTTCGCCGAACTGACTCGGTTGGCGGCCAGTCCGTTCATCGAGATCGGTGCGCACACGCTGACGCATCCCACGCTGGCCCATGCCTCCGCGGTGGACCAGCGACGTGAGATTGTCGGCTCCAGACTCGCGCTGCAGGGTGTGCTTGACAGACCGGTCACCGCGTTTGCCTACCCGTATGGAACGTTCGGCGAGGACTACACGACTGAAACGGTGAGCCTCGTTGCCGACGCCGGTTTCGACCTCGCGTTCACGACAGCCGCATCGTTCGCGGTTCCGCACGGCGATCCCCTTCAGATCCCGCGTTTCACGATGCTCGACACGGTCGGCGAGGTCGAACTCGCGCACCGACTCGTGCATTCATGGCGCGCGGGCGTTGCATGAGCGCACGCGTCTGCGTCGTCACGGCGGGTCATCTGTCGACCTGCCCACGGATGCTCAAAGCGGCCGACGCACTGCAAGGGGCAGGCTATCGAGTCCGAGTCATCAGCACCCGCCACGTCAATTGGGCATGGGCCGCCGACCAGCGCGTCAGGAAGCTCCGGCAGTGGGAATGGCGCGTGATCGATTACGACCGGGTGAGCGCGCGTGGAACCCAGTTGACGACCGGCGTTCGGTTTCGAGGGGCACAGGCGATGGCGCTCGCGGCTGGCGCCTCTCGCGTTCCGCTTTCTGTCGGCATTCGCGGCTACAGCCGCATGCACGACGAGCTGGTGTCGGCAATCGTCTCTGAGCCTGCTGACTTCGTGTACGGCGGAACAACAGGTGCGCTCGCGGCGGTTGCCGAAGGAGCCGGGCGCCTTGGCGTGCGGTTCGGCCTCGATTTCGAGGACTTTCACTCAGCCGAGCAGAGCGGCGAGGGGAGCGAGCTCGCGCACGCCCTCGCCGAGCGCGTGGAGTCCGACGTGCTGTCGAAGGCCACGTTCGCGACAGCGGGCAGCCCGATGATTGCCGACGCGTATGCGACCAAGTACGGCGTTCGGCCGACAGAGATCCACAACACATTTCCGGTCGATTTCGCGGCCGCCTCGGATCGCCGAGGACCATTGCGGCTGTACTGGTTCAGCCAGACGCTCGGTCCGGGACGCGGGCTAGAGGATGTCATCGCCGCGGTCGGACAGTGCGGAATCGCCGCGGAATTCCATCTTCGGGCCCGACCGATTCCCGCGTACGCCACGGATCTCACGAGTTTCCAGGCGCGTGTCGCACCGTCACTCGCGCTCGTGTTTCACGATCCCGAACCGCCCGATCGCATGGTCGAACTCGCACACGGCTACGACCTGGGGGTTTCCACCGAAAACGGCGCCGTTCTCAACCATCGCCTGTGCCTCGGCAACAAGATCTTCACCTATCTGGCGGCCGGCGTCCCGGTGCTGCTGACCGCGACTCCTGCGCAGGCGGCTCTGGCCGCGGACCTTGGCCCCGCGGCCACGGTGTACGAGCCGGGCGACGTCGACGCGCTCGCTTCCATCCTTCAACGTTGGAACGACCACCCAAGCCTGCGCTGCGTTGCCGCACAACAGGCTCGTGCCGCTGCGCTTCGGCGATGGCATTGGGAGCATGACGACGATCGCGGGGCGCTGTTGAACGCGTTTGAAGACGTGCTCGGGTGATGCGGATTCTGCTGGTCATGGATCCGCTGATTCCCGTGCCGCCGCGGCATTACGGCGGCATCGAACGGGTTGTCGCGGATCTGGCCAACGAGTTGGTGCATCGCGGCCACTCGGTGACGCTGTGGGCAGCGCCCGGATCGCAAACTGACGGCGAAACCGAGCCCTTCGGCAGCGAAGGCGAGTGGACCGCCTGGAGCAATGCGCGCAACACCATGGTGGTCACCGCGCGATTTCTGCGGCGTGCGCACTCTTACGATGTCGTTCACAATTTCGGCCGCCTTGCGTACCTGACGACGATTCTCGGCCGCGACCTGCCGAAGGTGCAGACGTACATGCGACGGGTGAATCCGCGGAACATGCGTCGGGCCGCGTCGCTTGGCGCACGGCGCCTTCACTACACCGCGGTGAGCGCGGCCATCCGTGACACGGGAACGCCTGGTGGCGGCGACTGGTCCGTCATCTACAACTGTGCTTCACCGGAGAAATACACCTGCCGAATCGATGTCGACGCTCGGCACGCGCCGCTCGTGTTCCTTGGCCGCCTCGAACGGTGCAAAGGTGCGCACACCGCAATCGAGGTGGCGCGTCGTCTCGAGCGGCAGCTGATTCTCGCCGGCAACATCTCATCGCTTCCTGAAGAGCGTGCGTACTTCGAACGGGAAATCGAGCCAGCCATCGGGCGTGACTTCGTCTCCTACGTCGGCGCGGTCGACGATCGCGAAAAGAACCACCTGCTCGGTCGAGCGGCGGCCCTGCTGTTGCCGATCGAATGGGAGGAACCGTTTCCGGTCGTTCTTCCCGAGGCGCTATTGTGCGGCACACCGGTCGTCGCCTTCAGGCGCGGCGGCGTGCCGGAAGGCATTGATGAAGGGCTGACCGGGTTCGTCTGCGACACCGTCGACCAGATGATGGCGGCCGTTTGCCGCGTCGGCGAAGTGGATCGCGCCGCCTGCCGAACGGTTGCCGAGCGCCGATTCAGCAGACAGGCCATCGCCGACGAATACGAACAGCTGTACCTGCGACTGCGTGCATCCTGACCGACGCCTGCTGATGATCTCCCCGCACTTTCCGCCGGACGGCAGTGCGGGGACGCATCGTGTGCGCCTGCTTGCGCCGCATCTTGCGTCATACGGCTGGACACCGACGGTATTAACGGTCGCCGAACAGGATTACGAAGGACGCATCGATCCGGAGCTCGGCAGGCTCGTACCCTCCTCGGTCGAGGTTGTCCGCACTCGGGCACTACCGGTCGGTCTTACGCGGGCCGCCGGCATCGGCGACCTAGGTTTGCGGGCGCTGCCCGGCCTTCGCCGTGCCGCGTGGTCGCTCCATCGGGCGCGGCCGTTCGATGCCATCTTCATCACCATCTATCCGACATATCCGGCCGTGCTCGGCCCGATGTTCAAACGCCAATTCAACGTTCCGTTCGTTCTCGATTATCAGGATCCGTGGGTTGGCGCGTGGGGCAACGACGTTGGCGGCGGGCGTGCCGGCGCTGTAGATGCGAAGAGCCGCGCAACACGGGCACTCGCCGAACACTTCGAACCTCGCGTCCTGCAGGCTGCCGACGCGGTGACGGCGGTGTCCGCGCGAACCTACGAGGACGCATTCGCACGCACGGGCATCTCGTCGCGGGTCACGGCGGAAATTCCGATTGGCTGGGATTCGGCGGATCTTCTCGCAGTCGCACGCCGGGAATCTGCCAGGCGGCTGATTCCAAACGACGGCCGTATCAACTTTTGTTACACGGGCACAGTGCTTCCGCTTGGCGTGGAAACCCTGCGTGCGGTCCTTGCCGCTGTTCGTGCGCTCGTTGAACGGTGTCCGCAGGTGGCTGATCGTGTCCGCTTCTATTTCTTCGGAACGAGCAATCAGTCCACGGGCACCGAATGCCGCGTCCTTCCGCATGCGCACGAGCTCGGCGTGGCGGACATGGTTCGGGAACATCCTGCGCGGCTCGATTATCTCGACGCGCTCGACGTGCTCAGGCAGGCGAGTGCGTTGCTGCTCCTCGGCAGTTCGGAACCGCATTACACCCCGAGCAAAGTGTTTCCCGCGTTGCTCGCCGACCGTCCGCTGCTGGCTGTGTATCGCCGAGAAAGCTCTGTCATCGAGATGTTGAACACGGCGGCGCCGCCACCGGCCGCGCAGCTGATTACGTTCGACGACAACCATCGCGTCGAGTCGGTTGTCGGCTGCATTGTTGGAGCGCTCGAAGCCGTCATTCGTGCGGTGGATGCGGGCGTGTCGATTAACCGAACGGCACTCGAACCGTGGTCCGCGCATTCCCTGGCCGCACGGCTCGCAAACGTGTGCGACCAGGTTGCTGCCTGACGTGACCTGCCGCGTCACCTTCGTCCAGACCCATCCGGTGCAGTACATGGCGCCGTTGTTCCGCTATGTCGCCGCACAACGTCCGGAAATCGACCTGACGGTGCTGTACGCATCGACTCCGCTGGCGGATCAACAGGGCGTCGGTTTCGGTGAGTCGTTCGAGTGGGACGTCAGCCTCACAGACGGGTATGCGCACCGTGTGTTTCAGCCGCCTGCAGCGGGTCGCTGTTTCGATGCAGATAGCTTCCGGGGCGTCGATGTGGGATCTGTCGCGGAAGCGATCGCAGACTCGCATCCTGACGTTGTCGTTGTCCCAGGCTGGCATTCCGCGTTCTACCTGCGCGCCATTGCTGCATGTCGGCGCAGCGACATTCCGGTGCTGTATCGCGGTGACAGCAATCTCCTCGCTGGTCCGGCCGGCATTCGTCGTCACGTGTGGGCAGCACGCACGCGTCTTGCGCTGCGCATGTTCGACGGGTACCTGGCGGTCGGGACGCGCAGTCGTGAATACCTGCGTCATTTCGGAGTCGCGGAGCCGCTGATTTTCGATTCGCCCCACGCGATCGACGCGTCAGCGCTGTCGTCCGCCGCCGAAGCGGAGCCGCGTGCGGTCATGCGCACGTGGCTGGGAGCGCGTGAAGGCGAGTTCCTGATCGTGTTTGCGGGGAAGTTCACCGCGGTCAAACGCACAGAGGATCTTGTGGCGGCGGCTGCGCGCCTGGGCCCCGGCGTGAGCCTGGCGATGGTCGGCAACGGTCCGATGATGCAGCAGACGCGCGATGTTGCCCATCGACACGGCGTCCGCGCAACCTGGTGCGGCTTCGTCAACCAATCCACCCTACCGTCCGTGCTTGCGGCGGCCGATTGCGTGGCCGTGCCGAGCGAATCTGAAACATGGGGATTTGTCGTCAGCGAGGCGCTCGCGTGCGGAACTCCGTGCGTGGTGTCGGATCGCGTTGGATGCGCCCCCGATCTGATTCACGACGGGTCGGGCGCGACATACACGACCGGTGATGTCGACGGCCTTGTGAACGCGCTGTCACGCGTCCGTGACGCGACCGCCAGAGGTGCGATTACCCGCGACGCATGCCGCCAGTCGGTGGCGGCGTTGTCGTTCGAGAAGGCCGCGGACGGACTGCGGCGCGGCGCCGATCGACTGGTCAAACGGCGTCACGCACGGCGGCGAGTGGCAGAAGGACAGCCGCGGGTCATCGCCACCATGGGCAACATGGTGTCCGTGTTCGGGCTCGAACGGATGTCATTCGAAGTGTTGCGCACGCTGCGCGAACACGGCGCTGCCGTGCACTGCGTCGTCAACGCATGGCAGAGCAGTCGTGTTGTCGATCTCGCCGACGACCTGGGCGCGGGCTGGTCCACCGGCTACTACTGGTACGAATTGCGGCGCCGGGCGAGCCTGGGGGCGCGGCTGCAGGCGGTGTGGGACATCCTTCGAACCAGCCTCGATTTGCTGGGCGACGCCTGGAGGTTTCGTCCGACCCACGTCTTCGCGCCTGAATTCAACGCCGTTGTACGGTCAGCTCCCGCCCTCTGGATCCTGCGCCGTTTTGGTGTTCGCGTCGTGCTGCGTCTCGGCAACGCCCCGGAATCAGGGCCGTTTTACCAGCGCCTCTGGCGGTACGTCGTCGACCCCTGCATTGATCACTACGCACCGAATTCACGTTTCATCGAGCAGGAACTTCTCGCACACGGAATCTCCGCGACGAAGTCGCGCGTGGTCTACAACACCGTTCCACGACGGGTGCACGGCTGGCAGCCGCATCGCCCGGTGCCGGGTCGCATTCTTTTTGTCGGTCAGATCATTCCGCCGAAGGGGGTCGATATCCTCCTCGACGCGGTCGCGGAGTTACGACGGCGCAATCTCGACGTCAGCGTCGACGTCGTTGGCGACATCGAGGGTTGGGAACATCCAGCCTATTCCGGTTATCGCGCGCGGGTGCGTGCGCGCGCTGATCAGCCGGACCTTGCCGGGTGCGTTCATTTCCTTGGGCTTCGTGAGGACGTGCCCGCCCTGATGGCGACGGCCGCCGTACATTGCCTGCCCTCGAGACCCGAGCAGAAGGAAGGATTCACGGTCACGACGCTCGAGGCAAAACATGCGGGGTTGCCTTCAGTCGTCACGCGAAGCGGCGCGTTGCCAGAAATGGTGCGCCACCAGATCGACGGATGGATCTGCGGAGAGGCGACCGCGCTCGCACTTGCGGAGGGACTGCAATTTTTCCTGACCGATTCCGAGCGTGCGCGCCGCGCCGGCGAGGAGGCGCGCGCGTGGGAACGGACGTTCAGCCGGAGCCGTTTCGCTGCGGACTGGGCGGAGGTGTTCGCCGGGCATCCTGATCTGGTCGCCTCGACCGCTCGGCCGCAACCTTCGTAATGCTGTTTGGTTGGTTTTCGGCGGATACTCGCGACACCGCGACCGTGCTCGAGTCGATGGAGGCCGCGCTGCGGGTCACCCCCGCACAGCAATCCGCCTGCTGGACTGTCGACATGGTGGGCGTCGGCGTGCTCGAACGTCCGCTCGCTGGCGAGTCGTTGTCGATAGAACCCGCACGGCATCCGAACGGCACCTGCCTGTGGATGACTGGAGAAGCGTTTGACTGGCCCTCGCATGGCGGCATCCGGCGGGCAGGAGAAAGCCGCACGCTGCAATTTCGCTCGCGTCTGCTCGACGCCATTACGACCAAAGGCCCCAAAGCGATTTCGGATCTGGACGGCGAATACCAGATTGCTGTCTGGCTGCCGAGGTCACGTGCGCTGCTGCTCCTGAACGATCGGTTCGCAGCGATTCCGTTGTATGTCGCATCGTCGCTGCGGGGCACCGCTTTCGGTGGGGGTGTTCGCGGCGTGCTGATGGCGCCTGGCGTGCGGGCCGAACCGGATCCGCAGGCAATCCGTGAAGCCGTCACGTTTGGCGGGTACCGTCTCGGTGGGCGAACAAATGTTCGAGACGTTCAAATGATTCCTCCGGCAACAGTCGTTCGGATGACGCCGGAGACAGTCACCGCAAAGCGGTACTGGAAATGGTCGGAGCTGCGGAATGGCTATGCCACCGACGAGCGCGAACTGCTCAGCGACACGCGCCACCGTTGGCGGGCATCTGTGTCCAGCCGCCTGGACGGCGCGCGGCGTCCCGGACTCACGCTCAGCGGCGGCCTCGACAGCCGCGCCATTCTCGCTGAAGCATCACGGCACGAGCATCTGCGGGCCATCACCTACGGTGTCGAACACTCGGATGACGTTCGCATCGCGGCGCATGTCGCGGGCGCAGCCGGCGCCGATTGGACGTGCTTTCCCCTCTATGCAGATGGCTGGCTCGATCGTCGAACCAATCGCGTTCTCGAAACCGACGGGTTGATGGATCTCGTCGACCTCATGCACACAGAGGTTTTCGACCTCGTGCCTTCATCCTTCGACGTGCTGTTGAGCGGGTACATCGGAGACGTCGTGGCCGGTTCGACGCTGTATTTCAACGCGCGGCCCTCGGAGTTTCTGAAGACGATGCCGTACTACGGAGGTGCGTTATCGCTTTCGTATAAAGAGGCGCTGGCGGTTGCGGAAGATCTCGTTCATGCCACTCCAGGCCCGCCACGTTTCGCGCCGTACGAGCACAAGCTGCCGCAGTCGATCAACAGAATCACCGCTGCCGCGCGTCCGTACGTCACGGTCAGGCGCCCGTTTGTCGACTACTCGTTCTTCGAAACGTGCCAGCGGATTCCTGCGGCATGGCGGGAGAACCATCGCTGGCGGGAGCGTTGGCTTCTGTCGACCTACCCTGAGTACTTCGCTGGGATTCCCGATCAGCGCACTGGCGTGCCGCCGCAGACGTCGGCCGTCCGGTGGCAGCTGACACGCGTCGCGCGGTACGCATGGCGTCGAATCCTGCGCCTCACGCGCGCGTTCGGCGTCCCGCTCATCGTTCCGGAGCGTTCGTACCACCCTGACAACGGCTACTGGTCCAGGCCGGCCGAACGTTCACGCATCGAGAACACGATTCTCGCCAGCGGATCGCTCAGTTGCGACATCTTCGGCCGTGAGCGCGTGGAATCGACTGTGCGTAATTTCTTCGAGCGCGGCGCGGGACCGGTGCAGGTGGTCGGAGCGCTGTATGTGTTCGAGCACTACCACCGCTCGCTGGCGGCGTTTCTCCGTGACGCTAGGTCGCGGGTAAAGGAACACGCATGTTGATCCGCGGGGCCCTCGTCGTGCTGGTCACGTACTGGACCGGGTACTGGATCGCGGGGCTTGCGGTCGCCGTCCTGCTCCTGGTTTGGGGGCTGCTCTCGGCGGCGGAAGGTCCGCCTGTGCTCGCGCTGGCGCTCACTTACCAGTGGATGCAGGTCACGATTGGCCTCTTTTATTCGGCGCTCACCGGTGAAGAGCTCGAGGCCATGTACGAAACCGACTGGCAGCGGATGATGCTGATCGGCCTCGCCTGGGTGACCTGTCTCGCGGTCGCGATGTTCTGCGGAATCGTGTTCACACGGCGGCATCTCGCGCCTCAACCGGACGCACCGGTGCGCGCGGTCTCGGCCAAAGTTCTCTACATCGCGTACGTCCTTTCGCTGCTGCTGACGGGCGCCATGCAGGAGCTCGCGTGGCAGTACCCGATGTTTACGCAGGCCATCCTGGCGATCACCTTCACGCACCTCGGGCTGTTGTTCGTCCTCACGCGACGTTTCACCCGCCCGCGCTTTCAGTGGGAAAAGCTGGCCGCGTTGATGGCCGTCGAAGTCCTGGTCGGATTCACCGGCTACTTTGCGGGGTTCCGGGAACCACTCGTCATGGGTGCCATCGCCGTGCTGGAGGTGTTCGACCGGCGCGACGTGCGGCACTGGGCCTTCGCCGGCGTACTGGCCTGCGTCCTCGCCGTGTCGAGCCTGATCTGGATTTCGGTGCGCGGCGAGCTGCGTCAGGAGATTGACGACGAGCTGCTCTCGAACTCGCGGATCGAGCGGTTCGATCGCGCACGAACGTTGTCCACGGGTCTGTTGACCCAGGCCGCCGCGGATTACGTTGACGCGGCGAACGTCTTGATCGACCGGCTGTGGGCCATCAAATATCCGGCGATGGCGCTGGACCGGGTGCCTGCCTCCATTCCCCACACCGACGGCGACCTGATGTGGGAGGCGGTCACGCATCTCGTCACGCCCCGGTTTCTCTTTCCGGACAAGCCGGAGTTGATCTCGGACAGCGAACTCGTGCGCAAATACTCCGGCGCACATGTCGCCGGCGCGGAGTCGAACACGAGCATTGCGTTCGGGTACTCGGCCGAATCGTACGTAGACTACGGTCTTCCGTGGATGTTCGTGCCGGCGCTCGTCTGGGGGCTGCTGCTCGGCGTTACGTTTCAGGTGTGGCTGAGCGTCATCTATCATCGCGAGCTTGCCGTCGCGGTGACGACGGTCATCTTCTGGCTCGCCTTATATCTGTTCGAACGGTCGTGGGCGAAAACGCTCGGCGGAACGGTGACGCTGATGATTTATCTCGGCGGGCTCGTGTATCTACTCGATCAGTGGTTGTTGATGCGGCGCGCGCAGCAGGTGTCAACGGGGCTGATCGATCATGTGCTCGACACGACTGCCTGACGTGATGCGCGTCGTTCACGTGTGCGCGTACTTCGCGCCCGCTTTTGTCTACGGCGGCCCCCCGCGCAGCATCTTGGCACTGTGCCGCGCACAGCGCGATGCCGGTGCCGACGTGCGCGTCGTCACGACGACTGCCGACGGAGACGGTGAACTCGGTCAGGAGGTCACCTCGCGAGGAGATTACGACGGAATTCCCGTCCGTTACTGCGGCCGATCGTGGCCGCGCTCGATCTTCTACGCGCCTTCACTTGCGAGCATCCTCGCAACCGAGCTCGGGGATGACGCAGTCCTGCACATCCACGGCCTGTGGAATGCGGCGGTGTGGAGTGCGGCTGCGGCCGCACGACAACAGCAGCGGCCCTATGTTCTGTCGCCGCGCGGCATGCTGGCTCCAGCGGCGCTCGCGCATGACGGCTGGCGAAAACGGCTCGTGTACCCGGTTGCGGATCGCCGGGTGATCCGTGATGCCGCGCGCCTTCATGCGACCTCGCGGGTCGAGTTCGACGAATTGACGCGGCTGACCGGCGCAAACCGGGTCGTCTATGTTCCCAACGGTGTCGATTTACCAGCCGCATACGACGGTGACGAACGCGCCGCACGCGCGCATTTCAGGTTGCCAACGGCAGCCCCGATCGTGCTGTTCCTTGGACGAATTCACCCGATCAAACGGCTCGATCTTCTGGCCGCCGCGTTCGATCGCGTCCTCCAGCGTCACGCGGGCGCTCATCTGGTGATTGCTGGTCCCGACGAGGACGGACACCGCGCGCAGATCGCGCCACTCTTTACAACGTTTGGTGACGCCGTGACGTGGACCGGACGCGTTGATGATGCGCGCAAGCGCCAACTGCTGAACGCGGCCACGGTGCTCGTCATGTGCTCCGATTCCGAGAGTTTCGGGATGAGCGTTGCGGAAGCGATGGCCGCGAGCAAGCCTGTGGTCGTCACGCGAACGTGTCCCTGGCCCGATATCGAAACGCATCACGCCGGGTGCTGGGTCGAACAATCGCCAGACGCCGTCGCTGCAGGCGTGAATGCCATCCTGTCCGATCCCGACGCTGCTCGAGAAATGGGACGCCGCGCGCGTGCGCTCGCCGCGGACAAGTACAGCTGGACACGTGCAGCGTCCGCGCTGATTTCCGAATACGAGGCCATTGCCGCAGACACAATTCAAGTGGTCTGAAACGCCCGCGGCGGAGAGCCGCGCCCGCGCTGCTCGATTCCTGTTTCTTACGCCCTTGATGGCTGGAGCAGACGGCATTTCAGAGATGACGCGCCAGTGGGTGCGCGTCCTGGAATCGCGCATTGGCTACGATGCCGAGGCCGTGGAGGTCTGGTCGCTCGACGACGAAGGACGGCCGCCCGACATCGGCGCGTCTTCAACGTTCAGAACCGCGCGTGGTGGACGGCTTCGGTTTGCTTCGTTCGCCCTCACGGCTGGAGTCGCAGCCGCGTCCGACACGGTCGTGGTCGTGATGCATCTCCACCTGCTGCCTGTGGCGCTGCCCCTCGTCTGGCGCGGGGCACGGCTCGTCACGATGCTGATGGGCATCGAAGCATGGACGCCTCTCGACCCGCTGCAGAAGATCGCCATGCGGCGGGCCTGGAGAGTGATCGCCATCTCCGCGCACACCGCAGATCGGTTCCGTGCGGCCAATCCATGGGTCGCGGACATGCCCATTACCGTCTGCCACCCCGGAGTTCCTCCGATACCGCGCCTGGCTGCGCGCGCTATCGACGGACGGTACGCGCTCATCGTCGGCCGCATGGACGCCAGCGAGCGGTATAAAGGTCACGATGCGCTGATTGAAGCGTGGCCGCGCGTCAGACACGCCGTTCCCGACGCGCGGCTGATCGTCGTCGGTGAGGGAAATGACTCTTCGCGCCTGCGCCGGAAAGCGAACGAGACCTGCGACGCCATCACGTTCCTCGGCCGTGTCGACGCGCCGACGCTGGCGACGTTGTACCGTGACGCCACATTCTTCGTCATGCCCAGCACGGATGAAGGCTTCGGTCTCGTGTACCTCGAGGCGATGCGCGCTTCCACGCCGTGTATCGCCGCCCGCGGTGCGGCGGAGGAGATCATTACCGACGGTCACGACGGACTGATTGTGAAGGCCGGCCACAGCGACGAGCTTGTCGCGGCCATGGTGCACCTGTTCGTGGACAAGGCGGCTCGGATGCGCATGGGCGCCGCGGCGGCGCGACGCGTGAACACGCAGTTTGACACGGCGGCGTTGGGGCGGCGCGTGCGGGCCGCGCTCGAGCTCGAGAGCGTCTGATGATCGTTCTCGGCATCAACGCGTATCACGGCGACGTCGCGGCGGCATTGCTTCGTGACGGTGAGCTCGTCGCCGCCGTCGAGGAGGAACGCTTTCGCCGAATCAAGCACTTCGCCGGTTTTCCCCGCGACGCCATTCAATCGTGTCTGGCCGTTGCTGGCATCGAGGCGCGCGACGTCGACGCGTTCGCGGTGTCGCGGGATCCGAATGCACACCTGTGGCGCAAGGGCTTGTTCGCGTTACGCCACGTCCCGAGCGCGTCGCTGATTCGCGATCGCGCCGCAAATGCCGCGTCCGTTCGCCACCTCGCGCGGGCCTGCGCGACGACCCTTGGACTTGACGAGTCGCGGGTCGCATCGCGGATGCACTACGTCGAACACCACGCGGCGCACCTGGCGAGCAGCTATTTTGCGAGTCCGTTTGACGATGCGGCGGTGTGCGCGATCGACGGATTTGGCGACTTCGTCAGCACGTCAACCGGCATCGGGCGAGGGTCGTGCCTGGCGATTCAGAACCGGGTGTTCTTTCCCCATTCGCTCGGGCTGCTCTACCTGGCCATCACGCAGTTTCTCGGGTTTCCGAAGTACGGCGACGAATTCAAGGTCATGGGACTGGCGCCGTACGGCGAACCGGTATTCGTCGACAAGCTTCGGCAGCTTCTCGATGTCACCGACGAAGGCGATCTCTGTCTCGATTTGTCGTACTTCACGCATTGGTGCGGCGGTATGACGATGACGTGGAATGATGGCGAACCGCAGATCGGAAATGTATTTACGCCAAAACTCGAGACGCTGCTCGGCGCCGCGCGTCGACCGCAGGATCCGCTCGACGAGCGGCACGAAGCCATAGCCGCGTCATTGCAGTGTGTCTACGAAGAGGCCGCCTTCAGCATTCTTCGTACGTTGCATCGACGCGTCCGCAATATCCGGCTGTGCCTCGCCGGCGGCTGCGCGATGAACAGCGTTGCCAATGGGAAGGTGCGCAGCGAGACGCCGTTCACCGAGCTCTACGTCCAGCCCGCCGCCGGCGACAACGGCACCGCCCTCGGTGCGGCGCTGCACGTCTGGCATCGTCTGGGCGGAGGCCGTCGATTCGAAATGCGCCACGCGTATTGGGGGCCGGGGTTCGAGGACGCCGATATCGGTTACGCCATTGACGCGCGTCGAAGCGAACTCGACGCGCGGCAATGTACGCACCGCGTCGTCGGCGGCGAGCAGGAACTCTGTGCATGGACGGCATCACGGATCGCGGATGGCAATGTCGTCGGATGGTTTCAGGGGAGGATGGAGTGGGGAGCGCGTGCCCTCGGCAATCGCAGCATCCTTGCCGACCCGCGCCGGCGCGACATGCGCGACACCATCAACGCTCGCATCAAGTTCCGCGAGAAGTTCCGGCCGTTTGCGCCGTCAGTCACCGTCGAGGCGCTGCACGACTATTTCGTCGGCGCCGTCCATGACCCGTTCATGATTCAGGTCTATCCAGTGCGACCGGAGAAGCGCGACGTCATTCCCGCGGTAACGCACGTCGACGGTTCCGGCCGTCTCCAGAGCGTCAGTCGTGAAACGAATCCGCGGTACTGGTCGTTGATTCAGGCGTTTGGCCGTCGGACGGGCGTGCCCGTTCTTCTGAACACCTCGTTCAACGAGAACGAGCCGATCGTGCTGATGCCCGAGCAGGCACTTGATTGCTTCCTGCGGACCGACATGGACGTGCTCGTGATGGGTTCGCACGTGATTGAGAAGCCGACTGCCCACCGCCCACTGACATGCACGTCTGCTTTCTGAACCGTTCGTACTGGCCGGATCTGGGCGCGACCGGCCAGCTGTTGACCGAGCTGGCCGAAGATCTCGTTCGCCTTCACGGATGGGACGTCACAGTCGTGGCGGGGTATCCGCTGCGTTCCGCGGCAGCACTCCCGTCGACGGAATGGCGCAACGGTGTCCACATCGTTCGCGCGAGTGGCTTTACCCTGGATCCCGTCCGGTTCGTGGGCCGCGCGACCAACTACGTCAGCTACTTCGCGTCCGCGATGATGAGAGGACTCAATATCCGCAAGCCGGACGTGGTGGTGGCGCTGACAGACCCGCCCATCATCGGTATCGCGGCGCTTGCTTCCGCTCGGAAAGCACGTGCGCCGTTCGTCTTTCTGTGTGAGGACGTGTTTCCTGAAGTGGCGACGCTGCTCGAAGACTTTCGCAGCGAGGTCGTCAACGCCGTGCTCACACACGTCAACCGGTTGCTCGTGCGGAAGGCCGCGCGCATCGTCGCGCTCGGCGACACCATGAAGCGGCGGCTCGTCGAGGGTAAAGGCGCCGATCCGGCCAGAATCACCGTGATCCACAACTGGGCCGATTGCCGCGCTGTCGCTCCAGGGCCTCGCGACAACGCGTTCGCCCGTGAGCACGGGCTCGTCGATCGTTTCGTGGTGCTGCACGCCGGGAACATCGGCCTTTCACAGGATCTGGAAATCGTGCTGCATGCGGCCGAGCAGCTTCGTGAACGGCCAGACGTGGTCTTCGTGTTCGTGGGGGATGGGGCGAAGAAGAGGAACCTGCAGGAGATCGCGGAACGCCGGGACCTGCGGAACGTGATATTTCTTCCGTTTCAACCGCGCGAAGCGATGGATCAGTCGTATGCGACGGCTGACGTCTCGCTCGTGTCGCTGAAACGCGGACTTGCCGGTGTGATCGTCCCCAGCAAGATTTACAACGTGCTGGCGTCGGGCCGTCCGTGTATCGCCGCTGTGGAGCAGGACTGTGAGGTCGCGGACATCATCCAGCAGCATGGCTGCGGATACGTCATCAATCCTGGCGACGCGTTCGCGCTCAAGGCGCGTGTGCTCGACCTGGCGGCGGATCGCGACGGCGCGGCGGCGATGGGCGCGCGGGCGCGCTGCGCGGCGCTCAGCTTCGACCGTCCACGACAGGTCGCGACCTATGACGCACTGCTCAGAGAGGTCGCCACGCGTTGTTGAAGCGCACGTTCGACATCGTGTTGTCCGGAGCCGGCCTGCTCGCCTCAGCGCCGATATGGCTCCTGATCGCCGCGGCGATCAAGCTGGAGGACAGCGGTCCCATCATGTTCATGCAGAACCGTGTCGGGCTCGGCGGTGGGACGTTCCTCGCCTTGAAATTCCGGTCGATGGTGCCCCATGCGGACGTGCTGCCGCCGCATCAGGCAGGTGAACACGATCCACGGATCACGCGTGTCGGTCGTGTGCTGAGAGCGACAGCGATGGACGAACTGCCGCAGCTCGTCAACATCTTTCGCGGCGACATGAGCTTCGTGGGCCCGAGGCCGCTGATGCCCGGAGAAATCGAAGTGCGGGGCAACGGAGAGCTCGTGCCGCTCGATTCGATTCCGGGCTACGCGGAACGTCATTCCGTACGACCGGGCCTCACGGGCCTCTCTCAGGTGTACGCGCCGCGCGATACGCCGCGCATCCGCAAGTTCCGCCTCGACTCGATCTACGTGCGCAATGCGACCTTCTGCCTCGATGTCTTCCTCGTCGCCGTGTCGTTCTGGATCACCTTCCACGGACGCTGGGAAGTCCGTGTTCGAAAACTTTAGTGACGCGGATCAACCGCGCGGCTCAATCGCCTTTATAATGAACGCGCCCGGTCCTCATTTGGAAAATACACCCCAGTAGATGCTGGACGTTGCGGTCATCGGAGGCGGACCGGGTGGTCTTCACGCGGCAACCCTCCTAGCCGGAGCCGGCTTCGACGTCACGCTGTTCGAGGAACACCAGGAGATCGGCCTGCCGGTCCATTGCACCGGCGTGCTCGCCGACGACGCGTTCGGTGAATTCGGGTTGTCGCGGACGTCCATTCTCAACACCCTGTCGACGGCACGGTTTGTCTCGCCTGCCGGATTCCAGTTCTCCTACACCACGCCTTCGATCGAGGCGCACGTGGTCGATCGACGGCTGCTCGATGGCACGATCGCCCGGCGCGCGGCGGACGCAGGCGTGCGCTTGTGCGCCGGCCGGCGTGTCCGGAATGTGGAATCCGCGAGTGACGGCATGCACATCGAGATCGACGGCACCGATCCCGTTCATGCACGCGCCGTGGTGCTGGCGTCTGGCGCCAACTATGGGCTGCAGCGTCGATTCGGGCTCGGCATGCCGGCGGTTTCGCTGAATTCTGCCCAGCTCGAGCTTCCTGCGCTCCGCGGAGGCGATGTCGAGGTGCATTTCGGCAGCGGCACCGCGCCCGGCGGATTTGCATGGACGGTTCCCGTCGCGCGACCGGCAGGTCCGTTTGTACGGGTCGGGTTGATGTGCGAAGGCGACGCGTCGTCGTTTTTTCGTCAGTTCGTCAATCGCGTCGGGCCGTCGTGGGGCATTCCCCTGGAACTTGTCGGTGAGCCACGTCGGCGTCTATTACCGTTATCGACGCTGCCACGGACGTTTGCGTCCCGGCTGCTGGTCGTTGGCGATGCCGCTGGTCTCGTGAAGCCTACGACAGGGGGTGGCATCTACTACAGCCTCCTGAGCGCGATGCTTGCAGCCGAAACGCTGATTCCGGCCTTACACAACAATCGCCTCGATGCGGAAACGCTTTCCGTTTACCAGCAGCGATGGCGGCAGCGGCTCGGCCCCGAGTTCCAGGCGCAGCTTGCCCTGCGCATGCTCGCGCAGCGCATGTCAGACGCAGACATCGATGCGCTTTTCGATCTGGCGCTGACTGACGGTGTGATGCCGATCGTGCGTCGAACGGCGCAGTTCAACCGGCACCGTGATCTCATCGTTGCTCTCTTCAAGCACGCGCCGGCACGTCGTGTGCTGTTCAGGAGATTGATGAATTGAGGTAGGGGCTCTGACTGCCACCGACGGTTGGGAATCAGGAGGCGCGCCTTGTCAGGTGCGCCTTTTTTTTGTACCAATACCTGCCGTGCGAATCGGCTTCGCGACGACGCGCCGTGACGGCGTCGATTCGAGCAGATTCTTGCGATTGGTGATCTCCTGGTGACCGCACCAATGCGCGACCCGAGCAGGATTTCGGACTGCCGTCTCGTGCTCGGCGCAGCGCTGACACAGGTTGTTACCGCCGCTGCGCTTCGCGCTATGTCGTTTGCCACGTTGACCAGGGCGGCACGACGGGCACGGCCAATCGTCCAATGGCTGCTGCGCGGGCCGGAAGGGCGCGTGATGTGGGCCATTACGGCGACAGGCCGCCGACTCGGTTCCTTCAGCACGTGCCTGGTACGAGCACTGGTCGCGGAGCTCGCGTTGAGCTCTCCAGAGCGCGTGCTTCAGATTCGCATCGGTGTCCGACGAAACGGCAATGGCCTGGACGGCCACGCGTGGCTCGTCGACGGCGAGCGCGTCCTGCTTGGCGCTCCCGTCAGTGATGAGTTCGTCGTGACGGCGGCCTTCGACCAGGGCCTCGCCAATCCTTACGATCGTGGCAGAACTGACCCTCGATAGCCGCGTCGTCATACCGGAGTCGGTCGTGGCGCGCGAGGTTGCCGGCGAAACGGTGATCCTCGATCTCGATTCCGGCACGTATTTCGGACTGAATCCAACTGGTAGCGATATGTGGCGTGCCATCGCGACCGGAGGGTCCCTCGGCGACGCGCTGGCGATCGTGGAGCGCGCGTACGAAGTCGATCCAGCGGTGCTTCGCGACGATCTGCTCCGGTTGACCGAACAAATGCTGCGCAAGCGCCTCCTCGCGCTCGCATAAGGACGCACTGGCGTGTCATTGATTCTCGACGAGCATCGTGAATACCTGTCCGACGCGGCGCGGATGGCCGCCTATAGCGCGGCCATCGCTGAAGTGGTCCGTGCCGGCGACGTCGTCCTCGATCTCGGGGCCGGAACCGGCATCCTGGGACTGCTTGCCTGTCGCGCCGGCGCCCAGCGGGTCTACGCCGTCGACGCCGGCAGCATGATCGAGGTCGCGCGCGAGGTGTGTTCGGCAAATGGCTACGACGACCGCGTCACGTTCGTCAAGAAATTGTCGCTGGACGCCGAGTTACCCGAGCCCGTCGATGTGATCGTCGCGGATCAGATTGGGCGTTTCGGCTTCGATGCCGGCATTCTCGAGTACTTCGCCGATGCACGCAGACGTTTCCTGAAGCCGGGGGGCCGATTGATCCCCAAACGGGTCCGGATGTGGGTTGCGCCGGTGGAGGCGCCCGCGCAGCGCGATCACGTCGAGTTCTGGATGTCGCAGCCAGCCGGGTTCGATTTTGCGCCGGTGAGGCGTTATGCAGCCAATACCGGGTACCCCTGCCGCTACACGGCCGACCAGCTGCTCTCGATCCCCCAACTGGCAACCGTATTGGACCTCGCGGCCGCTACCGATGCACCATTCGAATTTGCGGTGTCGTGCAGTGTGTTGAGCTCGGGAGAACTGCACGGTGTTGGCGGTTGGTTCGACGCGAACCTGTCTGACGGTGTGCAGATGTCGAATTCCCCGTTGTCCTCGCAACCCATCAATCGTCGGGCGGTGTTCTTTCCTGTGGACGGTCCGGTTGCGGTCGAGGCCGGCGACACCGTCGATGTGCGGATGTCCGTCTCGCCCACCGACACTCTCGTCACCTGGAAGGTCGCGGTTCAGGGCAAGGCGGCGTTCACCCACTCCACCTGGAAAGGGATGCTCCTGTCGCGCGAAAAGCTCGCCAAAACACAGCCCGACTTCGTGCCGAAGCTGACGCGCCGCGGCATCGCCCGCGGCTGCGTGCTCGATCTCTGCGACGGGCGAAGGCCGCTCGCGTCGATCGAAGAAGAAATGCTGCAGCGGTATCCCGATCTGTTCCAGTCGCGGCAGGAGGCGGCCGTGTTCGTCACTGAAGTCGTCTCGGCGTACGGCGAGTAACAAATCGGGCATGCAGGCCTATCGGTACGCCGACTGGACGATTGCGACATCAACGACGCTTCCCGAACTGCCAATCGTCAGCACCTCTGAGCATCAGCTCACCTTCATTCAGGCACCACGCCTGACAGTGGGGCGCACCCCGCGCGACCGCTTCCACCACTGGAAGGCGCCGAACGGCAACATCTATCTGTCGTTCCGGCGCCTCGCCGGCGGCTACTCGCTGCAGTTCAATGGGCTCGCGATATTCGAGGTGTCGTCCGATCTGCGCACCGTGACGTGCACTCCCGCGCCCGGAGTCGCCGCGCGGGCGATTCGCCACCTGTTTCTCGACACGGTCATGCCGCTCGTCCTCAGCGTCGCCGCGAAAACAGTTCTGCACGCCAGCGCCGTGGAGCACGAAGGCGACGCGATTCTGTTTGTCGGCGCGAGCGGCCGCGGCAAATCGACGCTGGCGTCCGCTCTCGCCGTCAACGAGGGCGCCGTGCTCGCCGACGACGCGGTGATCATCGAGCCGCAGGACGGCCGGTTCGTCGCGCGGCCGACCTATCACTCGCTGCGTCTTCGGGCGGATAGCGCGCGTGCGCTGCTCGCTCGCAGCGGGCGCGTGGATGTATCCACAATAGCGGACCGCTCCGCCGACGGCCGTCGGCTGCCAATCAAACGTATTTATTTCGTCGAAAAGCGCGACCGACGTCAGCGATCGCCGGTGGCCATCGAACCGATGCGCAGCATCGGTGCAGTCCTGCGGCTGGTCGAGCACACGTTCAACCTCGACGTCTCGAGCCGCAACGGCTTGGAGCGTCAGTTCGAAGTGCTGACGCGGCTGGCCGCGTGCGACTTGTGCTACAGGCTGGAGGTCGTCCGCGATTTCAAGCTGTTGCCCGTGGTGCGCCAGGCCATCGATCGCCACGCCTCAAATGCTTTGCGTTCGGGTCTGGCATGAGCGGCATCGCAGTCGTGTTCAACCGCGACGGCTCGCCGGTCGATCCGCTGCTGCTCGATCGCCTTCTCAATGCAATCCCACACCGTGGTCCCGACGGACGTGGTGTGTGGATCGACGGACCCATCGCGCTCGGGCATCAGAAATTTGCGACGACTCCCGAGGCGCGCCTCGAACAACCGCCGCTCTCGGGTGAGCGGGGCGCTTTCCAGTTGATCTACGCGGGCCGTCTCGATAACACCGACGATCTGCGCCGCGAGCTTTTCGCCAATTCGACGCCGCACTCCGCGATCGGGGATGGCGAGTTGCTGCTACGCGCGTACGAGCGCTGGGGCGACGATTTTGCGCGCCATCTGATCGGCGACTTCTCAGTGGTCATCTGGGACGCACGCCGCCATGAGTGCATCTGCGCCCGCGACGCCATCGGTCTGAAACCTCTCTACTACTACCTCGACGATCGCCTGTTCGTGTGCGGATCCGAGCTCGGGCAGGTGCTGGCACATTCGACGGTGCCGGCGCGGCCCAACGAAGCGATGATCGGAGAGTATCTGGCCTGCGCGGTCACGTCGGCCAGCGACACGATTTATCGCGATATTCACCGCCTGCCTGCCGCGCACGTGATGCACGTCGGCTGCGAGCATGTGGGCCGTCGGCGGTACTGGGACATCGATCCGGAACGACAGCTGCGGCTGCAATCCGATGCCGAATACGCAACCGCACTCCGCTCGCTGCTCGACGAGGTGATTACGGCTCAAGCTCGCGCCAACGGGGGCGTCGGCTGCGAATTGAGCGGCGGCGTCGATTCGTCGGCGATCACTGCCGTGGCGTCACACGGCGCACGTCGTGGCTCGATTGCAGCGGTCGAAGCGTTCTCGCTCACCTTTCCGGGTCGGTCGTGCGACGAAAGCGAGTACATCGAGCAGGTCGTCCGGCACTGCGGCATACGGTCGCACCGGATCCCGGCGGCCACAGGCTCGGCCGACGGATGGGTTCGTGAAGTCGATCGGAACCGCGAGCTTCCCGATTATCCGAACGCGGTCGCGTGGTATCCGCTCATGGACGCGGCTCGCCGACGCGGATGCAACGTGCTCCTGACCGGCGTTGGCGGCGACGATTGGTTTACTGGAAGCTTCTTGCACTACGCGGACATGCTGCGGCAGTTGCGGCTGCGAGCGCTGTGGAAGCAGATGGCTGCCGACCGCACGATTGCCGATGAAGGTGAAACTGCCGCCGTGTCGTTTCCCCGGAACCCGCTGTGGCACCTCGGGATTGTCCCTCTCGTGCCGATGCCGGCGCGCGCCATCGTCCGCCGCCTGCTTGGAAGGCGCGGCTTTCCGCCATGGGTGTCACCGGCGTTCGGTTCATCGATCTCGCTTGCCGATCGGATCCGCGTGCGTCACGATCGGCGGTGGCGCAGTCGCGGCCAGGAACATATTTATTCAATGCTGACGAACGGCTGGTTCGCCGACGGCAATGAGACCGCGGACAGGGTCCAGTGCCGCCTCGGCATTGACAGGCGCAGTCCCTTTCTCGATCGGCGGATCGTCGAGTTCGGTCTGGCGTTGCCCGAGGACCAGCGGTGGCGGGGGGCCGAGACCAAAGTGGCGCTCCGCAACGCTGTAAAGGGTCTGTTGCCTGAGCCAATTCGAAAGAGACGAACGAAGGCCAATTTCGGGCAGTTGTGCGTCGATGTGACGGTGGAGATGGTGACGCAGCGGGCGTGGGCACCAACGGCTCTAGCCGCGCTGGGGTGGATCGACACGACGAGCGTCGAGACGATGTTGTCGAACCCGCGCGCTTACGCGTGGCCGCTGTGGATGATGCTCAGCATCGATCGCTGGTATCAGAAGGCATTCATGCCGGCAGCGAGTGTGCCGGTTGAGGAGGAGACGTGCGCAACGATGTCAGCGACCGCGATGTAACGGGCGAACGAACGGAGCCGGCTAAGAAGCCGTACCGGCCGCCTCGGCTCACCGAGTACGGCAGCGTCGCCAAGCTGACGCAGGGCGGAAACGGCACACTGCCCGACGATGGCAGCGGTATCGCCAACATGATGAAGACCTGCCTCTAACGAGCGACGCGAATGCCTCCACTCGGCTGCTGGTTAGGCGCCGATGGCGCAGGTCCGGACGGTGCAATGGCACCGGGAGCAGTGGCGATTGCGCGAGCGCATCGTATCCACCTGCTGCTCGCGGATCGGTTCGCGCTCGCTGAGCTCGCCGACGACCTTCGCGCTGCTGCCGCCCTCGATGCTGTGCGCGAACGGGAACTGCGTGCGGTCATCGCCGCGCTGGCGGATGTAAACCCGGTCCTCATAAAAGGCGCCGCGCTCGCCTATACGCATTACCTGCGGTCCGAGTTGCGGCCGCGCGAGGACACCGACCTGGTCATTTCCGCCGCCGACAGGCGGCGAGTCGCGGTGGCGCTCGAGAAGCTTGGCTACGAACCGGCAAGCGGAATCGATGGCGAGCTCGTGACCGCACAGTTTCATTTCCGGAGACGCGACCGCTGCGGCGTGAACCACGCGCTCGACGTGCACTGGAGGATATCGAACGTGCGCGCATTCGCCGAGGCGCTCTCGTACGACGAGATCATCGCCGCGTCTGTACCGCTGCCACGGCTCGGCGCGGCGGCGCGCGTTCCATGCGCGGTCCACTCACTCGTCATCGCCTGCGCACACCGAGTCGCCCACCACGGCGATAGCGACCAGCTCCTGTGGCTGTTCGACATCTATCTGCTCGCGCAGTCACTGACGCCACCCGAACGCGACCAATTCACGGCGCTGGTGACAGCGCGCCGTCTGCGCTCGGTCGCCGCGAAGGGGCTTGCCGCCGCGGCAGCGGCGTTCGGCAGCATCGACATACACTGGATCGCGGCGCTCCAGGACGCGCCGCCCGCCGGGGAACCGTCCGCGGCGTTTGTCGGTGGGCCAATGCGACGCGTTGACGTGCTGACAGCCGATCTCGCGGCGACTGCGCGCTGGCGGGATCGCGTTCGTCTGCTGCGCGAACACCTTTTCCCGGCCGCCGCATTCATGTACGAGCGTTACGGCACCCACCGCAG
>Ga0310810_10001497_pt1 | contig 24590 bp, 19 predicted proteins | sample NCmetagenome_FD_207641 | JGI IMG/M metagenome (GOLD analysis project Ga0310810, IMG submission 207641) | Soil microbial communities from experimental microcosm in Duke University, North Carolina, United States - NC | ecosystem: Engineered > Artificial ecosystem > Soil microcosm > Unclassified ... | reverse complement strand
CGGATGTCGGTGCCGTTCACCACAATCCGTCCCTGTGTCGGATCGTGGAAGCGCGCCACAAGGTCTGTGACGGTCGTCTTGCCCGCGCCACTTCGTCCGACGAGTGCGACCACTGAGCCGCCGGGTACTGTGACGCTGAAGTCGCGGACAACTGGCCGGCCCTCGCGGTATTCGAACTCGACATTCTCCAGCGCGATCTCATCGACGATGCGTGGGGCCAGCCGTGCATCCGGCCGATCGGGTTTGTCGGCCGGCATGCCCAATACTTCAAACACCCGCTCCATCGCAGCGAGCGATCGCTGCAACTCGGAGAACGAATTCACGATGCTCCAGACCGGGTTGAGGAGCAGGAACATGTACCACTGAAACGCCATGATGTCGCCAATCGAGGCGCTCGCGACGATGTTCAGATAGCCACCAAACCAGGTGATGACGACGTTGACCGATGAGACGAGCAGCCCCCAGCCGGTCCACAGAAGCAATTCGCGTCGCTGCGCGAAGAGCTCTTTGCGGAGCACGGTGTGCCGGCCGCGCATGTAGTCGAGGAGCTCACGCTTCTCGCGCCCGAACGCGCGCACGACGCGAATCCCCGAGAACGTCTCGCCGACGCGGCCGTCGATCTCCTCGACGTCTTTGCGCACGGTGCGATAGATCGGGCGGATGCGCCGCGCGAAGACGAAGCTCATGATCATCGCGCCCGGGATGACCAGGATCCCCATGATCGCGAGTCGCCAGTTCAAGGTCAGCAGCACGCCGATCGCGATGAACAACCGGATAAACGAGATAGTCGGCGAGACGACGGCGCCCTGCAGAAGGCCGGTCGTGGTATCCACGTCGCCGGTGAGGCGAGAGAGGATGCCGCCGGTCTTCATGTCCCACAGCTTGGGCAGTGGCAGATGCAGCAGCCGATCGAACAGCGATCGGCGCAACGACAGCATCACCTGGGTATTGAGCAGCCGCTGTCGGTAGTCACGAAGAATGCCGACGAGCGACGACAAGATGATCACTGAGAGGAACGTGAACCCGGCCAGATTGAGACGATTCAGCCTCGTCGCGGTATCGAGCGCCGTATTCAGCAGGACGCGGTCGATGATGAACCGCATGAACAGCGGCTCGATCATCTGCAGCCCGGTACCGATCAGCGCGAGCACAAAGAGGATGGCCACGCCGTATCGGTGCGGCCAGAGCCAGCGCAAATACTCGCGGAGATACTCGCGGCGTTTGCCGCCCAGCATCGCCGGCTTCTTCTCTTCGGGCTGCCCGGTCTCTGCCTTCACGCCCTCGGCGATCAACCGCTTTCCGCTGGCTTCGTCCGTACGGGCATCGAGGCGTCGGTCGCGGTAGTCGCGAATGAAGTGCTTGTAACGCTGTCGTGACGAGCGCGCGTGACGGTGACGTGGATCGTGCGGCTTGCTCATTGGATTCAGGCGAGAGGGCGCCATCAGTATAAAATCGCCCTTCTATATGACGCGTGCTTTTGTCTGTGCGGTGATACTCACCGCAGTCTCAGTGTGCCTGGCCGCCCAACAGGGCCAGCCGCAGATCGGGATTGCCCCTGTGACGCTGACTGCCGGTCCCTACTCGTTCGATACGGCCGAGCAGCACAAGTTGAGAGTCACCATCGTCGCCAGGGGGCTCGCGCATCCGTTCAGTCTGGCGTTCCTGCCTAACGGCGATGCGCTGGTGACTGAGCGTGGCGTGCGTGTGCGCGTCATTCGTGGCGCGACGGGATCAACGGCCAAAGTGGACGCCGATCCCGTGGCGGGACTTCCGCAGATGCCGACCTTCCGGACCGGCGGCCTCCATGAGATCGCGCTGCACCCGAAGTTCGCGACCAACGGGTTGATCTATTTCACCTACAACAAGGCCGGAGACGTCAGCCCCACGAATCCGCAGCAGCGGCAGAGTGCGATTGTGCTGGCGCGCGGTAAATTCGACGGGAAGACTCTGACAAAGGTTCAGGAACTCTTCGTCGGCAATTGGAACAACGGTGCGAGCGGTTCGCGGCTCGCGTTTGGTCCTGACGGGTTCATCTACATCACGACCGGTGCGCCGTTCGGCGACCAGGCGCAAGACACCAACTCCGTGTATGGCAAGGTGCTGCGCTTGCGTGAGGACGGAACCGTGCCTCCGGATAATCCGTTTGTTGGCAAGACAGGATACCGGCCCGAAGTGTTTTCGATGGGCCATCGCGATCAGCTCGGTCTGACGATTCATCCGACAACCGGTGCCGTGCTGACCGCGGAGCACGGCCCGAACGGTGGCGACGAGGTGAACGTGATCCTTCCCGGCCGCAACTACGGATGGCCGAAATGGAGTTACGGTCGCACCTACGAAGGACCGCGCTGGTCCGAGACGCCGTTGGCCCCTGGCATCGAGCAACCGCTCATGTTGTGGATTCCTTCGATTGCGCCGACCGGACTGATGGTCTATACCGGCGATCGATTCCCGTCGTGGAAAGGGAATCTGTTCGTGGGCAGCGCGCGCCGCGGCGAGGTGCCGCGCACCGGCGGCCTCGAGCGTGTGGTGATCACTGACAAGATGGAGGAGTTACGTCGCGAAACGCTGCTGACCGAACTGCATCAGCGGATTCGCGATGTGCGGCAGGGTCCTGACGGCCTGATCTACGTCGTCACGGATGAAGATGATGGCGCGCTGTTGAGGCTCGAGCCCGAGCCAGGAGTATCTAAATGAGTACACGAATTCAGTGGTTGGCCGTTGCCATGGTGGTCATGACGCTGACCGCGGTTGCGTCGTTCCGCGTGTCGGCGCAGCAGAATCAGATGTCGTTCTTCGTCACCAGCGCGGGGTCGGGTAACGGCGCGAATCTTGGCGGCCTGGCTGGCGCGGACAAAATCTGCCAGACCCTCGCTGCTGCGGCAGGTGCGGGCAACCGCACGTGGCGCGCGTATCTCAGCACATCGGCCGCAGCGGGTCAGCCGGCGGTCAACGCGAAAGATCGCATCGGCAAGGGGCCGTGGCGGAACGTCAAGGGCGTGGTGATCGCCAACAGCGTCGCGGAACTGCATTCCGACAAGAACAACCTCACCAAGCAAACCGCGCTCACTGAGAAGGGGACAGTCGTGAACGGCGTTGGCGACACGCCAAACCAGCACGACATCATCACCGGATCTCAGGACGACGGGACGCTCGCGATGAATCCAGCCGGCGACTCGACGTGCTCCAACTACACGGCGGCGACCGACGGCATGGGCTCCGCCCAGCTGGGACACGTCGATCGCATGGGCCGCGGCGCAACCGGTTCGTCCTGGAACAACGCGCATCCGTCGCGCGGCTGCTCGCAGGCGAATCTCGTTGCCACGGGCGGTAACGGTTATCTGTACTGTTTCGCCGCGAATTAATGTTGTGGCCGGTCCGAAAGGACCGGCCCTACGAGAGGCTCACATGAATCGCATGCGTGCTCTGTTTGTCGTCGCTGTCCTCTTACTCGCGCCCGCATCCGGCGCTCACGCGCAGTTGCTCGCGGCCAAGGACGGCCCGATCGTGTACGGCCATCACCATTTGGCGGTGTCCGACGTCGCGGCCCACAAGAAGTTCTGGGTGGATACGCTTGGCGGCGTCGCGGTGACGATCGGGACGCAGAATCGGGAGATCATCAAATTCCCGAACGCGCTGCTGTTCATGAATCCGGGGATGCCGACAGGCGGGAGCCGGGGAAGCACGGTGAATCACATCGGCTTCTCCGTGCCCAACCTGCGGCAGACCGTCGAGAAGCTGAAAGCTGACGGCTACAAGATGGTCACGGCGAGTGAAGCACCGCCGACCGTGAAGGTCCAGGACGACATTGGTCTCACGAGCGGCGGGGATGTGTCGGGTATCGCGTACGTCATTGGTCCCGACGACATCAAGGTCGAGCTCGTCGAGATCAAGAAACAGACGATGCCGATCGTCAGTCACCACGTGCACTTCTTCAGCCAGAAGCCGGAAGAAGTGCAGGCGTGGTACGTGAAGATCTTTGGCTCGAAGCCGCGCGCTGCGGCGACAAACGGCATCATCGGATCGGATCTGCCGGGTATTGGCCTCAGCATCTCACCGTCACAGACGCCGGTCGTGGGCACGCGTGGTCGCGTGATCGATCACATCGGGTTCGAAGTGAAAGGTCTCGAAGCCTTCGTCAAGAAGCTCGAGGCACAGGGCATCAAGCTGGATCGCCCGTACACACCGGTCCCGGCGCTCGGGATCTCGATTGCGTTCATCACCGATCCATGGGGAACGTATATCGAACTGACTGAAGGTCTCGACAAAGTGTCGTAGGTCAACGTACTGCGAAGGTCTTCTCGTCGATGAGCTGACCGTCCTCAGCTCGCAACTCGACCTTCCATGTGCCCGTGCTGGCGGCGCTCATGCGAGTCTGGCTGTACGTGCGGAAGCCGCTGGGATTCGCGCGGATGCGAAGCGGCACGCGCTGTTCAAGTTTTCCACCCCGATACCATCGATGCTCGATCGTGGTGTCACGTGGTGATGCCACGCGCGTGTAGAAATACATGACGCCCGGGGCTTGCGCGTTCGTCGCGGGCGCGCATGACCACGCGCCCGTTCGCGTCAGGCTGCTGCACACCTCGGCGGTCAGCGCAGTGACTGCGGCTTTGGTCGTCGACGCAGCTGGCCGTTCCGGAACGGTGGGTTCGGGAGCTGTAGGCGCGGGGGGCGGAGGCGCAACGCGCTCGGGCTCCGCCGGTGGCGTCGCGGCGGCTGTTGCCGGAGCAGGGGGTTCAGGCTGGGGTGCGGGCGTTGGTTCTGCCGGCGCCGGAGACGGGGCCGGCGTTGAAGTCGCGCTTGGTGTCGCGGATGGTACCGACGCGACGCGTGCGCGCGACGAATTCGAGTTGATCAAATACCACCCAACCACAAAGAGCACGCCCAGCAGCGCCAGCACTGCTGCGATCGCGGGTACGCGCGACGGCTCACGAATCGCTGCCGGCGCGCTAAGCGTCTTCGCTGCGACCGGCACCGCTGATGGTGAGCGCAGCGGGAAGTCGTCAAGCGACGGTGGGGCTGCCGACCGAGGCGATGGAGGAGCAGCTGCCTTTCTGGGCGCCGCAGGAGGTGTCTTCGGTGTGGGCAGTGGCGGTGGTGCGGGCCGTGGCGGCGGCACCGACGAAGCCGACGGTGTTTCTTTCGGTTCTTTGAAAAACGGTTCGTTCGGCGACGCGTCTTTCAAGGGGATGCCGCGCGCCGAGCAAAACTGCTCGAGGTTCTCTCGGCTCGTCGTGACGAATGGGTCGGTCGCCGGCAAGCTCGAGGTCGCGATGGCGTACGCGCGTCGATAACACCCTTCCGCGTCAGTCAGTTTGCCGTTGAGTTCACAGACGATCGCGAGGTTGTTGAGGATGTTGGCGACCTCGGGATGATTCGGCCCCGCGCTTGTTTCTTGTAGAGCCAACGCCTGCCGCAGCAACCGCTCGGCCGTGACATGGTCCCCCCGCGCTTCAGCCTGCTCGACTCCCTGCACGATCGCCCGTAGATCGTTGACATTCGGCATCGCCACCGGTCCATTGTAAACGGTCATACTATGAGGCGCGCTGGCGCGCCCGCTCACTCGATGACGATGAACGCTGACGATCGCCTCGAGCTCTTCTTTTCGCAGTCGCTGGACGGCTTCTTTTTCATGATGATCGACGAGCCCGTGGTCTGGGACGACTCGATCGACAAGGAGCGCGTGCTCGACTACGTCTTCGAGCATCAGCGCGTCACAAAGGTGAACGACGCAATGCTCGCGCAGTACGGGGCGACGCGAGAGTCGTTCCTCGGGACTACGCCGGCGGATCTCTTCCGTCACGACCTGGCGCATGGCCGTCGTGTGTGGCGCGAGTTTTTCGACCGCGGACGCCTGCACGTCGAGACCGACGAGCGGCGAGTGGACGGGACGCCGATCAGGATCGAGGGTGACTACCTCTGCTTCTACGATGAGGCCGGACGGATAACCGGCCATTTCGGCATTCAGCGCGATGTCACCGAACGTGAACGGGCCAGTCGCGCATTGCGTCAATACAACCGGCGCCTGCAGGTACTCCACGACATCCACCTGGACATTCTCGGCACGCGCTCGTCGCAGCAAATCGCCGAGGCGACGCTGCGCCACGTGCAGGACCTGATTCCGTGTTGCCGCGCCAGCGTGGCTGTGTTCGATCTGCTGCTCGGTACGGGGACCATCATCGCTGCGTGGGCCGCGGGCGAGGCGGAAGGAGGGGCGCAGTCGGTTGATGGCGCGGTCGTGCCGATCGAAGCGTTCGGTGTGCGCGAGGAATTGCAAGCGGGACTCGTCGGGAGCCTGCGCAGCCTGGGGCCGCAGCATCATCGGGCCGACACGCTCGCGGCCAGCGGCTCGCCAACGATGCATGTGCCGTTGCTGGCCGACGCCGATCTGATCGGCGTCCTGAATGTGACTTCGTCTGAGGAGCAGCCCTTTGATGAGCGCTCCATCGAGATCGCGCAGGAAGTGGCCAGCACGCTCGCCGTGGCGATCCGCCAGGCGCGGCTTCGTGAGCGGGTCGAGCGCTATGCGAACGAACTCGAGGATCGCGTCATCGCACGCACTGCGGATCTCGAACGCAGCGAGAATCGTCTGGCCGCCATCCTCAACGCGCTTCCCGATCTCGTGTTCGTCGTCAACGGCGAAGGCCGGTACGTCGAAATCCTGACGTCGCGTGAGGATCTGTTGTATCGCGCCGCCGAAGAGATGAAAGGCCAGCGCTTTCACGACATCCTGCCCGCGCCCGTCGCCGACGCGCATCTGCGACTGGTGCAGCAGACAATCGACACACACACCAGCCAGACGTTGGAGTACTCACTGCACGTGCTGGCCGGAGAGCGGTGGTTCGAAGGACGTACCGGACTTCTCGACGTGCTGGTGGACGGCCATCCAGCTGTGGCCTTCATGGCTCGCGACGTCACCGATCGCAAACGTGCCGAGGAACTCGAATCGCAAAACATCTACCTGCGCGAAGAGATCAGCGTTGAGCGCAGCTACGGCGAAGTGGTCGGCGAATCGCCGGCAATGCGCAAGGTGTTCAAGGCGATCGGAATGGTGGCCGATACCGAGTCCACAGTGCTCGTGCTCGGTGAAACCGGAACCGGGAAAGAGCTGACCGCGCGAGCCATTCACAACCTCAGTCGCCGCCGGAACGGTGTGATGGTGAAGGTGAACTGCGCGGCACTGCCGGCGAGCCTGGCCGAAAGCGAGCTGTTCGGTCACGAGCGTGGCGCGTTCACGGGCGCGGTCCAGCAGAAGAAGGGCCGCTTCGAGTTGGCGCACAACGGAACGATCTTTCTCGACGAAGTCGGTGAGCTGTCTGCGGAAGTGCAGGTGAAGCTCCTCCGCGTCCTGCAGGAGCAGGAGTTCGAACGGCTCGGCAGCACGCGACCGACCAAAGTCAACGTGCGGGTGATTGCGGCGACGAACCGCAACCTCGAAGAAGAAGTCGCACTCGGCCGCTTCAGGTCGGACCTCTTCTATCGCCTCAATATCTTCCCGATCCATCTGCCGGCGCTCCGCGAGCGCAAGCCTGACGTGCCGCTGCTCGCGACGCACTTCGCAATTGATTTCGCACGCCGGATGGGCAAACCGGTGCGCGGCATCGACGCGAACGCGATGGCGCGATTGACGACGTACGAGTGGCCGGGCAATGTGAGAGAGCTGGCCAACGTCCTCGAACGCGCGGTGATTCTGTGTGACGGCCCGACGATCCTCGAGGCCCACCTCGGCGTGATCGGTCGAGACCGTCGCGAAGGCGGTGCGTTTCCGACTCTTGAGGAAGTCGAGCGGCAGCACATCATCCGCGCGCTCTCCGAGACCGGCGGTGTGCTGGCCGGTCCGCAGGGCGCCGCCAGACTACTCGGCATGCGTCGATCGACCGTCTGGTCGCGCATGAAAAAGCTCGGGATTCAGCCCATTCACGACTGACGGTCCGGCCGATGACGGTCCGGCCGAGGGCCGTGCCCTCCGCCGGGCCCACTGCTTGGTCCAGGGCTGAGCCCAGGGCTCGGCCCAGGGCTTGGCTCAGGGCTTGGCGCAGGGCGTTGCCGATATTTCGGTACGGCTGCTGATATTCACGCACCGCCTCTTTCAGCATCTCCCGCGGTTCGCTCTCTCCTACTTCGTTCCAATTAGTTGATCCCACGCCGCTTGCCGGCTTGATCTACCGACAACTCGCCGGCTGGCACACGCATCGCTCTCCCTTCCGCCGTGCCGCATTCCTTGACCTGAATCAGGCGAGGTAAGCAAGGCACGAAAGCGAGAAGAGTCCATGTTCACGCGAAGGCAAGCGATCCGCTGGGCGGAGTTGTGGCTGTCGTGTTGGAACCAGGGCGACTACGAGACGCTGCTCGCGCTCTATCGCGACACGTCGCGGTTTGGTGCTCGATCCGGGGAATCGCTCCTCTCCCACGACAACAAGATCGAGGCGCTCAAGCGCCACTGGGCCGCCGTGCCCTTTGGCATCCATTCCGTTCGCGGCGAACTCGAGCGCGTGGCGTGGGATCCCGAAACGCGCGAACTGACCATCGTCTACGCGACCGATCTCGGTGGCGTGCGCCTCTATGGCTGCGACCTGGTCACGCTCGATATCGAGGGTCACGTGGTGCTCGGCGAACCGTGTGTGGGCTGCGTCGTCGATGAACCGGCCCGCGAGGATCACGCGCTCGTGCACGCGATCAGATTTGCAGAAGGAGGACGGTAATGCGATTCCCAATAGTAAAGCGGCTGGCTCGAGGTCTGTTGATCGGAGCCAGTCTGACCGGTGTCGTGCTGATGACAGCTGGGACGTCGGCAGAGACGGTGACCTCGCAAGAGACCGCGCGCTCGCTGCGCCATACGCTCGAACGGCTGCCGTACTACGGCGTGTTCGACTACATGTCGTTTCAGGTCGAACGCGGTGTGGTGACGCTCAACGGGTATGCCATCAGCGGCAGCCTGCGCAGCGCCGCGGAGACGGCGGCCAAGCGAACCTCGGGCGTCGATGAAGTGGCCAATCGTCTCGAGGTGCTGCCGGCCTCGCAAGAGGATGACCGCATCCGATGGGCAACGTTCTATCGCGTCTACACGGACGCGTTCCTCTCGAAGTACGCATCGGGTGGCGACATTACCGTGCGTCGCGAGATCCACCAGGCACGCCAATGGGGATTCGCGTATCAGCCACTCGGCCTCTACTCGATTCACATCGTCGTGCGTCATGGACAGACGACGCTCTACGGCGTCGTTGACAGCGATGCAGACCGGCAGATTGCGGAAGTGAGGGCGCGCGAGGTGTTTGGCGTCTTCGGAGTGAACAACGAAATCGTCGTGGCCAAGAAGGTCGCGAAGAAGTAAATGCGCGCGAGGGGAGTCGTGACATGTTGAGGTTGACATCGGTGAGGCGAGCGTTTTTCGTGGTGGCCGCTATCGGGTTGTGCGGCGTCCCCGTCGCGGGCGCACCGGAACCACCAGCTCGCACGACCGACGCACTTGCACCCGAGCTGAGCGGCCTGGGGACGCTGCACGTGCCAGTCTCAACGGCAACGCCGCGGGCCCAGCGATTTTTCGATCAGGGCATGCGGCTGTTGTATGCGTTCAATCACGCTGAATCGATCCGCGCGTTCCGTGAGGCCGCGCGGCTCGATCCGGCGCTGGCGATGGCCTATTGGGGCCAGGCGCTGGCGCTCGGTCCGAATGCGCCGATGACCGCCGACAACGGTCGCGCGGCGTACGCAGCGATCCAGGCCGCGCGTGTCGCGGCACCGCGAGTCACTCCCCGCGAGCGGTCGCTGATCGAGGCACTGGCGTTTCGCTACGCGCCTGAAGGCGCGGGCGATCGGCCGGCACTGGATCGCGCGTACGCCGCAGCCATGCAGAAGGTGGCAGGGCAGTATCCTGACGACCCCGACATCCAGACGGTGTACGCCGACGCGGCGATGAACACGATGCCGTGGGACTACTGGCAGAAAGATGGCACCGCGAAGCCGGAGACGGCGCGCATTCTCGAGACGCTCGAGCGGACGATCGCGCGCTATCCCAGTCATACGGGAGCGCTGCACTACCACATTCACCTGGTCGAAGCGTCGAACGATCCCGATCGCGCCGAGCGGAGTGCGGATCGATTGGGGTCGTTGATGCCGGCCGCCGGCCATATGGTCCACATGCCGGCGCACATCTACATTCGCGTCGGTCGATATGCCGACGCTGCGGCCGCGAACGAACGGGCGATTCTGGCTGACGAGGACTACCTCGCGCAGTGCCAGGCGCAAGGTCTGTATCCGGTCAGCTATTACCCGCACAACCTGCACTTCCTGTGGGCGGCGGCGACGTTCGAAGGCCGCGGTGCCGTGGCGATTGACGCCGCTCGGAAGGTGGCGGCGAAGGTGCCTCACCATCATGCCGGAGCACTCGCGTGGACGGCCGACTTCCCGGTGACGCCGATGCTCGCCTACGCGCGCTTTGGTCGCTGGCAGGATGTCCTCACTGAGCCGAAGCCGCCTGCAAACCAGCCCTATGCGATCGGCATCTGGAACTACACACGAGGATTGGCGTTTGTCGCTCGCGGACAACTCGATCGCGCGGGCGCTGAGCTCACCGCCGTCAAGGCGACGATGACGCATGAGGCGTTCAAGACGGCGCTCAAGGATCTGCCGATGTTGACGAATCTGCAGATCGCATCGCGCATTCTCGAGGGTGAGTTGAAGCTGCGCGAGGGCGAGGCCGACGCGGCGATTGCGGTGCTGCGCGAAGCGGTGACGATCGAAGACGGGATTCCGTACAACGAGCCGCCGGTGTGGCATCACCCCCCGCGTCAGATCCTTGGTGCGATGCTGCTCGAATCAGGCCGCGCCGCGGAGGCCGAAGCGGTGTATCGCGAGGACCTGCAGCGCTTCCGCGAAAACGGCTGGTCGCTGTTCGGACTGCGCGAGAGTCTGCGCGCGCAGCGTCGCGGAGAGGAAGCGGCGGAGGTGCAGCGGCGATTCGAGCGTGCCTGGGCGCGCGCTGATGTCACGCTGACCTCGTCGAGGATCATGACCGACGACCGTGACGATTGGAATGTCACGTTGCCAACCGGCGTCCGACTGAACTACGTGGAGCGTGGCGATCCACGCGGCACGCCGGTGATCCTGTTGCACGGCTACTCGGATTCGCGGCGTTCCTATGACCGCATCCTGCCGCTGTTGCCCTCGTCATTCCATGTGTTCGCAGTGACGCACCGTGGACATGGAGACTCGGGCAAGCCCGAGGCAGGTTATACGCCGTCGCACTTTGCCGCCGACCTCGCCGCGTTTCTCGACACGATGCGGATCGAGTCGGCGGTGATCGTCGGGCACTCGATGGGCTCGACCGTGGCCCAGCGGTTTGCGATCGACTATCCGTCGCGCACGCGGGCGCTCGTGCTCGAAGGCGCATTCTTCCCGTCGCCGAACAACGCCGCGATCCAGGAGTTCTTCCAGACGGTGAGGACGTTCACGGATCCGATCGACGCGAAAGTTGTCCGTGAGTTTCAGCAGAGCACGCTCACCAGACCAGTGCCGTCGGCGTTCTTCGAGACGATCGTGCACGAGAGCCTGAAGGTGCCCGCTCATGTCTGGAAGGCGGCGCTCGAGCCCTATCTCACCGTCGACTTCTCGAATCGGCTCAAGGACGTAGCAGTCCAGACCCTCCTGATTTGGGGCGATCGGGACGGGTTCACGGGGCGTGGCGAACAGGACAGGCTGAACCGCGCGTTGGCTGGCTCGCGTCTCACGGTTTATAGCGGCACGGGACACTGTCCGCATTGGGAAGAGCCTGAACGATTTGCGGCCGATCTGGTCGCCTTCGTACGGAGTGTGGACGCGCCGTGACGCGAGAGTGCTACGCTACAAGTTTGCACAGACAGACAGGCATCACAGGAGGCTGTTCATGTCGTTGAGAATCAACGATGTCGCGCCGGATTTCACGGCCGAGTCGACGGAGGGCACAATCAACTTTCACCAGTGGATCGGTGATGGCTGGGCGGTCCTGTTCTCGCACCCCAAGGATTTCACGCCCGTGTGTACCACCGAGCTCGGCTACATGGCGCGTATCAAGCCGGAGTTCGACAAGCGGAACACCAAGATCCTCGGCATCAGCGTGGATGGTGTCAGCAATCACCAGAAGTGGTCGAAGGACATCGAGTCGTCACAGGGACATGCCATCAACTATCCGCTGATCGGCGATCCGCAGCTGAAGGTCGTCAAGACCTACGACATGCTTCCGGCCAATGCCGGCGACACCAGCGAGGGGCGCACGGCGGCAGACAATGCGACGGCGCGTTCGGTCTTCATCATCGGCCCGGACAAGAAGATCAAGGCGATGCTGACGTATCCGATGAGCACGGGCCGCAACTTCGATGAAATCCTGCGGCTGCTGGACTCATGCCGGTTGACCGCGTCGAAGAAAGTGGCGACGCCGGTGAACTGGAAGCAGGGTGAGGACGTGATAATCCTGCCGGCGGTGTCGGACGAGGATGCGAAGAAGACGTACCCGGATGGATGGAAGACGCCGCTTCCGTACATTCGCATCGTGCCTCAACCGCGGTAACTCCAACGCCCGACTTGAGTCTGAGTCTCAGATTCTTTCTCAAGCTTCGCGTTCTTCAACGTTGCTGGTAGCGTTCGGCCGTGGTCTCACGGCGAACGCTGCCCTTTCTCGTGTGTGTGCTGATCTCCGCGCTCAGCGCACACGCCCCACCAACCTTCGCGGCACAGGCATCCTCACCGTCTGAGGGGGCGCTGCCTGCGAACGCAAGCGGCGAGCAGATTTTCGTCGCCGCGTGTGTGACGTGCCACGGGATGGATGGCAAGGGCTCGCCATCAGCAGTTGTCGGTTTCGATCTCCCGCTTCCCAACGGTCACACCTTTCCCGATTTCACCGACTGCGCGACCAACACCGTCGAGCCGCTGGGCGACTGGATGGCCGTGGCGCATCGTGGCGGTCCGGTGCGCGCGCTTGATCGGCGCATGCCCGCATTCGGCGACGCACTCTCGGAGGAGCAGATCGAACGCGCGGTCAAATATCTCTGGACGTTTTGCGAGGATCCCGCCTGGCCGCGCGGTGACCTGAACCTCCCGCGGGCCTTCTTCACCGAGAAGGCCTTTCCTGAAAATGAGACCGTCTGGACCACTGGCGTGACCACGTCTGGCGCGAAAGGCGTGACGAATCAGATCGTCTACGAGCACCGCATCGGCTCGCGCTCGCAGTACGAGGTCACGGTGCCCTTCGGAGCGCAGCAGACCGAACCTGGCGGTGCATGGAACCGTGGCCTTGGCGACGTCGAGTTCGCCCTCCGCCGCACGCTGTACGCCAGCCTGGACCGCGGCAGCATCTTCGCGGCCGGTGGCGCGGTCACGCTACCGACAGGCAAGGAGGAACTTGGCCTCGGCAACGGCTTCACGATCGTCGAGCCGTTTGCGATGTGGGGGCAGATGCTCGGTCCGAGCGCCTTCGTGCAGACGCACATCGGGTACGAGATCGCGTCGGATCGCACGCGCGGTCAGAACGAGGGTTTCGTGCGCACTGCGTTCGGCTACACCGTGGCGCAGGATCGTGGATTCGGTCGCGCGTGGACGCCGATGCTCGAAGTGCTCGCCGCCAAGCCTGAGCGCGGCGTCACCGAATGGGATCTCGTTCCGCAAATGCAGGTGTCGATGAGCAAGCTGCAGCACATCCTGTTCAGCGTGGGCGTGCGTGTGCCGATGAACGAGCGTGAGGAGCGCAAGCCACAGATGCTGGCCTACTTCCTATGGGACTGGTTCGACGGCGGACTCTTCGAGTTCTGGAAATGAAACTGAAACTCGCGCTGACACTCTGGCTCGTGTCGATTGTGTTGGTGAGCGCCAGGGAACTGCCCACCAGAACCGGCACGCCGAAGGCGAAACCGGACCTGTCACTGTTCTCGCATTCCGAGAACTGCATGGCCTGCCATAACAATCTGATCGCGCCGTCAGGCGAGGACGTCTCGATCGGTGCGACGTGGCGCTCGACGATGATGGCCAACTCGGCACGCGATCCGTACTGGCAGGCAGGTGTGCGGCGCGAGACCATCGACCACCCCACACACTCGGCCGTGATCCAGGACGAGTGTGCCGGCTGTCACATGCCGATGGCGACGCGCATCGCCCGGGCAGCGGATGGCAGGGGAGAAGTGTTTGCACATCTCCCCCTGAATGCCCGCCCGGCTCATGACCTGCGCCGCCTCGCCGCCGACGGCGTCTCCTGTTCCGTGTGTCATCAGATCTCAAGCGAACATCTCGGCACGCGCGAGAGCTTCAACGGTGAGTTCGTGATCAAGCCAACGCCCGAATCCGGCGTGCGGCCGATCTTTGGCCCGTATCGTGTGGATGCGGGACGCAAGACGATCATGCGCTCGGTGAGTGGGTTCGCACAGGAGGAAGCGCCGCATATCAAGCAGTCGGAGCTGTGCGCGACATGCCACACCCTCATCACCACCGCCTTCGGACCGAACGGCCAGGTCGTGGGATCGCTCCCCGAGCAGATGAATTATCAGGAGTGGCGGCATAGCGATTTCGTGCGTGAAGAGCGGAGTTGTCAGTCGTGTCATATGCCGACAGTTGCCGGGCCAATCCGTGCGGCATCAGTGCTTGGCGATACGCGAGACTCGCTGGCGCGGCACGTCTTTGTCGGCGGCAACGCCTACATGGTCCGCCTGCTGAATCGCTATCGTCATGAGCTCGGCGTCATGGCGCTGCCATCCGAGCTCGAGGCGACGGCGAACGCCACCGTCCGGCAGTTACAGCGCGACACCGCGGAGCTGACGGTGTCGCCGCCAACCCTCACCGCGGGCACACTCGCGTTCGACGTAGACATTCGGAACCTCACTGGACACAAGCTGCCGACGGGATATCCGTCGCGGCGGTTATGGCTGCACGTGACCGTGAAGAACGAGCGGGGCGAGCGCGTGTTCGAGTCGGGTGCGTTCAGCAACGCTGGATCGATCGCCGGCAATGACAGTGATACCGACGCGCGCCGCTTCGAGCCGCACTACGACGAGATCAGCGCTCCCGACCAGGTGCAGATCTACGAGTCGATCCTTGGTGATGTGAACGGCGCAGTGACGACGGGCTTACTGACCGCGACGCAGTACTTGAAGGACAACCGATTGTTGCCGCGCGGGTTCGACAAAACGACCGCGCCAGCGGAGATCGACGTCTTCGGTCAGGCCAAGACCGATGCGGATTTTCTGGGCGGTGGCGATCGCGTGCGCTATCGCATCCCGATGACGGCGAGCGGACCAGTCACCATCGACGTCGAGTTGCGATACCAGACTATTGCGTATCGATGGGCACAGAATCTGGAACGGTATGATGCGCCGGAGCCGAAGCGATTTGTGTCGTACTACTCGGCGACGGCCGACGGCTCATCGGTCGTCATCGCGGCCGCGCGAGTCGTCTCGCACTAGAACTCAGTGATAAACGCGCTTGAGATTTTCCACCTTGCAGCCGGCCGGCAGTTTCTCCGGACGAAGCGGGGGCGCATCTCCCATATAGCAGCCCGGAATCACGTACACCGCAGGAGATGACGCGACCACCGGCTCGACGACATAGCCGAAAGACGACCACCGCGGGTAGCGCGAGTAGTAGACCGGAGCCGACGAATAGTAGACCGGAACCGAATAGAAGACGGGCACCAACGTCGGCCGGTAACTGATTCGAGTCAACCTGCTATCCAAGTAGTCGGGATAGGCGGAGCGTGGCACGACAACAGGTGCGCGCCCCCGTGCGTAGGGAGGCACTGGGTCGATATCTCCGCGCGACATGTATCGCGCAGTGACCGGTGACGGATCGCTCGTGTCCGTCGTGCCGGCGACCGCATACCAGCCAGGGATGGCCTGGCGCGAGAACCTCGGAAGACCGTCGTAGCTCTGGCCGTACCCGAAGGCCGTCGACGGCAGTGAATTCGATTGTGCGGCGCTCGACGCAGGCATCAGCCAGACCGCGAGCAACAGCGCGAGCGAGAGCCGTCCCATCACATCTTAATTATCCGAGATCCAACTCAGCTGAACGCTGAGTCTTTCTGCGAAGAAGTGGCGAGCCTCTTCGCACGACTTCCCACTCTAGCGAACAGAACGGGGTGCTGGAGTCGCCGGGGCGATAACTGGCGGGACCTCACGCACATCTTTCAGATTGCAGCCCGCTGGCAGCTGGTCCGCGCGCGGCCGTGACGTCCCCGCGTAGCAACGCGGAATCACGTAGAACGTCTTTGGCGGCCCGGCTGCGGCGCGAAGCTCGGGACGATCGTCGCTTCTGTTCAACGTGCCCCGATACGACATGACGTCGTTCGCGCGAATCCGCAACTCGACGCTCTGCGAGTCGTATCCATCGGCTCTGAATTCGATGCGATGAGGACCGGAGTCGAGTCTGCCGCCGCCGCTGCGCCGGAAGTCAGAGACGGTACCTGCGTAGAGGCCATCAACGAACACTTGCGCGTTGTCAGGCTGGACCTCGAGACGCAGATAGCCTTCGGACGCGTCCCCTTCGCGCATATACCGCTCGAGGGCCGGCGCCGAGGAGTCCGGTTGGCTGATATAGCCGAATGGATCGGTGACGTATCCGCCGCTGTAGCCATATCCGCCGTAGAAGAACCCCTGCGACTGGCTATACCGCGGCGCGTACGTTCGTCGGCGTGCCTGGAAAACGTCGCGATTGAGCGGCGATGGTGATGCGAACGGGCCGATCGGTGGTGCTAATGGCGGTGCCGGCGGCACGATCGGTCGCACCGAGTCCCCGCGGTTGGGCACTCGCGGCGGACCCGGACGGACTGTCCCGCCGGAGGAGCCGCGTGTTGCGGGCGACGCACCTCTCATCGCCCCACCCGATGACGACGTTTGCGCCTGTATGAGAGCCGGCCAAAGACAGGTGCCCGCGATCAACGCCGCCAGGAGTGTTGTACGCATTGGTGATCTCCCAGAATCCTCGATGCAAGAACCATCCCGAGTAGATACGCGCAATGATGCGTCGCCTTTACTTCAGCATGTCCGCAACTTTGGCCAGTCCAGCTTTGGCGCACCCCTCATCTGTCTCCTGACTCGAGCCTGAGCTGGCCACCCCGCCGATGACCTCGCCGGCCACCTGAATGGGCATGCCACCACCCAACGCGAGGATGTCCTGCACATCCCGTTGCGGCAGGAGCGTCGGATCGCTCGCAGTACGTTTTTGAAATTCCGAAGTGGGCATCCGGAACATTCGCGCCGTGTACGCCTTTCGTCGCGCCATCTCGACCATCTGCGCCGAGCCTTGTTCGTCCCGGAGCAGCACGAGCACTTGACCGGCGCGATCGACAACCGCCGCCGCCGTGTGGAACCCTTTCGACTGGCACTCCGCGAGTGTGGCTTCCGCAATCGTCTTGGCCAGTCCGAGCGAGAGGTTCCGTTGCATCACCAGTCCCTGAGCGACGAGATGAGACGAGAGGCCGAGGGTCACGGCGACTCCCGCGACAAGCATCGTTCGATATGACATGAGCGCCTCCGTCCTTGACGCGCCCCATCACGTCGGGGCGTGGACATCCTATCCAGCTTTCGCTTACTGTCCAGTTCGTTTCTGCAGCCTGCAGCGTTTTCTGCCCTGAGAAGGAGTGACCACCATGATCATCTCGGTGATTAACATGTCCGATCGGGAGCTCGAGGATAGCGATTTGCAGGCGGGAATCCGCGCCGTTAATCGGCAGATCTCGTACGACTTCGCCCCGTACTGGGGCTTTGGCGCGCAGCTTCGCCTCGAAGGCAAAACGGGTCGCCGTCAGGGTATCGATCAAGCCGATATGAGAGGGGACGCCGTCCTCTACGTTCGAAAGCGCAAAGGCGCCGACGACGATGGGTTTCACGCGACGCACTTCGGTGGCATTCCGTACGGATTCGTCTACCTCGATATCGCCGAGACACTCGATAAGGATTGGACGATCACGCTCTCTCACGAAGCGTTGGAGCTGGTTGGCGATCCGGAACTGAACCTGCTGGTTCGCGGGCCGCATCCGACCAAGGACCATGAGGTCTTCCATTGGTTTGAGATGTGCGACGCGGTCCAAAGCGAGTCCTATGTCATCGACGGTCAGCGAGTGAGCAACTTCGTCCTCCCGCTCTACTTCACGGCCAGTCACGAGCGAGGGAGCCGCAACGACTTTCTGGGCACGGTCACCGACGGGAAGACGCTTCGATCGTTTGGCGTCAATCCCGGCGGCTACATCAACTTCTTCGACCCGAGACTGGGCCAGGGTGGCGAAGACACGGATTTCGAAGCGCCCGACGACGCCGTCGCCAGGAAACGCCTGGATTTGAAAAACAGTATGGGAGTTGGGCGCGGACATCGCCGTCGGCTGATGGGTGGGGCGGGCGTTTGACAAGGCGCCAGTCCCGACGCAACATTCCCGCACCGTGAGGGAGGATATCCATGATGCAGTCGCGTAGATACGCGTTTGGGGGGCTTCTGCTCGTGATCGCGCTGTGGCCTCTCGTGGGCAGCGGCCAGAACGGCATGAGCAGTGGTCAATGGCGCGCGTATTCCGCCGACGAGGGCAGCACGCGATATTCATCCCTCGATCAGGTCACGAAGGAGAACGTCAAGAACCTCCAGGTCGCGTGGACCTGGAAGTTCGACAACTTCGGCACGCCGGCCGAGACGGTCACCACTGAGACGACACCCTTGATGGTGAACGGCGTTCTCTACTTCACCGCCGGACAGCGGAGGAGCGTCGTCGCTGCGGATGCGGGCACCGGTGAGACGCTGTGGACATGGCGACCCAATGAAGGCGAGCGCTTCGATCGTGCGCCGCGCAAAGTGCATCGCGGCGTGGCGTACTGGACTGACGGCCGCGGCGATGAGCGCATCGTGCTGGTCACTCCGGGTTTCAACCTCGTCGCGCTCAACGCGAAGACGGGCCAGCCAATCGCGGGCTTCGGCCAGACCGGCACCGTCGATCTGTTCAAACAGCTCGATCTCGATGTGCCGCTCGATCCGACCGGTCGCATTGGCAACAGCTCACCACCCGTGATCTCGAACGACGTGATCGTCGTCGGTCCCGCGCTGACACCAGGTGGCCGCGTCAATCGCTCGAACGTCAAGGGCGACATCATGGCCTTCGACGTCCGCACCGGTAAAAAGATCTGGACGTTCCACACGATCCCGCGCGAAGGCGAGGCGGGCTCCGAAACATGGAAGGGTGACTCACAGCAGTACACCGGCAACGCCGGTGTGTGGGGCCCGTTCTCAGCCGACCCGCAGCTCGGATACGTGTATCTCTCGATCGAGTCCGCGACCAACGACGTGTACGGCGGCCATCGTCCGGGGAACAATCTCTTCTCGGACTCGCTGGTCTGTTTGAACATCAAGACCGGCAAGATGATTTGGTACCAGCAGCTCGTGCATCACGACATCTGGGACTACGACATGCCGCCGCATCCGATCCTGCTCGACCTCACCGTCGATGGGAAGCCCGTGAAGGCCGTCGTGCAGCTCACCAAGCAGGCGTTCGCGTACGCGTTCGATCGCACGAACGGCCGCCCCGTGTTCGGCTGGACCGAGAAGCCGGTGCCGCAGACCGATGTCCCGAAAGAGTGGACGTCGCCGACGCAGCCCTTCCCGAACAAGCCGCCCGGGTTCGATCAACAGGGCGTCACGATCGACGATCTGATCAACTTCACGCCGGCGCTGCGCGCGGAGGCGATTGAAGCGATCAAGAACTACAAGATCGGTCCCATCTACACCCCGGGCACGGTCGTCGTGCCGAATGGCAACCGCGGAACGATCGTCGCACCCGGCCTCGGCGGTGGCGCGAACTGGCCCGGCGGAGCGGCGGATCCGGAGACGGGATTCGTCTATGTCGGATCGACGACGACGCCTGGTGTGATCGGGCTGACGCCGAACACCGATCCCAAGACGAGCGGCGTGGACACCGACTACACCTTTGGCGGCACGCTGCCGACGATCCAGGGGCTGCGATTGATGAAGCCGCCGTACGGTCGCATCACGGCCTACAACATGAACAAGGGCGAGATCGCCTGGCAGATTCCCAACGGTGATACGCCGCCGTCGGTGAAGAACAACCCGGCGCTGAAGGGCCTGACCATTCCGAAGACGGGCAGCCCATCACAGGCGGGCATCATGGTCACGAAGACGCTCGTGTTCGCCGGCGAGGGCTCCGGAGGGCAGCCCTTCCTTCACGCGTACGACAAGGCGACCGGTGAGGAGATCTGGCAGACGCAACTTCCTGGTCCGCAGGTCAGTCTGCCGATGACCTACATGCACAACGGCCGTCAGTTCATCGTCGTCGGTGCGCGCGGGACAGCGACGTCCGGTGCGCAGCTCGTCGCATATGCGTTCCCGCCTCCCGATGCAGGTCGTGGGCGCGGTGGACGTGCAGGCGCTCCCGGCGGTGGTCGCGGCGGGGCGAATCCTGAGAACTAGTGATGCTGTGATGCAAAAGGCAAAAGGCAAAATGCAAATGAAACGCCGAGCCGTGGGGGGATTCGTTCTTTATGCATTGTCTGCATTTTGCATTTTGCATTTTGAATTACCTGCGTCAGCTCAGCACGAGACCGCGTCTGATATCGAGGATGGCGGACGCGTCTTCAGACAGAGCTGCGCGAACTGCCACGGTCCTGATGGCAACGAGATCCCCGGAATCGATCTCGGTCGCGGCGTGTTCAAGACGGCGAAGACCGACGAGGATCTCGTCAAGATCATCCAGAAGGGTGTGCCGGGCACACCGATGCCGGCCACGAACATGTCCGAGGAGCAGGCGAAGCGTGTCGTCGCCTACCTTCGTTCTACCGCGGCAACAAAGACGACCGCGAGTGCTGTGGGTGACGCGTCGCGAGGCAAGACGCTCTTCGAAGGCAAGGGCGGTTGCTTGAAGTGTCACCGAGCGAACGGCGTCGGGTCGCGTCTCGGACCTGACCTGACGCGCGTCGGACAGCTGCGCCGCTCGGCCGAACTCGAGCGCTCACTCCTCGATCCGGCGGCGGAAGTGGTGCCGACGGGACGTTTCTATCGCGTCGTCACGAAGGATGGCGCAACGGTGACCGGGCGGCTGCTGAACATTGATACCTACACGGTCCAGATGATCGACACCAAAGAGCAGCTGCGATCGTTCACCAAAGCGAACCTGAAAGAATCCGGGTTCATCGCGTCGCCGATGCCGTCGTACAAGAGCACATTCAATGCGCAGGAGCTCGCTGACGTCGTCAGCTATCTGGTGTCGTTGAAGGGCAGGGCCACTCCATGACTCGTCGAACTGGTCTCATCGCGGTCGTTGCCGCGGTCGTTGGTGTCGCCTCTCTGCAGGCACAAGTCACGTTCGAGCGAATTCTGCGCGCCGATCGCGAGCCGCAGAACTGGCTCTCGTACTCCGGCACGCCGTTCAATCAACGCTACAGTCCGCTGACTCAGATCAACACGGCGAATGCCAGGAATCTCGAGCTGCAATGGGTGTGGCAGGCGCGATCGCTCGAGAAGTTCGAGGCAACAGCGCTCGTGGTTGATGGCGTGATGTATACCGTTCAGGCGCCCAACGACGTCGTCGCGCTTGATGCCGAAACAGGCCGTCCATTCTGGACGACGACCTATGCGCCATCCCCGGACGCGCGGACATGTTGCGGCCGAGTGAACCGCGGGCTCTCGATCCTTGGCGACACGCTTTACATGGGCACGATCGACGCGCACCTCCTCGCGCTCGATGCGAAGACCGGCGAGATCCTCTGGAACAAGGAAGTCGCGAGCGCAAAGGACCGCTATTCGATCACGATGTCGCCGCTCATCGTGAAGGACAAAGTGATCATCGGCACTGCTGGCGGTGATGGTCCGATCCGTGGACAGATCGCGGCGTTCGACGCGAAGACGGGCAAGGAGCTGTGGCGCTTCTTCACGATTCCTGGCCCGGGCGAGCCCGGCAACGATACGTGGTCCGGCGATTCGTGGAAGACCGGTGGCGTCGGTGTGTGGAATGCGGGCGCGTACGATCCGGAAACGAATCTCGCGTTCTTCGGCACGGGCAATCCTGCACCGGATTGGGACGGCCGCTCGCGATTGGGCGACAACCTCTATAGCGATTCAGTCGTCGCGCTCGATGTCGACACCGGAAAACTGAAGTGGCACTACCAGTTCACGCCGCACGACGAGCTCGATTACGACTCGACGCAGGTGCCGGTGCTGGCCGACATCCAATTCCGCGGCAAGCCGCGGAAGGTCATGCTGTGGGCGAATCGCAACGGACTGATGTACCTGCTCGATCGCGTGACCGGCGAGTTCCTGCATGGCAGGGCGTATGTGAAGGTGAACTGGGCGGATGGCTTCGACGCAAAGGGCCGCGTGCAGCGAGTGCCCGGCATGGTGCCGAGCAAGGCGGGCACTGTGATCCGTCCACACGTCCATGGTGCGACGAATTGGGCGCCGCCCTCATTCAGTCCGCGCACGGGGCTGTACTACGTCGCGCACTTCGAGAACTCGAGTACCGTCGCTGTCGAAGGTGAGTTCCCGCGCGCCAACGGCATCAACCCGCGTCAGACGACGATGGGCCAGATCAATCTGCAGAACTTCCTGAACAATGAAGACGAGGCATACGGCGTCGTCCGCGCCTACGATCCCGGCACGCTCGAGCCGAAGTGGGAATACAAGATGGCCGACATCACCTGGGCCGGCGTGCTATCCACGGCCGGTGATGTCGTGTTCAGTGGTGGCAAGGAAGGGTACTTCCTCGCGTTGGATGCGCGCACGGGTGCGCTGCTGTGGAAGGCGGCGCTTGGCGGTCAGGTGAACGCGGGTCCGATGAGTTACTCGGTGAACGGCAAGCAGTACATCACGATCGCCGCTGGTAACTCGCTCTTCGCGTTTGCACTTCGTGGAGATGCAAAATGACACGCGCCTGGGCGCCGACGCGCGGAGCGCGAAGGTGGCTACTCGGCGTAGTCGCGGCGTTTCTCGCGGCGTCCGCGTTGAGCGCGCAGCAAACGGCCGTGCCGAACACGGCGCGTCCGTACAAAGCGCCGCGCACTCCGGACGGACAACCGGATATCCAGGGGTTCTGGACGAACTCGACCTACACGTCGCTCGAGCGCCCAGACGGTGTCACCAAGACGTACTACACGCCGGCGGAGGCTGAGGCCGCGATCAAGCTCGCGATTCAGCGTGAGGGCGCGCAGACCGAGCCTGGTACGACGGCTGATGTGCATTACGACTTCAGTCAGTTCGGGCTCGATCGCAGTCAGTCGTTGTTTTTCCGCAACTTGCGCACATCGCTCATCGTCGATCCGGCGAACGGCAAGATTCCGCCGCTGACGGAAGAAGGCAAGCGACGGACGGCGCAGCGCGCAGAGGAACAGAAGAAACTCGGCGGACGCTGGGATTCCGCGGAAAGCAATCAGCTCGACGATCGCTGTTTGATCATGGCGGGGCCAGGCCCTCCGATGATGGACGCCGGTTACAACAGCAACTATCACATCGTGCAATCGTCGGGCGTTGTGATGATCCTCACCGAGATGATTCACGACGTGCGCATCGTCACATTAGATGGGCGTCCACAGCCCGATGCAAAAGTCCGTCAGTGGATGGGCGTGTCGCGCGGTCGCTGGGAAGGCGAGACGCTCGTCGTCGAGACGACGAACTTCAACGGCAAGAATCCATTCCGCGGCTCTGACGAGAATCTGAAAGTCATCGAGCGATTCACGCGCCTCGCGGACGACACCATCGAATACAAGTTCACGATCGACGATCCCACGATGTGGACGAGACCGTGGACGGCCGAGTCGGCGATGAAGAAGACCGTTGGACCGATCTTCGAGCACGCATGTCACGAAGGGAACTTCGGTCTCTACAACACACTGGTCGGTGCCAGGCTCGAAGAGAAAAAGGCGGCAGAAGAGGCACTCAAGAAGGGCTCCAAATAATGCGGAACCGATTGCTGATCGGGACGACTCTCGCGTTGATGGCGGGTTGGCTGCTGCCCGTGCTCACGAACGTGGCGGCGCAGACGCCGGCGGCACAAGCACCGGCGTATCGTGCGCCTCGGACACCGGATGGCAAGCCGAATCTGAACGGCATCTGGCAGACGATGAACACGGCGAACTGGAACATCGAGGCGCATCCGGCGGGTCCGAGTCCGGTGCGTGAGCTCGGAGCCTCCGGTGCTGTACCGGCGGGGCTCGGCATCGTTGACGGCGGTGAGATCCCGTACCTGCCGGCCGCGCGCAAGAAGCAGCAAGAGAACTATGCGAACCGGCTGAAGCTCGATCCGGAGATCAAGTGCTACCTGCCCGGTGTGCCGCGCTCAACGTATCAGGGCATGCCGTTCCAAATCATTCAGAGCACGAAGCACATCATGCTCATCCACGAGTTTGCTGGAGCGGTCCGCACGGTCTATATGACCGACCAGACCGAAGCGCCCGCGGACAGCTGGATGGGATGGTCGAACGGGCGATGGGAAGGGGAGACGCTGGTCGTCGACACCAAGGGGTTCAACGATCTCAGCTGGTTCGATCGCGCCGGAAACTTTCACAGCGATGCGCTCCACGTCGTGGAGCGCTTCACTCCGCGGAGCGCCGAAACCATCAATTACGAAGTCACCATCGAGGATCCCAAGGTATTTTCGC
>Ga0310810_10001496_pt1 | contig 24592 bp, 19 predicted proteins | sample NCmetagenome_FD_207641 | JGI IMG/M metagenome (GOLD analysis project Ga0310810, IMG submission 207641) | Soil microbial communities from experimental microcosm in Duke University, North Carolina, United States - NC | ecosystem: Engineered > Artificial ecosystem > Soil microcosm > Unclassified ... | reverse complement strand
CGGAGCGGCTGCTCCTCACCCACGTCGCGCCGCTCCGGCCGTTCGAGGTCGTCTTCTCTCGCCGCTTCGAGCGGCTGGCGACCGCGCTCGGCCTCTCCACCGGCGCGCCGGCACGGCTCGCCGTCGGTGGAGCCTCGCGCGACGACGCGCGCCGGCGGCTCGCGAGCGCTGGCCGCGAGGAGGGCCGGCCTCTCGTGGCGCTTCACGTCGGCGGGGGCTGGCCCACCAAGCGCTGGCCGGTGCCTCACGCGCGGGGACTGGTGGAGCGCCTCGCGGCGCGAGGACACCAGATCTTGCTGGTGGGGGGCGAGGCGGACCGCTCTCGCGCCAGGGAGATCGGCGCCGCCGCTCCCGGCTCGGCGCTCGACCGCGCCGGCGCGAGCGTCGCCGACACGCTCGCCGAGCTGTCGCTCGCGGAGGCGGCGGTGGGGCTCGACTCGGGCCTCTCGCACGCCGGCGTGGCGCTGGGCATCCCCACGGTGCTGCTCTTCGGCCCGAACGACCCGGCGTCGGTCGCTCCGGTGCCGCACGCCCGCCTCGTGACCCAGCCTCTTCCCTGTCGTCCCTGCAACCGCGCCGGCAAGGAGCGGTGCCCCGAGGGTCACCACCGCTGCATGCAGGACACGACGCCCGAGCAGGTGGTCGCCGCGCTCGACGCGGTCCGGGGCCCGGCGACGAGGCTCAGGGCCCGCTGACCGACTGCAGCGCTCCGAACCACTGCTCGGCCATCCGTCCGTAGGCGGGCTGCGAGGGGTGGATGCCGTCGGGAAGGTTCTCCACCCCACCGTCGATGGCATCGGTCATCCCCGCCACCCAGGTGATGCGGTAGCCCGCGTCGGCGTACCGGTCGACGATGGCGGCCACGTGGTCGTTGAACGCGGCGACCAGGTTCGACGGCACCGACGTCTTCCAGGGCACCGGCGAGGCGACGACGCCGACGGTGGGCGACAGCCCGAAGATCTGCGCGAGCAGCCGGTCGTACATCGCCGAGGTCTTGTCCGGATCTTGCGTGTCCGGGAAGTTGAGGTTGTTGGTCCCGGCGAGCAGGAGGATGACGTCGGGCTGGTAGGTCCGGAGCGCCGAGTCGACGAGCGCGCCCTCGAGCTGGTTTCCGCCGTCGACCGACTCGATCTGGTAGCCGCCGTGACCCTCGTGCCACGGCCGCGGCATGCCCGCCGGAGACCCCACGCGGAGGCTCCCCACGTAGTCGAAGGAGTACCCCGCATCGACGAGGAGGTCCTCCAGCGGCCAGCGGTATCCGCCCTGCTCGGCCTGCGCGCCCTCGGTGATCGAATCACCGAGTGGCATGATCTTCACGCCGCCGTCTCGCTGGAACCAGGCGGCGGGCGTCGACGCGTCGGGGCCGCCATCACCGCCACCGCCACCGTCGAGCTGCACACCTCCGTCCGGAACGAACGACGTGGGCCCGGTGCCGGCGCAGCCTGCGAGCATCGCGCAGGCCAGGGTCGCCAGGACCCGCCTTCCCCCCCTTCCCTCACCCATGGACACGGCGCGCCAAGCTGCGGATGCGCCTGCTCGCACGCAAGCCCGGGACGTCGCCGAGCATGCTTGGAGCGTCCGATGGCCTATGCTCTGGCTCGAGTGGACGTGGACCTGGACACCGCCCGGGTGGGAGTCGGTCCCGCGCCGTTGCTGGGCGACGGGTGGGAGCTGCGTCTGCACACCGGTCGGTCCGCGGGGACGGTGCTCGTGGTGCCGCGCACCGGCGCCGTGCTGGGCAGCTCGCGCGACTGCGAGCTCGTCCTCTCCGACGACGGCGTTGCACCACGGCACCTCCGCTTCTCCGAGGGACGGGGCGGTCTCGAGTTCGTGCACCTCGGTGGCCGCTGGCCGACGCTGCTGGACGGAGAGCTGCGGACGGCCGGCGCGCTCCGCGAGGGAAGTCAGCTCCAGATCGGCGCGGTGATGCTCTCCGTCGCCCGGCGCTCGATGACCGCGCCCCCGGGCGGCCCCGCCACCGAGGACGAAGAGCCGCCCATCTCGGCGGGCACCGTGCTCGCCGAGCGCTACCGGATCCACGACCTCGTCGGCCGCGGAGGCATGGGCGCTGTCTACCGGGCCGAGCACCTGGCGCTCGGGAACACCGTGGCGGTCAAGGTGCTGCGGGCCTCGCACGGCGCGCACGCGGACATGGTCCGGCGCTTCCAGCGTGAGGCGGTCGCCGCGAGCCAGATCCGGCACCCGGGCATCGTCGAGGTCACCGACTTCGGTCGAACGCCGGACGGACGCTTCTACCTCGCGATGGAGCTGGTCGAAGGCGAGACGCTGGCGCGCCGTCTCGCGCGGCTGGGGCCCTTCCCTCCGGCGGAGGCGATGTCGCTGGTGCGCGAGCTGGCCCGTGCGCTGGGCGCCGCGCACGCCCGCGGCATCTACCATCGCGACATCAAGCCGGAGAACGTGCTCCTCACGCCCGACGGAAGCGCCAAGCTCGCCGACTTTGGCATCGCCCGCCTCACCGAGGGGCCGCGCGATGCGCGCGAGACCGCCGCCGGGGTCATCTTCGGAACGCCGCAGTACATGTCCCCGGAGCAAGCCGCGGGGCAGCGCCAGGACGGCCGCTGCGACGTCTATGCCCTGGGAGTTCTGCTCTTCGAGCTCCTCACCGGCGCGCCGCCGTACCTAGGCGCCAGCGCCACCCACGTCCTCGCGGCACATCTCCTCTCGCCCGTGCCCCGCCTCCCCGCGCAGGGCCCGCACGGGGCCCTCGCCCCGGCGCTGGCGGACCTCGTCGGACGGATGATGGCGAAGAATGCCGCCGAGCGCCCCTCCACCATGGGCGAGGTCGAGGCCGCCCTGGAGGCGGTGCTCGCCGGGCACGAGCTCCCTCCGCCGGTGCCGCGGCTGGCCCTCCGTCCGTGGATGCGCCGCGGGCTGGTGGCGCTCGCCGTCACCGGCGTGGCGGTGCTGATCGCCCTCGGGGTCCGCGGCGCGCGCCCCGCTCCACCGGCCCCTGCCGCCACCGAGTCCTCCGTCGCTCCCACGGCTCCCCCCGCCGCGCAGCCCGTCGCCACGCCGGAACCCGAGCGAGCGGACGTGGCGGCGCCACGCGCCTCCGCTCCAGCACCGGCGCGCGCCGCGCGGCCCGTCGCAGTGGAGGTCGACCTGCGATCCACGCCCGCCGGCGCCCGGGTCACGCTCCACGGCCGCCTGCTCGGCCACACGCCGCTCGCCGTTCGCCTGCCACCGGACCGCACGCTGCTCCTGGTCTTCGAGGCACAGGGCCGGCAGTCCATCGCCGAGCGGGTGCGGGCACGGGCGGGCCTGGTGGTCACCGCCCACCTCCCTCCTTCGTCGGTCTCCCCGGGCCTCGACGACCTCAAGGCCTCTCCGTACTGAGCCCACGGGCGGGGCCGATCGGGTAACGTCGCCGCCCGAGATGCTGGCGGTGGTGATGGCTGGCCTGCTGCTCTCCACCCCTCCCGGCGACGTGGAGCAGGCCCGGGCCGACTTCGAGAGGGGAGCGGCGCTGTACCGCGCGGGTGACTTCCGCGCCGCGCTCGCCGCGTTCCAGGCCGCGCAGGCCCGCGCGCCGGCGCCGCAGGCCCTGTTCAACATCGCCCGCTGCCAGGAGCGCCTGGGCCAGCTGGGCGACGCGGTGGACTCGTACTCCGCCTACCTCGCCGCGGCTCCGGACGCGCCAGACCGCGCCGCGGTCACCGCACGGGTCCAGGAGCTGAGAGCGCGTCTTCCTCTCGAGGCATCGCTCCGGATCTCGGTGGAGCCTCCTTCGCCGGTGGCGGTCGACGGCGAGCCCGCGGGCACCTCTCCGGTCTCCGTCCGCCTCGCGCCGGGCACCCACCGTGTCGGCGCGTCGCAGGACGGGTATCAGCCACTCGAGCGCGAGGTGGAGCTTGCTCCCGGCGGGCGCGTGCAGCTCGAGCTGTCACTGGTCCCGTTCGTTCCGGTGGCCGGCGGCACCGAGCGTGCGCCGGAGGCAGCCGTCCGGGACACGGTGGGGCCGTTGCCGAAGAGCCAGCCCAGGCGCTGGACCTGGGTCGCCACCGGCCTCGCCGCGGCCAGCCTCGCCGCGGGCATCACGTTCGGCGTGAGCGCGCACCAGGCGCAGGAGACGCTGAAGGACGGGACGCCGCGCAGCCCGGACCAGGTCCAGCAGGTCTACGACACCGCCGTCGCACGCAGCAACGCGGCCAACGGCTTCTACGCCGCCGCCGGCATCGCAGGCGCCGCGGCGATCGCCCTCTTCTTCCTCGAGCCGCACTTCGGCGCGCCCTCGGAGGCTCACTAGCGTGCGTCCGGCGCGGGCCGCTGTCGCGGGAGCGCTCGGGTTCCTCCTCCTCGCCGGGTGCAAGCTCGACCTGACGGGCGCCACCTGCAACACCAACGAGAACTGCCCGGTCCGGCAGTACTGCGCGGTGCCTTCCGGCGCGCGCCAGGGGGCCTGTCAGCCCGGAGAGCGCATCAACGCCATCCTCGCGCTCTCCGCCGATCCGTCCATCCTTCCCGCCGGCGGGAGCACCCAGGCCGTCGCCACGCTCACCTCGCAGGGCGGGCCACCGGTCCCTGACGGAGGACTGGTGACCGACCTCGTGGCGTGGAGCGTCGACCCGTCGTCCGCGGCCGTCATCTCGGTGAGCAACTCCCCGGGGACGCTGGGGCTGGTCCAGGCGCTCGGGCCAGGACAGGGGCTGCTGGTCGGGACCATCGCCTTCGCCGGGCAACAGCTCCGCGGCACCGCCACCATCGTGGTGAGCAACGCCGCGCTCCAGCGCCTGGTGGTCGTCCCGGATCGTGTCCAGTACGCAGCCGGAACGGCGGGGAGCACCACCGCCACCGGCTTCTTCAGCGATGGCTCGCACGCCGACCTCACCTCGCTGGTGAAGTGGTCGAGCAGCGCCCCCTCGGTGATGTCCGTGTCCTCGAGCTCGGGCAACTGGGGACGCCTCGGCGCGCAGACGCCGGGACGGGCGACGATCGAGGCGAGCTATCTCGATCTCACCGGCTCGACCTCGGTGACCGTCAGTGACGCCACGCTGACCGGGCTCACCATCTCCCCGCTCCGGCCCCACGGGGTGGAGGGGACCGACCTCCCGGTGGAGGCGACCGGCCTCTTCTCCGACGGCTCGGCGCAGCCCATGACCCGCTCGGTGCAGTGGAGCGTGGACGACCAGAGCGTCGGTTACGTCAGCTCGCCCGGGACGGTGACCTTGCTGACCGAGGGAAGCACCATCGTCCGCGCCGGCGCCGCGGGGCTGCAGGCCCAGGCCGGGCTCGACGTCGCCCCCCTCGCGCCGGCCCAGCTGGAGATCTCACCCGCGCTCCCCGACGCGCTCCAGCTCGGCGCCAGCTCCCGGCTCACGGCCTGGCTCACCCATCGCGACGGCACGGTGGTGCTGGACGATCCCAGCTGGAGCAGCACCAGTCTCACCCTCGCGGTGAACTCGGCCGGCGAGGTCACTGCCAGCGAGCAGCTCGGCGTGGGCACCGTGATCGCCTCGGAGGGCTCGCTCTCGGCGCCGGCCTCCATCGAGGCGACGAGCAATGGCATCGAGGGCTGGCACGTCTGGCCTCCGGAGCTGGTCGTTCCCACCGGCGCCGAGGGGTCCCTGGTCTTCGAGCGCATCCTGGGAGCGGGAATCGTCCAGGACCTCACCCAGACCGCGGGGTGGAGGCCCCTGGAGGCCGACGCCGGCATCGACGTGGACACCGGGGAGCGCGGCGGGACCGTCCGCACCCGCGTGCCCGGTTCCCGGCTGGGCGTGCTGGCCATCCTCCCCGGCGGTTCCGCCAGGGGCTGGGTCCGCGCACCGGAGGGCACGCCCACCCTCGAGGTCGTCCCTCCGGTGGCGAGCGTGCCGGTCGGAAGCCGGACCCGCCTCGCCGCGGTCGGCCACTGGCCGGACGGGACGGTGGTGGACCTCACCGCGGCGGCGAGCTGGAGCGCCGGGACGCTCGGCATCCTCGCGGTGGGGGACGGTCCGGCCGCGGGCCTCGTCCTCGGCATGGACGCGGGAGTGACGTCGCTCCGGGCTCGCTTCGGCGCCGCGACCGCCCAGGCTCAAGTCCAGGCCGGGGCCAGTCCGGCGTTTCTCGAGTCCTGGCCTCCGGCGGCGACACTCGCCGCGGGCACGGTGATCCCGGTCGCGGTGACCCTGGTCGACGGATCGGGCGACTCGACGGACGTGACCGCCGACACGGTCTGGGTCTCGAGCGACTCGAAGGTGGCCATCGTCACCAACGCGCCCGACCAGCGAGGCGTCCTGCTCGGGCGAGGGCCCGGGAGCGCGTTGCTCACCGCGCAGGTGGACGGCATCCGCGTCGGCGTCCCGGTCCGGGTGACCGCCGCGGGCCTCGAGCGGCTGGACGTGCATGCGCCGGCGGCGATCGTCACCTGGGCCCCCTCGAACTTCGTGGCGAGCGCATTGCTGTCCGACGGCACGGTGCAGGACGTGACCCGCTCGGTGACCTGGGCGCCCTCGGATCCATCCGTCCTGCGGCTCCGGGGAACCGGCGCGGATCGAGGCACCGCCCAGGGCGTCGACGCCGGGACCACGGACGTGCTCGCTCATCCGGTCGGTGGCGCGCCGACGAGCGTCCACGTGTCGGTGACCGGCGGGCCGCCCACGTCGCTCGCGGTGCTGGTTCCCGACGGCGGCGTCGCGGTGGGGACGCGACCCCAGGCGCGAGCGCTCGCGCGAACGGCTCAGGGAGCCATGGTGGAGGTGACGGCGCTGGTGGAGTGGACCAGCTCGGACCCGTCGCTCGCCACGGTTTCCAGCGTCGTGCGCGCCGGGGCGATCACCACGCTTCGTTCCGGAACCCCCACCATCGCCGCGCGCTTCGCCGGACTGGCCGCCGGGGCGCCGCTGAAGATCTCCGCCGACTCGCTCACCCAGCTGACGGTGACGGCGCCGGGGGACCTCCCGGTGGGCGCCGTCGGCTTTGCCACCGCGACGGCCACCCTCTCCAGCGACGGAGCGCAGGTGCTGGGGGACGACGCCGTGTGGTCCTCCGACGATCCCGCGGTCCTCGCGGTCTCCAATGCGCCCGGCCTGCGGGGGCGGTTGCTCGCGGTGGGAGCTGGAACCACCACCCTCAGGGCGCGGACGCGCTCCGGGCTCCCGTCGCTGCAGGCCAGCACGTCGGTCTCGGTCTCTGCAGCCCCCGGCCTCCGCGCGAACGTTCGGCGCCCGCGCTCGAGCGAGTAGGATGGCCTGACGTGAGAAGGGGTGGCTGGTGACGCGTTACCGCTCCGCGTTCGAGCGGCTGGACCGGCTCGGACTTCGCCCGGCCATCGCCCTCCGGCGGACTCTCGCCGAGGGCTACGGACGGCGCGAGCTGGTCCGGGATGCTCTCGCGGGGCTGGTGGTGGGGGTGGTGGCGCTTCCCCTGTCGATGGCACTGGCGATCGCCTCCGGCGTCCCGCCGCAGCACGGCCTGTACACCGCCATCGTCGCCGGGGCGGTGGTGGCGCTGCTCGGTGGGTCGATGACCCAGGTCACCGGGCCCACCGCGGCCTTCGTGGTGGTGCTGGCGCCGATCGCCTCGCGCCTCGGCCTGGCCGGGCTGCTCCTGGCCTCGGTGATGGCGGGGCTCATCCTCCTGGCGATGGGCGCCTTCCGCGCCGGCCGCCTCATCGAGTTCATCCCCTATCCGGTCACCACCGGCTTCACCGCCGGGATCGCGGTGGTGATCGGCACCCTGCAGCTGAAGGACTTCCTCGGGCTGCGACCGGCCGGCAACCCCGAGCATTACCTCGAGCGGGTCGCCGCGCTGCTCCGGGCCGCGCCGACCCTGCGTCCGGCGGAGCTGTGCACCGGGCTTGCGACCCTGGCGCTGCTGGTGCTCTGGCCGAAGGTGACCAGCGGTCGGATCCCCGCTGCGCTGGTCGCGCTCGGCTCGGTGGCGGTCATCGCCGCGGCGCTCTCCCGCTGGATGCCGGGGTTCCAGGTCGAGACCATCGCCTCGCGCTTCGGCGGCATCCCCGCCACCCCGCCGACCTTCGCCTGGCCGTGGAAGGGGTCGATCGACCTCGCGACCATCCGGATGCTCGTCCCCAGCGCCTTCGCCATCGCGCTCCTGGGCGCGATCGAGTCGCTGCTCTGCGCGGTGGTGTCCGACGGGATGACCGGCACCCGGCACGATCCAGACGCGGAGCTCCTGGCGCTCGGAGCGGGCAACGTCGTGGCCCCGTTCTTCGGGGGCTTCGCCGCGACGGGCGCCATCGCGCGCACCACGGTGAACATCCGGAGCGGTGGGCGCTCACCGCTGGCGAGCGTCTTCCACGCGTCCTTCGTGCTCCTGGCGATGCTCCTCCTCGCGCCGCTCCTCGGCTGGCTCCCGCTGGCGTCGATGGCCGCGCTGCTGCTGACCGTCGCCTGGCGGATGGCCGAGGTGAAGCACTTCGGGCACATCCTCCGCGTCGCGCCCCGGAGCGACGTGGCGGTGCTCCTCGCCTGCTTCATCCTGACCGTGGTCTTCGACATGGTGGTCGGCGTCACGGTCGGGGTGATGCTCGCGGCGCTGCTCCTCATGCGGAGGATGCAGGAGATCTTCCAGGCCCGGACCGTCGCCCACGGCGAGGAGGGGCGGCATCCGCAGATGCCTCGCGGAGCGGTTGTGTACGAGATCGCCGGTCCGCTCTTCTTCGGTGCGGCGCAGAAGGCCATCCACGCGCTGCAGTTCGTCGGCGACCACAGCAAGGTGGTGGTGCTGGACCTGCACTCGGTCCCGGTGCTCGACGTCACCGGACTGGTGGCGCTCGAGTCCGCCATCTCCAAGCTCCAGTCGCGCAAGACGCTGGTCATCCTCTCCGGCGTGCAGGCCCAGCCGAGAGGCGTGCTGGGGCGTGCCGGGCTCACCGCCACGCCGGGCAAGCTCCAGTTCGCGACCTCCATGCAGGAGGCGGCGCAGCAGGCGCGCGTCGTCCTCACCCCGACCTCGGAGACCCCGGTGGTCAAGGACGAGGGTGGCGCCGCAACCGCCGGTGAAAGACCGACGACGCGTCCCGCCGGCTCCTGACCGGAGCGCGTGGCGCGACAGTCGCGACGATGCTACCTCGGTGGCTCCGGCATGGATGCGCCTTGACGCAACCGCTACGTAAACTCGCCTCCGCCGTGTTGCTCGTCCTCTCCGCCGGGGCGCAGGCCGATCCGGGGCCTGAGAGCACGGAAAGGAAGGAGCCGTTCGCGTTCGCGGACTTCACCTGGCTCACCGGCAACCCAAGGACGACGGAATCACCGCTCGACACGCCGGTCTTCACGCCGGAGATCCGGGTCGACGTCGCCTACCACTACAGCTTCAACCGCCCGGCCGACGACACGATCTCCGGATCGAGCGAGGTCTTCCGGCACGGGGAGGTCCAGCTCACCCAGTTCGGCGTGGGTGGCGACTTGCACTGGAAGGGCGTCCGCGCCCGGCTGATGACGCAGTTCGGGATGTACTCGCAGACCACGCCACGCAACGACGCGAGCACGTCGCGCGGGCAGTGGAACCTCGCCGACGCGTTCCGCTACGTCTCCGAGGCATACGGTGGCTACCACTTCGACGCGCTCGACGGCATCAACGTCGACGCCGGCATCTTCATGTCCTACGTGGGCCTCTTCAGCTACTACCAGTTCGACAACTGGGCCTATCAGCCGTCGTACGTGTCGTCGAACACGCCCTGGTTCTTCAACGGAGTGCGGATCCAGGTCTTCACCAGCGACAAGCTGAAGATCGAGCCGTGGATCGTGAACGGCTGGCAGTCGTACGGGAGGTTCAACAGCACCCCGGGGCTGGGCGTGCAGATCCTCTGGCGGCCGACGGGCTGGCTCTCCCTCCACGCGAACCAGTACTTCGGGGCAGACACCCTGGGCACTCCGGACCGCAAGCGCGTTCACACCGACGACAGCGTCCAGGTGAAGTACCTCGACCGGCCCGCGGAGCTCCTCAGCAAGGCCGCGTTCACCGTCACCATCGACGCCGGCTGCGAGTGGGGCGGGGGCGTGAGCTGCGGCGATCAGTACTTCCTCGGCTTCATGGTCTACAACCGCTTCTGGTTCTGGAAGGACCGGTTCGCGGTCACCGTCGGCGGGGGCGCGATCACCAACCCCGGCCGCTACCTGGTGCTGCTGCCGCCGATCAACGGCGCCACCGCCTCGTCCGGGACCCCGTACTTCAGCACCGCTCCCGGAACGGGCTTCCAGGCGTGGGACGGCTCGCTCACCTTCGACTGGATGCCGATCCAGTTCTTCACCTTCCGCGTCGAGTACGACCACCGGCACGCGAACGTCTTCTACTTCGCCGGTCAGGGTGGCGTGACGCCACCGGGGGGAAACCAGGGTGCGCCCGGCTCCGTCGTTCCTGGGTGGTCGCCGGATCTCCGCCACTCCGAGGACCGGGTGACGGCCGCCATCCTGGTCAAGCTATGACTTCGAAGCTCACCCGAGCTGCATCGCCGCTGACCTCCAGGCAGGCCAGGGTCGGCTGGCCGGTGGGGCTCATCATCCTGACGACGGTGGCGATCGTCGTTCTCGCCTGGGGCTGGACGCGGGGCTCCGACGCCTGTGTGCTCGCACACCTGCCGGCGGACGAGCGGGCACGCCTCTTCCAGGTGACCCGGGCGAAGGCCGAGGCGTTCTGCGCGGACCGCCAGCTCGAGGACCGCTGCCGCGCCGAGGTGGAGCTGCTCGCCGAGTTCCCCGAGTGCGACGCCGTCTGCCGGAGCTTCGTCGCCCGCAACCACCCGCGCGGCTCGCGCTAGGCAGCGCCGGAGACGGGCCGCGGGCCGACGTAGCGGGACTCGGGCCGGATCAGCCGGCCGGTTCGGCGCTGCTCGTCCACGTGGGCCAGCCAGCCCACCACGCGCCCGCAAGCGAAGAGCGGGCTGAATGCCTCGCGAGGCAACCCGAGCGCGTCGAGGAGGACCGCGGTGTAAAACTCGACGTTGGCCCGCAGCGGGCGGTCGGGATGACGGGCCCGGAGCACGTTCTCCGCCGCGCTCTCCACGGCACGTGCCAGCTCGAGCCGCGGGGTGCGGTGCCCTTCCCGCTCGAGCCGCTCCACCGCGCGCTCCAGGACCGCGGCTCGCGGATCGCGGGTCCGGTAGATTCGATGTCCCATCCCCATGATGCGCCGTCCGGCGAGCAGCTCCTGCTCCAGCCACTCCGCCGCCGCCTCGGGGCGGGCGATGGCATCGAGCATGTCCAGGACCGGGCCAGGTGCGCCGCCGTGGAGCGGCCCCTTCAGCGCTCCGATGGCGCCCACCACCGCCGAGACCGCGTCCGACCCGGTGGAGGCGATGACCCGGGCAGCAAAGGTCGAGGCGTTCATCCCGTGGTCGCTCACCGTGACGAGGTAGGTCTCCAGGCCGGTGGCGCGGTGGGTGGTCGCCTTTCCGCGCAGCATCGACACGAGATCTTCGGCCTGCCCGGCCTCGGGGTCGGGGCGAAGCGGCGCGAGGCCCTCGCGGCGGCGCCACCAGGCGGCAGTGAAGACCGCGGTCGCGGCGGTCAGGCGCACCGCGAGCTTCCAGTCGCTGCCCTCCGAGGGAAGCTGGGCGAGGCCGCCGCGGAGCGCGTCCATCCCGTCGGGGGCGAAGAGGGCTCGCCCCAGCGTCTCCAGCTGCTCGAAGGCCCAGACACGCTCTCGGCCCAGGGCGCTGCGGAGCTCGGAGGCCGAGGTGGCTCCAGGGATCGCGGCCCAGAGCTCGCGGCACAGCTCCTCGAAGGACCGCTTCCCACCGAGGGCCTCGACGTCGTGTCCGGCGATGACCAGGCGGCCGCGCTCGCCGTCCACCTCGCTGAGCGCGGTGTCCGCGACGACCACGCCGTCCAGCCCCGATGCGACCGACCCCGTCATGCGTGCACCTCCGGTTGAACCTGTCCTAGCGTGGGTCTCACATGGATCCATCTGGATTCGACAATCCACATGAGGCCCTGGTGGACGCGCGCGAGGCCGCGCGGATCCTCGGCGTGAAGGTCGCCACGCTCTACTCCTACGCCAGCCGCCACCGCGTGCGCTCCTTTCCCTCGGGTGTGCACCGCGAGAAGCGTTACCTTCGCGACGACGTCGAGCGGCTCCGCCACCGCGCCGACGCGCGGCTCGGGCACGAGGCGGTGGCCGCGGGCGCGCTCCGCTGGGGCGAGCCGGTCCTCAGCTCGGCGCTGACCGAGATCCGACCCGACGGCCCCTGGTACCGCGGCCACGCCGTGCTGAAGCTGGCCCGGACGACCCCCTTCGAGGCGGTGGCCGAGCTGCTCTGGACCGGCACCCTCCCCGCGTCACCTCCCGCCTGGGCTCGCCCGCGCGCCCTCCTCGCGACCGTCCCCCGCGCGGCAGGAAGTCCCATCGACGCGCTGATCGCCGGTCTCGCCGCGGTGCGCCTCGCCCGGCGCCGTGTGCACGAGGCGACCGGCGCGACCGGGCGAGGCCGGGGTCGCCCTCGCGGGGGTCTTGCCTCCGCCGGGCCCCTCACCGAGCCAGCGCCCGCCGAGCTGGTGTGGACCCTGGTCGGCCTGGTCGCTGCCGCCTGCGGGCGCCGAGCCGCGGACGTCCTCGCCGCGCAGACGGTCGCCGGCGGGGTCCAGCGCGCGCTCGGCGCGCCGGTGCGCGGGGCTCGCCTGCTCGAGGCCGCGCTGGTGGCGTCGGCCGATCACGAGCTCAACGTCTCCTCCTTCGCCGCCCGGGTCACGGCGTCGACCGGCGCCGACGTCGAGGCCTGTCTGCTCGCCGCGCTCGCCGCGTTCAGCGGGCCGAGGCACGGTGCCGAGGGCATGCGCGTCGAGGCGCTGGTGGCCGAGACGGGCCGGCCCGAGCGAGCGCGGAGCACGCTCCTCGCGCGGATGCGCCGGGGCGAGGCGCTGCCCGGCTTCGGCCACCGTCTGTATCCGGCCGGAGATCCGCGGGGCCCCTTCCTCCTCTCGCTCGCCCTGCGCCAGGGCCGCCCGGCCCGGCCGCTGGCCACTCTGCAGGCCCTGGTGGCCGAGGCGGCGCGGCTGGACCTCGGCGTGCCCAACCTCGACGTGGGGCTCCTCGCGGTCGCGCACGCGTTGCGTCTGCAGCCCTGGGCAGGTCAGGTCCTCTTCTGCCTCGGCCGCAGCGCCGGTTGGATCGCCCACGTCGCCGAGCAGCGGAGCTCCGGCGACCTCCTCCGGCCGCGCGCCCGCTACGTCGGCCCCCCGAGCCAGGGGGGGCCCTGAGGAAGCGGATGGGGCACGCCAGCGACCGTGCTCGGTCCACGCCCGCCCGGACCGCGGTGATAGGGTCCGGCGCCACATGCAGACCCTCCAGGGCAAGACGCTGTTCATCACCGGCGGAAGCCGCGGCATCGGTCTGGCCATCGCGCTTCGTGCCGCCCGCGACGGCGCCAGCGTCGCCATCGCCGCGAAGACGACCGAGCCTCACCCCAAGCTGCCGGGCACCCTCTACACGGCGGCGGAGGAGATCGAGAAGGCCGGCGGGCGGGCACTCCCCTGCGTGGTGGACATCCGCTTCGAGGATCAGGTCCAGGCCGCGGTCGAGCAGACGGTGAAGACCTTCGGGGGCATCGACATCCTGGTGAACAACGCCAGCGCCATCTACCTCTCGGGCACGCTCGAGACCCCGATGAAGAAGTGGGACCTGATGCACGGGATCAACGCCCGCGGCACCTTCCTCTGCTCCCAGGCCTGCCTCCCGCATCTGAAGAAGGCGAAGAACCCGCACATCCTGAACAACTCGCCACCGCCCAGCACCGACCCGCGCTGGTTCGCCCCCCACGTCGCCTATTCGCTGGCGAAGTTCGGCATGACCTTCTGCGCGCTCGCGATGGCGGAGGAGTTCCGGGAGGAGGGCATCGCGGTCAACACCCTGTGGCCGAAGACGGTCATCGCCACCGCGGCGGTCCGGAACCTCCTCGGCGGCGAGGACACCATCCGGGGCAGCCGCACGCCGGAGATCATGGCCGACGCGGCGCACGCCATCCTGACGAAGCCGAGCCGGGAATTCACCGGCCGCTTCTGCGTGGACGAGGACGTGCTGCGCGCCGAGGGAGTGAACGACTTCTCCAGGTACGCCGCCGTGCCCGGCGCGGAGCTCATCCCCGACTTCTTCCTCTAGAGACTCCCGTCATGGACTTCAGCACCCCTCCCCGCGTCGCCAGCCTGCTCCCCGCGATCCGCGCCTTCGTGACCGAGCGAGTCCAGCCGCTGGAGAAGCGGATGCCGGAGGGCTGGAGCGTGCTCGAGCCGGAGCTGGAGCGCGTCCGTGGCGAGGTGAAGCGGCGCGGCTGGTGGGCGCCCTTCTTCCACCCCGAACACGGCGGCATGGGGCTGTCCCTGCTCGAGTTCGCCTTCGTCAGCGAGGAGCTGGGACGGACGCCGCTCGGCCACTACGCCTTCCACTGCCAGGCGCCGGACGTGGGGAACATGGAGATCCTCCACGAGTTCGGCACCGCGGAGCAGAAGCGCGACTGGCTGGAGCCGCTCGCCGCAGGGCGCATCCGGAGCTGCTTCTCCATGACCGAGCCGCAGATGCCCGGCTCGAACCCGGCGTGGATGGCCACCCGGGCCCGGCTCGAGGGAGGCACCTGGATCCTCGACGGGCGGAAGTGGTTCACCACCGCCGCCGACGGGGCGAACTTCGCCATCGTGATGGCGGTGACCGATCCCGACCAGCCCAACGTCTACCACCGGGCGAGCCAGATCATCGTCCCCATGGATACCCCGGGGGTGCGCCTCCTGCGGAACATCTCGGTCATGGGAGAGCCGGGGAGCGGCTGGGCCTCGCACGGCGAGATCGCCTACGAGGACGTCCGCGTACCAGGGGAGAACGTCCTCGGCGAGCCCGGGGCGGGGTTCATCATCGCCCAGGCCCGGCTCGGCCCCGGCCGCATCCACCACTGCATGCGGTGGATCGGCATCTGCCAGCGCGCCTTCGAGCTCCTCTGCGACCGCGCGGTGTCGCGCGAGCTGTCCCCCGGGCGGCCGCTGGGGCTGAAGGGAACCATCCAGCAGTGGATCGCCGAGAGCCGGGCGGAGATCGATGCCGCGCGCCTCCTCGTGCTCCACGCCGCCTGGCGCATCGACCTGGACGGCGTGCACGCGGCACGCGACGACATCTCGATGATCAAGTTCGTGGTGGCCAACACGCTCTTCCGCGTGCTGGACCGTGCCATCCAGGCCCACGGCGCGCTGGGCATCACCGACGAGACGCCGCTTGCCTGGTGGTACCGGCACGAGCGGGGGGCACGCATCTACGATGGACCGGACGAGGTCCACCAGGCGGCGGTGGCGCGACACATCCTCCGGGCCCGCGGGCTGCCGGACCGGCGCGGCGGAGGCTGAGGGTGCCCGAGCTGGACCCCACCCGGCCGGTCCGAGCGGGCGAGGAGCTCGATCCCGGAGAGCTGCGCCGGCTGCTCGACCGCCACGCTCCGCAGCTGACCGGCCCGGTGACCGTCGAGCAGTTCCCGAAGGGCCACTCGAACCTCACCTACCTCCTTCGGGTGGGTGGCGCCGACCTCGTGCTCCGCCGTCCGCCGAAGGGAGCGAAGCAGATCAAGGCCGGGCACGACATGCGCCGCGAGTACACGGTGCTCAGCAGGCTCCGGGCCGTCTGGCCGAAGGTCCCGCGCACCCTCTTCTACGTCCCGGAGGAGGAGTCGCCCTTCGGAGTGCAGCTGTACGTGATGGAGCGGGTGGAGGGGCTCATCCTCCGCGGCACGAGGCTACCGCCGGGCGTCGCGCTCGATCCGGCCGGACTGCGAGCGGTCTCCGAGACGGTGGTGGACACGCTGGTGGAGCTGCACGCGGTGGATCCCACGGCGGCGGGCCTGGCGGACTTCGGGAAGCCCCAGGGCTACGTGCAGCGGCAGGTCGCGGGCTGGACGGAGCGCTACGCCCGGGCCCGCACCGACGACGTTCCGGACATGGAGCGGCTGGCGGGGTGGCTGGCCGCGCATGTCCCGCCGGATCGGCCCGGGGCGATCATCCACAACGACTTCAAGTACGACAACGTGGTGCTCGATCCCGCCGAGCCGACGCGAGTGCGCGCGGTACTCGACTGGGAGATGGCCACGCTCGGGGATCCGGTCTCGGACCTGGGGATGACGCTGGCCTACTGGTTCGAGGCGGGCGAGGCGGAGAGGGTCGGGCCGGCAGCCTTCGGTCCCACCGCGCTCCCGGGCAACCTGACCCGGGAGGAGATCGTCCAGCGGTACGCGGCCCGGAGCGGCCGCGCGGTGGACGACGTGGTGTTCCAGTACGTGCTCGGGCTGTTCAAGGTCGCGGTGATCGCCCAGCAGATCTACTTCCGGTACCGGCAGGGCCTGACCCAGGACGAGCGGTTCGCGGGGCTCGGGTTCGCGGTCGCGCTGCTGGCCCAGGTGGCGGTCCGGGCCGTGGAGCGGAACAGGATCAGCGGGCTGCTGGACTGACGCGACGACCGCCCCGGCGCTCCGGCGCGAGCACGGCCGGACCTCGTCACGCCGAGTCGCTCTCCCGGAGCTGCACGCCGCAGCGGATCTGGAGCTCGAACCGACCCCGGCGCACCGGGCGGATCTGCACCTCCGGGCACTTCTCCTCCAGCCGCTTCCTCAGGAGGATCAGCCGGGATTCCAGGTTGTCCCGCACCTCGGGCAGTCCCAGCGACTCGTCGAGCCGCAGCTCCCGGTTGCTGAACTCGGTGCGTCCGCTCTCCGAATGCGCCCGCAGCAGCTTCCAGAGGATCTTCGCCGGGATGTTCCGGATGAGGTACTCGCTGTCCACGAAGATGCAGTCGTCGTTCCGGAAGAGCTGGAACACCCGGGTCCGCGGGACCGCGACCGCGGCCGTCCCCTTCCCCGCCACCGCCGCCGGCAGCTGCTCTCCCTCGTCGTCGGCGCTCGCCGCCCGATCGATGCCGAGCGCGATCTGGTTTGCGAGGATGTTGAGGAACGTCTCGGTCCACGCGTCGAAGGCCATCGGCTCCCGGCTCTCCAGCGCGAGCACCCCCACCAGGCGATCCCCGACCAGCAGCGGCAGCGCGAGCTGCGCCTGTGCGTCGGGAAGCCCGGGCAGCGGGATCTCCGGCGCGGACGGCGCGTTCCCGGCCTGCCGCAGCTCGGCCCGGATGGTCCGCCAGTAGCGGAGCTCGGCGCCCACGCCAGCCACCCTCATCGGACGCCTGCGCGCCGCCACCGTGCCGATGAGCCCTTCGCCCATCGGGACCTCGGCGCCCACGCCGCCCGAACCGTAGCCGTGGCTGGCCGTCGTCACCAGTCGCCCCCGCTCGTCGGGGAGCAGCACCATCGCGTGCCGGAACCCGAGCTCCTCCTCCAGCGCCTGCAGCACCGACTCGAGCAGCACCTCGAGGCACCCGGCGCGATTCACGCGGCCCGAGATGGCCTGCAGCCCTCGCAGCTCGCGGGCCATCGCCTCCAGTCGCCCCTCGGTGCGCTGCTGACGCGGCACCCGCGGGTCCGGCGGAAGGAGGTAGCCCTCCACGTGCTCGGCGGAGAGCACCTCGTACACGTCGGCGCAGCGGAGCTTGAACACGCCGACCATGCCGGTGTGTGAGGCGATGACCTGCAGCCGCGCCGCCATCTCGTCGAACAGCGGCCCCTCGCTCTCGGGATGATCGAACCGGAGCTGGAGCCGGTACTGCTCGTAGGTACGCGGCGAGAAGAGCAGCACCGAGGCGTGCGGATTCTCCCGCACGTTCCGCTGGGTCTTGTTGAAGAACTGATGGGACAGCGCGACGTGCGTGTCGTCCACCAGGTGCACCTGGCTGATCTCCGTGATGTTCGGCTCTCCCTCGAGTGAGCAGGTGGTCATCATCGCGGGGATGATGCCCTCGAAGCACTCGGGGATGTCGCGCGGGGAGATCACCCGCGCACCGGCTCCGCGGGCTCCGGTGGCCGGAACGGTCCCTGGAACGGCTGACCCGCGGCGGGCCCTGGCGTCTGGACGAAGAGATCCTCCAGCCGGAAGCGCACTGCGTGTGCCGGCCAGTGCTGGATCCGGAGCACGAAGAATCTCGGCACGCCCAGCGGCTCCAGCGTCCGGCCGAGGCTCGCCCGGTAACGGTCGGTCAGGCTCCGCTCGTCGTCGGTGGCCGGCCGGACCTCGAGCACCTGCCCCTTGAGCTGGATCGACCGGTGGTCCGCCGGCGCCGTCGCGACCAGCGCGATCCGTCGGGTGTCCCGGAGATTGGCCACGACCTCGCCGGCGGTGGCCACGGGAAGGAAGACCGTGACCTCCTCCCCTCCCGGCTCGACCCGCGTCCCCACCGCCCACACCGATCGCGGCACCAGGCGGGCATCCCGGCTCGCGCAGCCGAGGACCACACCGGAGGACAGGAACTCGACGAGGGCGGGATCGATCGAGGCCACGCGGGACGCGAACGTTACTACTCTCCGCCTCCCGCGGCTGTCATCCGCCGCGACGACCGTCAGGCCGCGGTGTCGAGACCGACACGCCGGGCCGTCCGCGCCCAGCGCTCGGGCCCCAGCACCTCGCGGGCCAGCCCGGACAGCTGCGCGAACACCGGCGGAGGCATCTGGGCCCTCGCAGCCGCGAGGAGCTTCGCGCTCTCGGCGGTGCTGATCGCCGGCAGCATCAGCCGCATCATCACCGGCATCCGCTCGGGCGGAAGGGAGGCCCGGATGCGACCATCCATCGCGTCGAGCTCCTCCTCGGTGAGGTGCGCCCAGAGCACCGGCATCGCCTCGGTCTCCTCCCGGTCCATGTGACGGAGGTGGTCGGCCACGAGGAGGGTCAGCGCCCGGGCAAGGAGCTGGCCGGCAGTCTCCCGCTCTTCCGTCACGTCCGAGCAGGTCCGCGGGAGCAGGGCCCGGATCTCGGCCTGGAGCCCCTCCAGCCGGCCGTGCTCGGTCTCCAGGGAGGCGATGAGCGCCGGCGCGTGGCGGGCCACGACCGGCATCACGAACTCCTCCTCGTGGTGGGCGTGGGAATCGAGGACGTCGAGCAGCGTCGCGACGGTGCGCGCGGCGACCGTCGCCTCCCCTGCGTCGGCGAACTCCGTGCGGGCGACGAGGACGGTGGCGTCGAAGAGCCCGGCGCGGAGGGCCTTGTGGATGGGCTGGTAGCGGTTCGGTCGGTTCATGGGAGTGCACTGTGCCAGCGACCCCCGGCCGCAAAGCCTAAGAAGTCCCTAAGGCGGTCCTGATTCCGTCCTACCCCGGGGCACAGCACCTCCATCCGCTCAGGGGTACAGCACGTCGAGGGCCTCGGGCTTCTCCTCGTGATCGGCGATGACCTCGTGGCACGCCCCGCTGCAGTTCTGCGCCACCGCGTCTCCCTTGGCGTTGACGTGCTTCTTGTCGTGGCACCGCCAGCATCCAGCGTGCTGGAAGAAATCCACGTAAGTGCCCCAGGTGATGTCCATCTGAGGGAAGTTGTTCCGGGTCCAGTCCTCGGCCAGCACCTTGCCCGCCGCCGCGACCTTCGCCTTGCCGGCGTCGTCGAGCGACGGAGCGACCTTCGCGTAGGACGCCGTGAGGGCCGTGGGGATGCCCGTCCGCGCCGCGTCGTGCGAGGGGTAGCTGGCCTTGAGCACCGCGACCGCCTCGCGCTTGATGTAGGGCAGCCCCTTGTCGATGGCGCCGCGGGCCAGCGCGTCGTCCACCAGCGCCTCGGGCTTCGAGAAGCGGTGCGCCGGGCGGCTGTGGCAGTCGGTGCAGCCCATCTCCGACCACTCCGCCCCCTCCGGCGCCTTCGCCTCCTTGGCGACGAACTTGTCGCTCGTCCCGTCGGCGCGGGTCACCTCGATCTCGGAGATCGCCGTCCGCTTCGGGTCGCCGAGGTAGCGGATCTTGAGTCCGTTGTGCCCGTGCGCGCCACGCCACTTCCCGTCCTGAAATCCTCCGATCAGCGTCCGGAAGATGGTGACCTTCTCGACGGACTTCTCCGAGTCGTCGTAGCTGCGCCGGATGTGCAGCTGATCCGGAACGGCGCGCGTGGCGTCGTGGCAGTGGGTGCAGATCTCGCTCGCCACCGGCACGGGCTGCGGGACCGGACGCGAGTAGCTGCCGAAGATGAACTCCACCGCCTGGCGGGCTCCGTTCAGCTTCGCCTTCGCGAAGTGCGCGGCCCCCTCGCCGATGTGACAGTCGACGCAGCGGACGTTGGCGTGGGTCGTCACCCGATGCGCGACCGCCTCGGGCTGCATGACCTTGTGGCAGGTGCCGCCACAGAACTGGTCGGTCTCCATGACCTGGAGGCCCTTGTAGGTCGCCATCGAGACGATCATGAGATTCACGATCGTCAGGACGAAGACCAGGAGCGCGATGCTCCGGAGGCGCGGGTTGTTGAAGTCCAGGACCGGGAACGCGGCCTCCCCGGCCGCCTCCCGCCTGCGGCGCAGTCGCAGGCCGATGGGGATGAGGACCAGGCCGATGAGGAAGATGAGCGGGAGGAGCAGATAGCTGATCAGCCCGGAGTAGTTCCCCACGTTCATCCCGGCGATCTCCAGCGCCAGGATGACCAGGAAGGAGATCGCCGCCACCGTCGCCAGGGCCACCCCCAGCGCCGACAGCCAGTGCCGGCTCGCCAGGAAAACGAAGTCGCGCAGCGCCGAGAAGGGTCTCTTCAAAGTTCGTCCTCCCGCGGGTGCTCCCCGACGGCGTGCGAGGTCCTAGAAGTCCACCCGACCATTCAGGTGGGTGGAGTTCCCGGCAGAGTCCACGATGATGTTCCCCGCCGGGGTCACCGAGTGCGAGTGGCAGCCGGCGCAGCTCGTGAGGGTCGCGTTGGTGTGGAAGGACTGGCCGGGGATCTCCGGCGGGATGCCGTGGCAGCTGCCGCAGGCTGCCTGTCCCGGACCGCCGTTGAACTTCGGCGTCCGGTTGATCGTCGCCGCGGTGTCCTGGAGGAGGCTCTGGCCGGACCCGTGGCAGTACGAGGTGCAGGTCGCGGTCGCGGGATCGTAGGACACCGCCGCGCCATCGGTCCGGGCCAGCATGCCGGCGTCGGGCGGGAACACCACCGCCGGTGGCGCGTGATCGACGTGCCCCGGGCTGTTGAAGTCGGTGGGCACGAGGTGGCACTCGTTGCAGGCCACCGGCGAGCTCAGCTTGTGCAGCGCCTCGAGGTGGTCGCGATGCGCCCCCACCGTCTGCAGCGCCGGGTCCGAGCGCCCCAGCACGTCCACCGGGGGCGCCGGGCTGTCGCCGCTGCCGTGGCACCCGATGCAGCTCCCCGCCGGTGCCGCGAGATTGATCTCCCCGTTGGAGTGGAGCGGGGAGCGCGGCTGGTCACCGATGAAGGACGGCCGGTGACAGGTCTGGCACCTCGTGTCCGGGCCGTGCCCCGGAGGAGGGTTCCCGTGGCAGCTGCCGCAGGGCGCCTGGTTCTGACCCACCGCGGTCCAGACGATCGGGTTGATCGGCGAGGCGTTCGCGTCCTGGAACGGCGCGTGGCAATAGCTGTTCGTGCAGGTGGCCGTGTTCCGGTCCCAGGAGAAGGCGCCCCCGAAGCCGCTGGCCACGATGACCGGGGCCGGCGCGGTGATGAGCTTTCCACCCGACTGGTAGTGGCCGTCCTCGCCGGGCTGGCTGGGCGTCTTGTGGCACCGGTCGCAGGCGAACGCGGCATGCTGCGGGCCGTCCGCGACGTGCGACTGGTGCGCCCCGACCGTCACCAGCGAGGTCGCCGACAGGTAGTTCAGGTCTCGGGGAGGCGCCGCGTTCGCCGCGCTGCCGTGACAGGTGTTGCAGGCCATCACCCCCGAGGGGTGGCAGCTCTGGCAGGAGACGCCCACGCTCCCGCCGGCGAGATCCTGGCCGTGGCACGCCTGACACCCGGACAGGTCGTACACCGCCTGCCGCAGCACACGTCCGTGGAACTGGTCCGTGTTTCCCGGGTCCATCCAGCCATTGATGTGCACCGTGTACGCCTTGGGCTTGAGCGCGCACTCGACGACCCAGCTCTGGATCTCGCCGAGCTCGCTCTGTGCGAGCGCGGTGTGCCCGCTGGGCAAGGTTCCCCGTGCCGCCTGGAGCACGAGCGAATCGTCGTCTCCCGCGCGGGCCCGGTACGTGCCGTCGGGCCGTCGGGCCACGGCGGCAAGGTAGCTGTCCACCCGGTAGTCGCCCTCTGCCTGGCCGGCACCGTGGCAGGACGCGCAGCGCGACTGGAGCAGCGGCCCCACTCCCTGCGCGTAGCTGTCGTCGCAGCGTGCCTGCCCCAGCTGCTGTGGAGCCCCGTTGGAGCACGCGGCGAGCGCGCCCACGCCGAGGAGCAGCGTCACCGCACGTGCCCGCGCCGGTCGGTTCAGGGGTGACATGACAGGCACATGGGCTTGCTGTGGATCTCCGAGGTCGAGTGCTTCGACAGCCAGCTCGGAGGGTGAGGGTTGCCGCCCGGTCCGCCGACGCGATGGCAGCTCACGCAGTTGGACTGGGCACCCTGGTCGTGACACGAGGCACAGGCGACGATGTCCTTCCGGGCCTCGGTGCCGTGGAAGCTCGGGCTGCCGGGAGTGAGCCAGCCGGACGGATGCGGGTTGAGCGGGTTGCTCGAGTCCGAGGTCAGCCGCTGCTGGCGGTGACAGTTCTCGCAGAAGCTCACCGGGTGGCACTTCTGACAGGCCGCCTGGTTGGCGCGAGCCTCGATCGAGTGCCGGGTGATGAAGTCACCCCAGTGGATGAAGTTCCGGTCCGGCCGGTCGGGGTTGAGCGTCTCCGGCGGGAAGGGACGGGTCCTCGCCGCGTGACAGTCCGCGCAGAAGGTCTGCTGGTGGCAGCTCTCGCACGCCGCGGAGGTCGACCTCGCGATCTGCGGGTGCTCCCGGGTGAAGTTCCCCCGGTGGCTGAACACAGTGGTTGGCTTGAGCGGGAAGTGGGTCAGGTCGACGTGGCAGGCGTAGCACTGCCCGCTGTCGAACTGCTTCTTGTGAGGATCGTGACACCCGAGGCAGGTGCTCATCGGCGGCACCGGCTTGTCCAGCTGGCCCTTCTCGGGGAGCGCCAAATGGCACACCTCGCACTTCTCGTCCTTCTCGAGGTGCTTGGCGTGATTCATGATCAGCGTTGGAGGCTTGGTGACGTACGTGGCTGGCTTGTCCGCACGGAGATGGCACATGCCGCACTTGCCCGCGTCTTTCTCCTTCTTGTGACAGCCGAGGCAGACCTTCTCCTTGGGGAGCACACCCGGCTGGCCGAGCTCGGTCTGATCGAAGATCGCCTCGTGGCAGGCGAGGCAGTCGACGCCGGCCTTGGTGTGGCCCGCGTGGTTGGGGTTGAACTGGAGCCCGCTGCCCGATCCGGCGAGCGCCGCGCCTCCCGCGACGAGGCCGGCCAGCACCCAGAGAGCCATGCGAGGTCGCCGGGTCATCGGGTGGCCTTCGCGCTCGGGTTGAGGAAGGGAAAGTCGTAGCCGATGCGCGCGGTGAGGCTGTAGCGCGCCTGGAAGAACGGCGTCGTCCCCACCGACCCGCTCAGCATCGCGTTCCAGCCGGAGCCGATCAGGTAGCTCACGCTCGCCGTGCCAATCACCGAGTCGTCACCGCCGTTGATCGGCGTCCTCTGGACGAGGGCCCAGTCGATGTCCCCGCTCAGCTTGATCTTCGGGTTGAGCGGATAGACGACCCACGCGCGCAGGTCGATGACGCCGTTGACCGGGACGAAGAGGAACCGCGCGTCCAGGCCGACGTTCGCCTTGCGGGTGAGGCGATAGGTCGCGCGCAGCTCGGCCTCGTCGCCCTTGCCGCTGTCCACCCAGAGCCGCTGGTACTCCCCGTAGAAGGCGAGCCGGGGCAATGCCTGCCAGAAGGCACCGCCTCCCAGCGCGTCGTTGTTGATGTTGGAGAACACGCTGAAGATCGAGGTGAGGGGGAGGAAGAGGTCCGGCGAGGTGTGCTGCGCCTTCGCGAAGAGCTCGAGGGTCGGAAGCACTTGCCAGGACACGGACAGGTCGGCATCGGAGAAGGCCGAGCCGGGGATGCTCCAGATGCCGGAGGCCGTCGCCGACAGGTTCGGGAGAATCACCCACCGCCCGTCGATGCCCAGGTCCTGCCTGGACAGGACGCTGCCGCTGATGATCTCCAGGAAGGAGACGCCGATCTCGCTTCCGTAGGACGGGCGCCAGTACGCCCTCCCACCGAAGGCGAACTCGCCCACCGGATAGCTGAACCGCGACACGACCGGCGCCCCGGCGTAGGCGGACACTCCGAAGCCCTTGTCGATCGCGACGTTGGCGTTCACCCCGTCGAGCTGGAGCACCCGGGCCGCGCCGCCGGAGATCAGCTGCCGTCCCAGGGTGAGCGCGAGGTGCCGGTGGAACAGCGCGCCCTGGACGTAGAGGAGGTCGATGTCGCCGGTCGTCCCGTTCCCGGTCCCCACCGGGTCGCTGAGGGAGGCCAGCTGTCCCCAGGCCGAGAGCTGGATCCGGAGGTCGTCCACCCCGTTCATCTCGATGCCGCGCACCGAGAGGCCCACCAGCTCCGTGCCCCAGAATCCGGTCCGCGTGTCCCCCGCCTGCCAGTCCGGCTGGAGGCGAAGGACGGTCGTCGAGCTGGCCTCCACGACCTGGGCCGATGCCAACGGAGCCCAGAGCGCCAGGAGCACTCCGAGCGCGCCAGGGCGTCGTGGTGTCAGGGGCCGCCCGCTCATGGACCCTTCTCACGCTGGTACGGGGGAACGTATGGCGACCGG
>Ga0310810_10001495_pt1 | contig 24592 bp, 26 predicted proteins | sample NCmetagenome_FD_207641 | JGI IMG/M metagenome (GOLD analysis project Ga0310810, IMG submission 207641) | Soil microbial communities from experimental microcosm in Duke University, North Carolina, United States - NC | ecosystem: Engineered > Artificial ecosystem > Soil microcosm > Unclassified ... | reverse complement strand
ATCTGGCGAATGGATACATCGTCCTGATTTCTACTTTCCTGGTTGTGTTTCCACTCGTCCTTCGTTTTCCTGAATATTTTACTTCGTTGTTGCTCGTTAATATGGCCATAGGTACGCCTTATATTTACGGAGCCTCCTATAAAGGCATCATGCAGCCAACTATATGGCAAGTTCAGCCGACGATAAAAAAGCAGATGCTTGAAGAAGAGATAAACGAGATAGAATCAAAAAATGCTGAGGCTAAAAATGAAGACATTCAACATTCAAAACAAAAACTGCCTGACGGTAAGCTTAGTGAAATAGCCAGGAAAGTCATCGAAGCTATGGAGCGTGAAAAATTATACCAGGAGCCAGAGCTCACCCTTCAGCAGCTTTCGAGTAAACTGGATTTTCCTTATTACCTCGTTTCGCAGGCCATAAACGAAGGCATGAAAAAGAGCTTTTACGATGTTATTAATGGATATCGTATCGAAGAAGCAAAACGCTTGTTGCTCGATCCGAAGAATATTAACTACACTGTGCTCTCCGTTGGTTTTGAAGCAGGATTTAATTCCAAAACGACCTTCAATACGGTGTTTAAAAAGTTTACAGGACTGACTCCCACGGAGTACAGGGATAGGCAAAAAATGAACACGATAGGCGTCTGACCTGCCGATGGGTAATATCAATACGGAAAGGAACACGATTTTATAATGCGAACTGATTTTTTTACGACAAATGAGTTCGAACTCATTATTCCGAACGAAATCGCAGTCTGGCCAATTGATATTTGCTTTAAAAAAACAATGAAAAATTTAAAGCAAAGTCAAAAATTAACTTTGATCCCGGCGGCGCTGTTTTGCATAGTTGGGCCCACAATGGGTTATCTGAAGATCGGTCTTCCCCCGGTTATTATTATAGGCGGTTCCGCAGTCGTCGGCTTTCTCTTCTGGTATTTTACGTACCTCAAGAAACCCACTGATCCCAAGATTATTCTGCCATTATTTGTACTTACGGTTGCTGCGCTGCAAATTCATATTGTAGAAGAATATCAATCGGGGTTTGGCCCTGCAATGAGCCGGTTATTTAATATCCCCTGGACTGAAAAGAGTTTCCTGATGGTTTTTGCCCTCGTAGGTCCAACCATCTACACACTGACAACCCTGGGCTTGTATTACAAAGTGCCGATAGCGGGTTTTTTTGCCTGGTTTATTTTTATCGGACCCGGAGTCGCCGAGTTTACCCATTTTATTTTTCCGCTGCTTCAGCCAGCTATTGAACCTTCAAAGCTCGCCAGCATTTCTCAACAGATCCATGGAACAAATGTAGCCAACATGCCAAACTATTATTACAAAACAACGGGACACTATTATTTTGCCGGGATGTGGACAGCAGTACTCCCTATGATCCCCGGAATTTATGCGATCTACCGTCTGGTCAAGGAGCACAGGCTTCAATCAAAACATTAAGTCGTTCCTGTTTCATTCGTGGTTTATATTTTTCATCGGCACTCCCTCCGGGGAGTGTTTTGCATGAGCCCTGTTGGTCCCTCACAGATTTCACGGATTTTCACAGATATAGTTCGTGAGCAAAATCATTTAACGTATCGAGTCAGAGAAAAATCTGTGGACGTCTGTGGAATCAGTGAGAATATTTCGTTTACTCGCTAAATGGGAGCCTTGGTGTTACTCCAATTTTCTTTCTTAGATCTGTGTTCATTTTCATTGTATTATATTCTTCGAACGTTCGGATTTAGAAAACCGAACTACTAATTGATCATTCAAACCGTTCGGAATCCTCAATCCGAACCGTTTCGCTTTTTCGGCGCGCCATTTTTGCCCTGTCAAAAATTTTGAAATGACAGCGACGAAAAATATAAGCAACAAAATATTTAAAACTTACTTCAAGGATAGTCTTACCAGAATTTATCTCCGGGCCGGTATTCAAAAAATGCCAATGAGCCTACATGTTGGCGAATACCGGCTTCACACCTCTATTCTTGACCAAAATTCTTTATCAGTAAAAAATCAACTAAAAATAGATGTTATGAAAAGAAACCAGAACCGGTTAATGAAACTCATTTTCACCATTGCCTTTTGCATTACGGCGAACCAGCTATTTAGCCAGGCCTCTCCTCTCAATATGAACGAGGCTATTAAGATAGCAATAGCCAACAACAATTCTCTGAAGGCCGACAGTATGAACCTTCTTGTTACGGACTATCAGAATAAAGTTCAAAAGGCGGATCTTCTTCCCCAGGTCAATTATTCAGGCAAAACTGAATATAATCCGGCCATCGCATCACAAATGCTTCCAGGCAATCTTGTTGGTCAACCGGGCAAAGATTACGTGGCCGTTCCCTTCGGAAGTCGGTATGCTATGGGAAGTGGAATTGATGTGACCCAAACCCTCCTTCGCAAGAGCACGAGAATTAAGGTCAATGCTGCCGGTTTGAACAATTCCATTGCGCAAACAAAGCACAAGTTAACCACGGAAGAACTGGTGTACCAGGTAGCGACCAGTTATTATGCTTTGCAGGCAAATGCAGAATTGATCAAAACAACCAGGCGGGACTATTTCAATTTAAAAGAGATCCTATCCATTGCAAAAGCACAATTTGAGAACGGGACATTGAAAAGAATTGATTACGAGTCTCTGCAAATTAACACGGCCAATAAGCTGTCCTATCTGAACCAGTTGCAAACCGATTACAACGACCAGCTCGCCCGTTTCAACTATCTTCTTGGTATCCCAGCGGATTCCAAAACAATTATTGATGACAGCATAAGACTGATCAAAGGAAACGTAGATGCCGGCAACCTTTTGCTACAGAGAGAGGACGTCCATTTATCCAGCCAGCTCATTGAATCAAAAGAAGTAGAAATAAAAAGTATCAGGGCAGAGGCCCAACCTGTGATCAGCAGTTATTTCCGATTCAATTACCAATCGCAGTTCAACGATGCTAATAAGGCTTTTAATAGCAATTATTGGTATAAGAGTTCATCAGTAGGGGTCAGTGCGAGCATTTCATTATTTGATGGCTATCGCAGAAAGAATCGTGTGAGTGTCGCCCAGTCACAACTCCTGCAATTAAAATTTCAAAACGAGCAAACAAAACAGTTGGCCAATACAGAATGGCTGACGGCAACGGAGATGCTTCGTAAGGATCAGCAACAATACGATATCACCTCGAAAAACCTGGAACTGGCAGAACAAGTTTTCATCTCACGTAAGGCTTTATATGCTGAGGGAGTATCAACTCTTGTGGAATTGCTGGACGCCGAAAGTGAATTGAGTGAATCCCGCAACCTCCATATTCAATCCATGATCAATGTGCAGACAAGCCTGCTGAATGTCTATAAGGCAAAAGGAACATTATTGACCGAGTATTTAAGCTCCGTTGAGAATAATTAAGATAACATAACAGCAAACTTCTTCAAACAAAAATCAAAATCAATTAAGACATGAAAAAGAAAATCGTAGCAATTGGAATATCGCTCATCCTCGTGGTTGCCATTGGAGTGGTCCTGGCAAATAACAAGTCAAAAATTGACAAGGCAGCACATCCTGTGAAAGAAAACCCGGTCATTCCCGTAAAAGTCTTTGAGGTGAAGGAAGATTCTTTCAATACTTCATTTACGCTAAACGGGACAACCGCTCCTGCGAGGGAAGTAAAGATCGCCTCCGAAGTACAGGGCAAATTGGTGGGCTTATATGTCGACAACGGAGATATTGTAAAGGCGGGGCAAGCGATCGGAATGCTCGATGCATCGGTATATCGCACGCAACTCAACAGTATCGAAGCTTCTATTGCAAAAGCAAATCTTGATTTAGCACGCTACAATAATTTGATCGAAAAGGGAGGAGCTACTCCCATGCAGGCAGAGAGTGCTGAGCTCCAGATAAAATCGCTGGAAGCTGAGAAGAAACAGGTACTTGAACAAATATCGCACATGCAGATACGGGCACCCTTTAGCGGCAAAATAGAAAATGTCTCTGTTGAACTGGGATCGTTTGTTTCTTATGGCACAGTTTTAAGCCAGCTGATCGATAACTCTTCTTTAAAAATAAATGTTTACCTCTCCGAGCAGGAAGCATTCAAGTTAAAAAGAGGGCAACAGGTTATGATCAACAGTGTGGTCTTGTCGCAATCGAAGATCGGAAAGATCACCATGATCAGTGACAAAGCAGACGGTTCAGGAAAATTCTTAGCCGAAATAGGTTTTTCAAATGACGACAAGGAGCAATTGAAAGCGGGAATCATCGCTGATGTTCACTTCGCAGTGGATGAAACGAAGACAGGCCTGTCCATACCAGTAAATGCACTGCTGGCAAGTAGCAAGGACGCAAAGGTATTTGTGATTAATGGGGACAAAGCAGAGGAACGGAAAATAAAAACAGGCATCATTACCGCTGATAAAGTAGAAGTGCTTGATGGATTAACCGCGGGAGAACAGGTCGTTGTTTCCGGCCAGCTAAATCTCGAAAGCGGAACTGCAATTTCAATTAATAGGTAAGGATGTCAAAAAATTATATTAAAAAATAAAAAACGAATTATGTCTTTAACAGCAACAGCAATAAAACGACCGACGCTTATTGTTGTGATTTTTTCGGTTCTTGGACTATTGGGTATCGTCAGCTACTTTTCCATCGGTTACGAGCTGCTGCCCAAAATGTCGAAACAAGTGATAACGATCAGCACCACTTACCCCGGCGCTGCACCTACAGAAGTTGAGAACTCAGTGACAAAAAAGGTGGAAGACGCTATTTCATCACTTGAAAAACTGGACAATATAAAGTCACAATCTTTTGAAGGTAAATCCAAGGTGATCGTTGAATTTAAGTCCAACGTGGATCTGAACCAGGCAATGGAAGATGCTCAAAGAAAGATCAATGGCATTGCCGCCGATCTTCCTGAAGATGCCAAGGATCCTGTGATCTCGAAATTTTCTGTTGATGAAGCTCCGATCATGAAAATGTCGGTGACGGCGAAGATCGAGAACCGGCAGCTTTATGATATAGTGAAGCAACGGATCGTTCCACTTCTTTCGAAACTGGAGGGCGTTGCCAATGTAGGGTTGATGGGTGGTGAGGAAAGGCAAATACGGGTAAATATTGACCGGAAAAGAATGGAGTCTTTCGGCCTGGATGCTCAGCAAATATTAAAAGCTGTTGAAACCTCCAATCTTGATTTTCCGGCCGGGTCGGTAAAAGACCAGGTAAACGAAACAACGATCCGTCTCGCTGGCAAATTTAAAAGCACAAAGGACATTGAAGATGTAGTAATAACCAATCATGAAGGTCGCGCTATCTATCTCAAGGATGTGGCAACTGTCATTGATGGAATCAAAGAAACGGAGACCATAAGCCGGTATAATGCTACGACTGCCATCGGTTTGTTAATGTACAAGCAAACAGATGCAAATGCGGTCCAGGTAAGCGAACAGGTACGGGATGAAGTAAAAAAACTTGAAACAGAATACGCGTCATCCGGATTGAGGTTTGCGATAGCCCAGGATTCATCGGACTTTACGTTAAAGGCGGCAGAAGCAGTCAACCACGACCTTGTCCTTGCGATTATACTTGTTGCACTTGTGATGCTGGTTTTCTTGCACAGTATGCGAAACGCCATCATTGTAATGATCGCCATTCCTGCATCATTGGTCAGCACATACATTGCCATCTACGCTTTTGGGTTCACGTTTAACCTGATGACTTTACTGGCGCTTTCACTGGTGATCGGGATCCTCGTAGATGATAGTATTGTCGTATTAGAAAACATTCAACGGCACATGGAAATGGGAAAAGACAAACGAAAGGCGGCACTGGAAGGAAGAAATGAAATTGGTTTCACTGCTGTCTCGATCACCATGGTTGACGTAGTAGTATTCCTGCCGATCACCATGGTTCATGGATTGATCGCCGATATCCTGAGGCAGTTTTCCTTGGTGGTTGTTACTTCAACACTCATGAGCCTGTTTGTGTGTTTCACCCTCACTCCATTGCTTGTTTCCCGTTTCGGCAAACTAACTCACCCAAACAGGAAGAAGCCCGGAGGCCGAATCATTTTATGGGTAGAAAAAAAGATAGAGAAGCTGACCCAGAGCTACTCTTCTTTATTGAAATGGGGGCTTTCACATAAACGCTGGGTATTGGCCATTACCATCGCCCTGATGTTTGGATCATTTTCTCTTGTTGGTGCTGGTTTTATAGGAAATGAATTTGTGAACATGGGTGATCGTGGAGAGCTCGTGGTAAATGTTGAATTACCCAAGGATGCCAATATTCAACAAACCAACTTAAAGACACAGGAGGTTGAACAATACATTTTGTCCAGGCCGGGAGTCCTGAATGTTTTTTCTTCAATGGGCAAGAGCGACAACCAATTTGCGCAGCAGGGTGAACGCCATAAATCTGAGATCAGTGTTAAGCTGGTTGACAAGAGCGAGCGTCAATTCAGTACAGAGCAATTTGCCGGAAAACTGAAGAAGGAGTTAGAACAGAGGATCGAAGGAGCAAAGATCACAACCAGCCAGGTGGATATTATGGGTAGCACCAGCGAAGCACCTATACAACTTGTTTTAAACGGAAACAATGTGGAAGAATTACTCGCATACGCGGATACAATTCTCGCAAAAATGAAAACGGTTCCCGGCACTTCTGATCAGAAAGTATCCATTGAAAATAACAAGCCTGAAGTGAGCGTCAAGATCGACAAAGAAAAAATGGCTGCCCTGGGTCTCCGGATGGACCAGGTAGGGAATGTGATCAATCTGGCTTTCAGTGGCAACAGTGATACAAAGCTCACAGATGGTCAATATGACTATGATATCACAGTGAAGTTGGATGCGTTCAACAGGCAATCAATTAATGAGCTTATGCAATTGTCGTTTGCAAATAATGCAGGACAAATGATAAGACTGGATCAGTTTTCAAAAATTGAAAGAGCGATTGGCCCTGCTAAGTTGGAGCGCAAAGACAGGATCAGCTCAGTAACCATTTCCTGTGAAGTCGTAGGTCGCCCGCAGGGAACAGTAGGTGAAGAAATAAAAGCACTCGTAGGGAAAGACCCACTGCCAACTGGAATGACTATTTCTTATGAAGGGAATATGAAGCAACAGGCGGAGGCTTTTGGAAGCTTAGGCATGGCATTAATAGCGTCCATCATTTTTGTTTACCTGATCATGGTCGCTCTCTATAACTCTTACATCTACCCTCTCGTCGTACTGTTTTCAATTCCTGTTGCCATGGTCGGTGCATTGCTTGCATTGGCATTGAATCTTCAATCACTGAACATTTTCTCCTTACTCGGCATCATCATGTTGATCGGGTTGGTAGCGAAGAATGCCATCCTGCTCGTTGATTACACCAATCATCTCAAAGAACGTGGAAAAGAAACCATCGAAGCATTGATCGAATCAGGTCGCACAAGACTGCGCCCCATTTTGATGACCACGATTGCGATGGTGATCGGTATGCTGCCGTTGGCGCTGGCGAGTGGCGCAGGGGCTGAATGGAAAAATGGAATGGCCTGGGCATTGATCGGCGGTTTGACAAGCTCAATGTTGTTAACTCTCGTTGTGGTTCCCGTGGTATATGTAATCATCGACAGGATAAAAAATTGGTTTGGCAAAACGAAAAAGAAGACTGTTCACGAGGTAAAACTTTTACCAGCGCCGGCAAACGCTCAATAACTCAAGACACATCAACACAGCAGGCGGCATATACTGCCTGCTGCTAAAACAAAAAAATAACAATGACTAATAAGAATAACATGATCGCGGGCGGCTTGCTCATCATAGCCTCTTTTGGTTTCTTTATAAGCTGGTTCCTGATGCCTGACCCCGGAACAACTGATACAATTCACATTCTTTCTATTGTAGGGCAGTCAAGAACGAGTGTACTGGCGTCGATAATTGTACAGATTAGTACCTCTGTGTTATACGTTGTGAGCCTCTTCCTTTTAACAAGAATGAGCCTTCGCCAAAAAAGATCAACCCTGATAGGCATTATCTTATTGGCGGTTGGTTTATTAGGATTGTGTTCTGATGCCTTTTTCCACTTGCTGGCCTATTTCATGACTGATAATTCGATAACGATTCAACAAGATGTGGTGAAGGTTATGGTTTTTATGCAAACAACCGGGGTTGCTCTATTACTTCCAATAATGTTGCCATTTTTCATTGGCAGCCTTGTCCTGGCAATTGGACTTAACAGGCAGGGTGTGATAACAAGGGCTTCGGCATACATAATCATTTCAGCGTTTTCAATGTGCGTTCTAAACGTTTTGGCCAAAAAAACGCATATCTGTCAACCGGCTCCAATGATCGCTACGCTGGGTCTTTTCGCAACTGGACAAGCATTCATTGGATTCGACTTACTGAGGAATTCAAATCAGAAAAGATCCGCTGCGCTTGCTTACCAATATCAAATTGAGTGACACAAGACCAGTAACGATTCGGCATTGCTCTCTTCCCACTCCCTGGAGAAAACACCTGCCCTCCTATTACCTCTGCAGTGTTGATGGACTTATGCTTGTAAAAGCAGTTTTCGGGTGTCTCATGATATATTCTGGGTGACACAGCCAGCCGCGCCTGTGGTTCAGTCAAGATGGGCCAGGCAATGGATCTATTTGTAAATCATTAAAATTTTTTTATGAAAAGAACCTATATCACTTATCACGTTTGGAAAGCCTGCTTGTCCCACAAAAGGATCATGGCAAAAGATATTTACTCCCAACTGGCTGAAACAATTGCAGAACGCAAAAGGGTATTGTGTAAATACGAAGAAACGTTCGTGCCCGGTGTTCCCAAAGCAAAAGACATTCATCACCAGCTTGCCGAAACCCTGGCCGAACGGAAAAGAATATTACAGGTCCTGCACGGCGTTCTATCGGGCCGGAGAAATAAGCCAGTGATCATTTCTAATCAAAGGGCGGCGTGAGAATCAACTACGAATAGATGTTAGCAAAAAAATCTGCGATGATTTTCAATTTATTGACGAGTTCGAACAAACAAATGGAAGATCCGAACTACTACTTGACCGTCCGGCAGGTTCGGATTACGAAATCTGAACAGAACCGGGATTTTGGAGACCCATTTTTGTGATGCGATCAACATTTCAAAGGCCGGTCGCCAAAACAAAAAACAAAATGACCTAATCTTTTAAAACAAATTTTTATGGAAAAGAAAACCATCACAATTACGGCTTCAGCAGCCATCATCAATACGATAACCCTGATCCTGGCACCTGCCAGCACCCAGCGGATACTGTGTGAAAGCTTTTACCTGGGGACGATCAAACAGACAGTTACCCTTTGGCTTTCATGATTTCTAAGACAACATTTCAATAAAACTCAAAACCGAAAAATGAGAAAGATTATAATAGCTGTAATAATGACGCTGTTCTTTAGCGCAGCATTCGCGAGCGATGAAGTCAATCCCGCGGTAGAGATTGCATTCAAAGCGAAATTTCCGGGAGCGTCAGAAGTAGCCTGGTCAAAAGGCTCCAATTACTATAAAGTTAGCTTCATTAATAACGGCTCCTCCCTGTTTGCCTTTTACAATGACAGCGCAAAGTTGATCGGGTTAATGAGGTACATCAGGTCAACTCAACTGCCACTTGACTTGCAAAGCAAATTGAAACCTTACTTCAGGTATTACTGGATCACAGACCTTTTCGAAATGTCAAACCGGGGCCGCGTCGGGTACTATGTCACATTAAGGAACGCCGACAACGAGATCGTCCTGGAATCCAGGGATGGCAACGACTGGAAACTACTCACCATTAAAGCGGCAGAATAAAATCTAAAAAAATAAACGAGGCAAAATGAAAAAATTAATAGCAACAATTTTTGCGGGGGTTCTTGTATCGTCGTTCTCCCATGGGCAGACAAACCAGTACATCGATACAACAGGTGATAACGTAAGAATCGCAGCGAACACACAATATAATAAGGCTGGAAAGTTTAAGCGGATCATGTTCGGCGAGCATTATCGAAAGGAATGGACAACGCCGGTCGATATTGAAATTCTTGATTTGAATTCCTATGCCGGAGGGTTAACACCGGTGAAAATGGGAGGAGGTTTGCAAACAAAATCATTGCGCCTCAAAGGAGCCGATGGGAAAGAATATGTATTACGCTCGGTAAAGAAGGACCCTTCTAAGGCGATCGCACCTGAATTGCGGGGAACATTTGCCGAAGATGTTGTCCGGGACCAAATATCTTCGGCCAATCCTTACGCACCGATGGTCGTGGCTTCATTGGAAGATGCGGCAGGTATTCTTCACAGCACACCGCGGATGGTGTATGTTGAAAGGACAGATCGCCTGGGAGAATTCAAAGAAACATTCGGAGAAACAGTTTGCCTGTTAGAGGAACGTCCTTCCATGAATGAAGAAGATAATGCTGCATTCGGCAATTCAAAAAACATTGTGAATTCAGAAAAACTTTTTCAAAAGGTTTTTTCATGTAGTGATCATACGGTTGATGAAAAAGCTTTCTTGAAAGCGAGGCTTTTTGACATGCTGATCGGTGACTGGGACCGTCACGAAGATCAATGGCTGTGGGCAGCTTTCAAAGACGGTAATAAAACCATTTACAAACCGATCCCAAGGGACAGGGACCAGGCATTTTCAAAAATGGATGGATTGATTCCCCACCTGGCTACTCAAAAATGGGCGATCCGCAAGGTCCAAAATTTTGATTATACCATCCACGATGTAGTCGGTCTTAATGTAAATGGCGGCCATCTTGATAGAAACTTCACAACAAGGCTAACACTAAACGATTGGATAATCGTTGCAAAAGAAATACAGGGCGCCCTTACAAATGAGGTGATCACTGATGCGTTCAAAAAGATGCCGGTGCCTATCTATAATGTGTCAGGCAAGAATATCATTGCAAAGCTTGAACGTCGTCGTGATGACCTTATGAAATATGCAACCACTTATTACAAGTTCTTATCCAGGCAGGTAACAATTACAGGAACCAAAGGCCAGGAAACATTCGTGGCACAACGCCGGGATAATGACTCGACCAAAATCATCGTTTATGAAAAAAATAACAATGGTTCTGATCATACCGAAATATTCAACAGAACATTTGCCCGCTCAGAAACGAGAGAGATTCGCCTGTACGGTTTAGATGGCGATGACATTTTCGATATCTATGGTCATGCAAAAAAGGGAATCGTGATTAGAGTCATCGGTGGACAGGGAAAAGATAGTGTTACTGATTCTTCTATTGTCAAAGAAACGGGAAGACAAACAAAGGTGTACGATGACAAAAACAATGTTTTCAATACTGACAAAGAAAGTCGCTTACACCTGTCGACAGACAGTTTAAGAAACGGATACAATCGCAAGGCATTTGCGCTGGATTGGTTGGCACCCATGCAAGCTCCGGGTTACAATGTGGACGACGGTTTCTTCATGGGCTCAGGAGTCATTTATAAAAAACAACAATTTGGAAAATCTCCCTATGGCTATATGCAAGCCCTTGCCGGAAACTATGCATTTGCCACCGGTGCTTATTCGATTTGGTATAAAGGAATTTTCAAAGAATTTATAGGCAAATCAGATTTACACCTTAATGTAAAGTATAACTCACCTGCCTATACTATCAACTACTATGGAATGGGAAATGAAACGATCAGTGATGAAAATGCAACAAAAGACTATTACCATGTCCGGATGAGCAAGTTTGATGTCTCATCGTTCCTATCGGGACAAATCGGAAAAGCACATACGATATCACTTGGCGGAGGATTCCAGTCGGTGAAACTCGGAAACAATGAGGGCAGATTTGTCGAAAGGAATGACAAACTTGATTCATCCGATTTCGATAGAAAGAGCTATGGCAGTGTTCAATTGGGTTACTCTTTCAATACAGTTGACAACCTGTTATATCCACGAAAAGGAATAAAAATTAACACTGCTGCTGCATACACACAGAACATCAATGAGAGTGAAAAAAGATTCGTGAGATTGTCTTCAGAAGCAATCTTGTATACCTCCGTGAACCGACTCACATTGGCATCACGCACGGGCATTGCCACGAACCTTGGCAATGAATATGAATTTTTCCAGGCAAATGGTCTCGGGGGATTGAGTAATCTCCGGGGTTTTCACAGGGATCGTTTTGCTGGCAAGACGAGCGTTTATCAAAATACAGAGCTGAGGTTTAGGATCAGCAATGTAAATGCATACATCACAAAGGGATCATGGGGCCTGCTTTCGTTTGTTGATCATGGCAGGGTATGGATACCAGGTGAAAGCTCCGATACATGGCATTATAGCTGTGGTGGCGGTATATGGCTCCTGCCGTTTAATAAAATGGCATTTACCGCAACGTATGCGGTTTCAAAAGAAGAGAGGTTGATCAGTATTAAAACGGGGTTTTTGTTTTAAATAACATTTTATGAAGATCGGTTTTAAAATACTGGAACAGGAATACCGCAGACAACTGCTTTCTCACGCCCATGGCAACATACTTGAGATCGGAGCTGGAATAGGAATCAATTTTAAGCATTACCCTTCGGAATCACAGGTGACAGCAACAGACGTGAGCGCAAGAATCATTGAAAAAGCAAAACTTGAAGCGATAGAAAGAGGGTTAAAAGCCAGATTTATTGTATCGCCCGTTGGCGAACTACAGTTTGGTCCGGCAAGCTTTGACACGATCGTCTCTACGTTCACTCTTTGTGCCTATGAAAAGCCTGAAAATGTCCTGGGCCAAATCGGCTCCTGGTGCAAACAGAGCGGAGTTATTCTATTGATGGAATATGGACTAAGCAAAAATAGCCTCGTGGGCTGGGTGCAGAAAAAAATTGCTCCTGTTCATTATAAGAATACAGGTTATCATATAGACAGAGATATGCTGAAACTGGTCTCGGCATCTGGCCTCCGAATAGAGAAAATGGAAATGAAATATGCAGGCATTGTTTACCTGGTGTGGGCCACACTGTGTCGAAACTCAAATTTATTAAAATGAAGTTCTCATACACGCAGTTGGTTTAGGTTTAATACAGCGGGTAGTTTCCACTACCTGCTCTTAAAAAAATGTTCAACGCTTAAAAAAATATTTATGACAGTTGTTATTGTAGTACGCCTTATTATGACCCTTATTGCAAAGAGGTCGGGCAAGCGAAGGGAATTGAGGGAGAAATCAACCAAAGTAAGACCGGTTGAAAACGACGAGGTATTTAACCACCTTTTCGTCAACAAGCCACAAACAGCTAATTAAGTTATGAAGATCCATTTTCAGCAGCAGCTAAATGAAGAGCTACTTCGCAGCGAAAAACGAAGAACGATCATCATCATTTTTATATTCCTCTTCATGCTTGGTTACAGGGTGATACAAGGATATTTTTTTGAAATGGACAGGGAGACCCGGATAATACAATCGGTTCCGGTTGTGTGGTTGTTTCCATTGGCAGTGATCATGTTTGAGTTCCTGACCCTGTTCGCTATTAACCGGCAGATCCGGTCAAAAAGGAAAATGATCTCGCCCGCCAGGCAGTACCTGAACACGGCTTTTGAGATTTCCCTCCCCTCTTTTATTGTTATAACAGTAGCGAAGCAATTCCCATCATACGATATTTTGAAATCACCGGCGCTCCATGTCTACTTCATTTTCATCATCCTTTCGACAATGCGCTTAAATTTCATGTTGTCATTTTTCTGCGGATTTCTTGCCGGGGCCTCACATTTCATTCTATGTTTCTTTATCTACGATCATTTTGACTTCAATGATGCTGCCAGGACGGCGATCATTGTTGTCAGCAGCATTGCCGCAGGACTTGTTGCCAACCAGATCAGGCGGGGAATAAATAACTCATTGAAAGAAACGGAAAAAAGAAACAGGGTCGAAAACCTGTTTGGTCAGCAAATATCCATGGAGATCGCCGAAAAAATTATTGAAAACAACGGGGAGATAGAAAGTAAAAGGATGACGGTTGCCATTATGTTTGTTGACATTCGCAATTTTACAAATTTTGCAGCATCCCGTACCCCCGAAGAGATCGTACAATATCAAAATGTTTTTTTCGCGATCGTAAGCAATGCTGTCGCCAATCACGGCGGTATTGTAAACCAATTCCTGGGTGACGGATGCATGGTCACTTTTGGCGCTCCCATCTCTCTTGACAATCCTTCATTAAATGCCGTCAAAGCGGCCATCGAAATAAATCAGGAATTAAGAGCGTCAATCAGTGCAGGCAAAATCGTGAACACGCTTATAGGGGTTGGTATCCACACCGGGAGCGCCATCACAGGTAACATCGGAACCAATAACCGGCAGCAGTATTCTGTAACAGGTAAGGTGGTAATTGTAGCCGCCCGGGTGGAGCAACTCAATAAAGAATTTAACTCCCAGATATTAATTACAAATGATGTTTATCAGAAAACAGGTCATTACTTATCTCCTGCAACACAAAACCTGGGGTCAATAAGTCTTAAAGGGTTTGAAGAAAATTTCATTATTCATCGTGTCGCCTAGATCAGCAAAAAATAATTTTTATGAAAATAAACAATGAAATAGTAAAAGAATCGGCCAAATATGTCAGCGATTATCTTTTAAAAAACCTGGAGTCAAAATTTACCTACCATAACCTGTCCCACACGCTGTATGTGGCAAAGGCTGCGGAAATGATCGCTTCATCAATGAAGATCGGCAGTCATGAGAAGAAGATCTTACTCGTTGCGGCCTGGTTTCACGATATCGGGTATACCCGGCAAATAGACAACCATGAAATAGCTGGCGCTGCGATTGCGGAAAAATTCCTTTTGGAAAAGAATATAGACCGGGAGGATATCGAGATAGTAACGTCATGCATCTTAGCCACCCACTGTCCTCAGAAACCGCTCACTATTCTGCAATCAATTTTATGCGATGCGGATATGATGCACCTCTCCGATAAAGCATTCATTGATGTGGGGGCTGCATTGAGAATGGAATGGGAACTGACAAGGGACAAAAAATTTACCGACCAGGAATGGTATGATCTGAATATCGAGTTCGTTTCAACTCATCGATATCACACGTCCTTTGCCATCCAAAACCTCGAAAGGCATAAAAATAAAAACCTGAAAAAGCTTTCTTCCAGACGAAAAGAAATCACCGGCCATTCCGATTCAGGCGAGGGTGGGGCGATAATGACAATAGAAAAAAATAAAAAAAATAAAGAAAAGCTTGAACGAGGTGTTGAGACCCTTTTCAGGATGGCCTCGAGCAATCACATGCGGCTAAGCGGCATGGCGGATAACAAGGCTCATATCCTTCTAAGCATAAATTCTATTATTATTTCAATCATTTTATCGGTCCTCGCCAAAAACCTCACTGACGCTACATATGTTGTGATTCCGACTCTCCTCTTGCTTGGTATTTCTGTAACAACAATTGTCTTTGCTGTCCTGACGACGAAACCAAAAATTTCCAAAGGAGTCTTTACAAGAGAGCAGATCACAAAAAGAGAGGTAAACCTTCTTTTCTTTGGAAATTTTCACCAGATGGATCTTGAAAAATATGAATGGGCCATCCGGGAAATGATGTATGATAAAGAGTATTTGTATAAAAGCATGACCAAGGACATTTATTTCCTTGGAAAGATCCTTGCAGCTAAATATCGTTATCTCAGCATCGGCTATATAGTGTTTATGTATGGGCTTTTGACTTCGGTGGCAGCTTATGCAGTAAGCTTTTTGTTTGCGGCACATATGGTGCACCCATGATGCTGACGTCGGTTTGCATCCGATGAGTCCAGGATCGAACTCATCGCCGAAGGGGATTCTATTCCCGAACGTCAAGATATTCATTCCAGAAGACCAAGAGGGACGAGGCAGTCTTCACATAACAAGACTCAGACTGCTCATTCCTCAACTAATTCTGGTCATAAAGGAACACGACGCTGCACTAAGTACACTAGAAGTGTTTACTTGATTTTGTCCATTTTATCGTTCAACCAAATCCTGAATCCGATTTAGGGTTGTAGTGGAGAAGGCGGAGTTGAAATCGCATAATGGTAGACCCTTAGCCTCAAGCAGCATTCTTTGTGTTCGTCGTAGATCTTCGTGTACTTAGTGTCCAGGTCTAATAATACGAGTAAATAGAATTTGTTTCGAACCGCTGACCAAAATGAATTCCCGGCAAAAGCACGAGGTGGAATACCTTATGGCCTCGGTTAATGGTAAGCAAATTGATTTCAATCTTTACCTCAATATCTCTATTTTTGCAGCCCTTTCGTCTCTGCATAGCTTCGACGGATAACAGGCGGGATAGCTCAGGCGGTTAGAGCGTTGGATTCATAACCCAAAGGTCTCGGGTTCAACTCCCGATCCCGCTACAAATAAAAAAGCTGGAATGCTGGTTTGAGCGTTTTTTGATATGTGAACGTGGTGTTCTATTCAACAAACTTCACTTCAGGAATATTAAGCTTGCACTTTTTGTTGAATTGTTTTACTGCGTATTGAGTGAGTTCTGGTGATTTTCCTTCATTGTGCATGTGCATGAAAAAATAGACAGCTTCAATACCAGCATCCATCCATTCATTTATTCTTGTAGCCCAATTATCAATCCGCCGAAAATCGGAAGGGTGTAGACTATTACCAACAAACCTGATAAAGGCTTTCGGAATTGTAAGCTGCATATGAAGGGCATCCTTTCTTGCTGCTGCGTCTGTGATAATGGTTCCGATTTTCAATTCCCTTAGCTTAGAATAATATCGATCCATTAACTTTTTATTACGAAAAAATTCTGGCCATCGTTCTTCAACAAAAAAAGTCAGATCTCGTGGTAAAGTCTCTAAAAATTTGAAGAAGTCTTTTTCGCTCTGCTCCTCCCACTTGACCCTTTCGTTATGAGTTATGAATATTGGTCCCAGGTTTTGGCCGAAACCCATAATGTTCGCAATGAAGGCAGTTGTCAAATCCTGTCTTGTTCGGGTATCCCTTAGAAAACTCATTCCCCGGTGAGCTTTTGGGCAAAATTTGAAAGTTGGCTTGTTTACTTTCTTCACCCATTCTTTCAGGACGTCGGCTTCATACAGCTTATAATTCGTAGCAGTTAATTCAATCGAATCATAGTGCCGACCATAGTGCTGAAGAAAGTCTTTTTCTTTTGCTCCTTGCGGATAAATTTTGCCCAGCCATTCTCTATGTCCCCAGTTCGAGCAGCCCACGAGTACCTGTGCCGATCCATTCCCCCTTTTGAGCACTCTCTCGGTTCCAGGAGGATCTTTAGGCAATTGCCAATTTTTGATTTTATCCAGTTCTGACTTCTTAAGTTCACCAAACAACATTAGTTAACTCTTAAAATTGGCATAAAAACTACATCAATCAACCTTGGGCTAACGAATGGTAAAACATTAATGCATTCATTAGCTTACAGTTTTTAGGTTATTCAGTCTGTTCAAGAGCGTTCAACTCTTTAAGCTTCTTGATCAATACTGGTGACACAGCTGAAAAATTTTTACAATGGCTAAGCAAGATCCCCTTTATATTGTAATGCAGAGCGATGATGCCATAAACAATGAGATCATCTATCTTCTGATACCTTACTATTGCAAATTCCCCGACTCTTACAAGACTTTCCTGCACCCATAACAGATCGTTGCCGAAAAGTTGGAAATCATTTGTGAACCCTCTGTTGTGTAGATCAACTATGGTATCAACAGTTTTTGGAGAGACTTTCATAAAGACATTTTTAAGTTATTCATGTCAAAAATATTTGGAGCACCAGGGTTTATCCAACAATGAAACAGTTTGAACGGACTAACTGGACTACAAAGCAGTCATTTGAGCACCTCTGGCAATTTTGGTCGATCATTGTCCAGCCTCCAGCCCTTTTGTTCTTCTATCCTATCGGCCACAAAGGCTGCTTTTCCGACCTCATAGTATAATTTTTCCATGCGCTTAAACATTTCTGCGGGATACTTCGGGTAAAAATTTGCCTTGTGCATTTTTCGTATCTGTCTATCCACTTTGTCAGATAGGTCCTCAAGCTTTGTTGATAAAAATCGCTTTGCCTTGTTTTTTGTTTTCATGTTACTTAATTCATTTCTTTTAGAATTTCGTTTTTGCTGCTACTTCCTGATCTCCAGCCTTGCTAAAAAGAAGGCTGCGTCTTCTAAGAACTTATTAGTTGGTTGACTGTAGTGCCGCTCATTTTTGAAAATGAGATCGTCGTTGGAAAAATAATATTCCGCAAAACACTGGGTGCATTCCTGAACGGTGGGCGTTACTTTCACTTTTACCAGGCTATTTCGGAAAAACACATACTGAGTTTCTGTTCCCGGGGGAATTTTCTTGTTTTTCCTGAGTGCTCTCTCCGCCATATGCTTTTTAGTAAGTTTATCAAACCGATATACGTCTATCAGTCGGAGTTCTTTCTGGCGCCAGTCAAAATAGTATGAATTCTGCTGGGAAAATTTAAGGCCTGTATTTATATCAACAGTATCGGGTAATTCTGAAAATAGCAAGATGATATTGTTCATGTTAATCTCATGATTGATACTGTCGATGAATCGAACGTCTGGATTCTGCGCCTCAGCAGACACCATAACGAGTAGAGCGATGCCGCCGACCATTATCTTCTTCATATCTGAAGTTTTAAAAATTTACAATTCCCTTGTTCGGCAAACTTGATTCAATTATCGATCTGTCACCAATTACCTTCCTGTTCTTCATTTGTTCTTTCAAGGCGCTGTGGTGGATTTGTTCTCCAGTTTTCATCATATCTCACAAAGAAGGCAAGCCATCCCGTTCGAGCGATCCGCATTAAATACGGCTGAGCGGTTATTAAAGAGACTGCATTAAAAACTAACCAATAAAGCAAACGATTATCAGACGAAAAGCCTATCAGCACCCACCATGCTATGCATGTTGCTGCGCTCAAAGCAACTGCAGCTGCATAACTGATGTAACTTGATCCATAATAGAAACCCACTTCAATATTTAAAGGCTGACCACAAACAGGACATTCCTTATTCATTTTCATCGCTCCTTTTAGTATATATGGGTTCTTGTTTTCAAACATGTCGCCCTTTCTGCATCTTGGACATTTGCATTTCAGTAAGGTTATTATACCAGGCTTTCTTTCTGCCACTAACATATCTATATTGTTTTTTTGTCTACAAAATCTCGGGTTCAGCCGGTTCTTTAAAAATCGCTGGGGTTTGATCCTGGGTTTGGTTTAGTTTAACAGCATAGGCGATTATTGCTGAACTAAAACTCTCGGCAGGCAGTTCTCAATAATGCCGGTTGTAAAAATTAACCGTAAAGTACCAGACGGTAAAGACATGGAACAAACCTGCGATGTACCCATGTGGCCATCTCACTTATTCTTAAAGTGTCGGGACTCTCGCCAAAATGGTTTTTAAGTATTCAAGTAAATGATTGTCCGTCCAATCACCCTCGAACTTTTCCCCGTTAATAAAAAAGGTTGGAGTTCGGTTGACGCCACTTCTGATGCCACTCTCAAAATCCTTTTCCACCTTCTCCGTCAAAGCTTCTTGTTGAATATCATTTTTGAATCGAGCTGGGTCCAGGCCAACGCTTCTTGCAAAAAGAAGAATATCGTCAGGATCCAGTGTCTTCTGATTTTCGAAAATGACGTCGTGCATTTCCCAAAACCTGTTTTGCTGACCGGCCGCTTCTGTTGCCACGGCAGCGGAGAACGCATGGGGATGAATTTTCGATAAAGGAAAATTTCTGAAGACAAATTTGATGTCGTTTCCTAAATTTTGCTGGATGTACTTTACAATCGGATAGGCGCGGCCACAATAAGGACATTCGTAGTCCCCATATTCCACCAGCTCGATGAGGGCCTCGGGTTTTCCGGCAATATGATCTTTGCTGTTCACAGCAGGCATTAATGCGTTCATTGGTTTACAGTTTTTAGGTTATCAATTTGTTCAAGTGCAATCAATATTCCGTCTGCTCCAGGGTTAATCCCGACAGGCGACTGGTAGGACCAGCGGATGGTTCCTTCTTCATCAATTACATACAAAGCCCTTTTGCATTCCCCGGTTTTCGTGTCATATACTTCGTATAATCTGGCTACTTCACCCTTCGGTTCAAAATCCGAAAGCAATGGGAAATGAAATTTGCGATCTTCAATAAAGGCCAAATGACTCCATTTGCTGTCTACGGAGATGCCTATTAGTTGTGCATTGTGTCGGGCAAAATATTTTCCCATTTCATTATACAATGTCAGCTGATCGTCGCATACAGGGCTCCAGTCTGCGGGATAAAATATCAGGATGACCTTCCGATCTCTTAGCTCACTTAATTCTAGCTTTTGATCAGGTGTTGAATGAAGTTTGAAATCAGGTGCAATTATTCCAATCGGTAACATATAATTTGTTTTAATTGTTGTTTTTTATTTGTTCGTATACAGGGATAGCAGTGTTGCAAAACCTCAAAGGAATGCCTTTGTCGGGAGCAAAGGCATTCAATTATGCCTGGAGCGTTTTACAAAGTCTGAGCAGCCTTAATGATGAAATCCGTTACTTTATTTGGCTGAGATATCATGGGCACGTGACTTGAATTAAGCTCAATCGTAGTTGCTTTGATCAGCTTTGCTTTGTATCGTTCCAGGTCAGGGCTAATCACTCTATCCTGTGCAGCGACGATAAACCATGATGGCTTCGTTTTCCAGGCTGGGCTCTGAACTTTCTGATCGCCGGCTAATGCAGCCAATGGCACTTGTGTAGCATATATTAATTTTCTTTCGTCGTCCGATGCATCGGGTGCGAAACGCTCGTCGACTGTTTTTTGCGACAGTGACACAAAGCCATCGGAACTAATCTGGAACTCTTTTTCAATCCCCGTTGTAGGCATCATGGCATTGACGTCGTTAGCGTTTTGCCCTTCTTCGGGAACCAATGCGGCTACATAGACCAGTCCGACCACCTTTGGATCATTTCCCGCCTCAGTAAGTACCATTCCACCATAGGAGTGTGCAACCAGGAGAACCGGGCCATCCATGTGAGCGATAGCCCGTTTGGCCGCAGCAACATCATCGGTGAGCGACGTGAGTGGATTTTGTACCGCGATAACATTGTAGCCTTTTCCCTGTAATTGTGCGATGACTTTCGACCAGCTGGTCCCATCGGCAAAAGCGCCGTGGATCAATACTATATTTTTTACTCCTTTTGAAATTGAAATTGTTTGTGACTTGGCATGTTGTGGAGCAGAAAAGATCGCCGCTGCTGCCATCAATGCAATTGAAGTGAGTTGTTTCGTAGTAAACATAAAATTTAGTTTTTGTTTGTTTAAAAAAGATGTCTGTAAGAGACCTTCTGCGAAGGTTTTTTGTCTGTTTCTTCGATCAGGTCTTCCATGCGTAGCGCATCATCAAGGAATTCTCCGCCTTCAGTTATATTTACTTCGTGATGGAATGGGCGTATGCTTTTCTCAATTCCTTTCTCTGAAGTCCGATGGTTTCCTGGGTCTCCTTGTTCAGGAGAAGAGTTCGTGTCCATGTTAGATCTTTTGTTGTTAAAAAATAAGTGAGCATTGCTGCCTGCCGTTTCATTGTGTGGCTGATCGGTTGTCGCGGGGACACCGCGCCGACGTGGGTTGTCCCGTGCACGAACGGGTGGAAAGTGCACGCCCGTTACAGCCGCCTCAATAAACTGACACCCGTCATCTTTGTTACGGTAGGCAGCGAATTATTTAAGCCCTTGCTAATTGTGTGTTGAGCCAATCTTCATATCTAATTTTTCCGAGCCGTGCATGTTCATCCGTGATCAGTGAAGTTTCATTCAATTCAACACCAAAATAATGTGCATGCTCATCTGCGATGAGCTGACGTGAATCTTCTGTGGTATTCAGATAATAGCGAATGAACTCAGACATCGGCATGCGTACAGGACCACCTACTTCAACTGTAGCATTCAACGGCTGATTGATGACGACATCAGCCAGTGCAACTACCGTGTCATCTGAAGCGATTGGCTGTATGGCACCGGTTGAAATATGAACCTCATTACCGATCGTACCTTCTTTTGCTATTCGGCCGGCAAATTCAAAAAATTGGGTAGAGCGTAAAATGCTGTAAGGGATGCCAGACAACTTGATCAACTCTTCCTGCGCAAGTTTTGCACGCAGGTAACTACTTCCCGGAAGGCGCTCAGCACCTACAATCGATAAAGCAACATAATGTTTCACTTTTTCATACGCTGCCGCAGTTAACAGATTCGTTGTAGACCTCTGGAAAAAATCCATCACTGCTTTGTCTTCAAATGATGGAGAATTTGAGACATCGACAACAACATCTGCATCTTTCAAAGCTTCACCCAATCCTTCACAGGTAATGGTATTGACTCCCGATTCGGGGGAGGCAGGTATTGCGATGTGACCAAACTGACGAAGCTTGTTTACGAGCTTTGAACCTATGAGCCCAGTACCGCCGATTACTGTAATTTTCATGATTTAATTTTTAGATTTTATTAATCATTAGTTTCTAATGCTTGCCTGATGACTGCTGCTGCCTGGAAGAGGGCAGTTTGCACGGCCGGCACCCTGGCTATTGGATTTAATAAACCATAATCGTGAATCAACCCCCCATATCTGGTTAATGTTACAGGCACTCCGGCTTCATCTAATTTTCTTGCATAGGCTTCACCTTCATCGCGCAATACATCATTTTCTGCAACCTGAATCAATGTTGGTGGCAAGCCCCTCAATTCATTGAGAGAAGCCTGCAGAGGCGAAGCATAAATTTCTTTGCGCTTATTCTTATCAGGCAGATAGTTATCCCAAAACCACATCATCATGTTTCTTGTAAGAAATCTGCCTTCGCCTAACTCGTTGTATGAACCTGTTTCAAAATTCGCATCGGTCACAGGCCATAACATTACCTGAAGTTTGATTGCTGGACCATTTTTGTCCTTTGCCATCAACACAACAGCTGCAGTCATATCCCCTCCAACACTATTCCCAACTACAGCCAGATTTTTTCCATCGACACCAATCTCATCGCCGTGCTCAGATACCCATTTGGTGGCTGAGTAAATTTGATTAATGGCAGTTGGGTAACGGGCTTCTGGTGAAGGAGTGTAATCAGGAAAAACGGCCACAGCGCCGCTACCTACTACCAGGTCTCTCACCAACCTTCTGTGTGTCGGATAATCTCCCAACACCCATCCTCCACCATGAATGAATATGAAAACAGGCGAGCCGGTATTGGCGCCGATGGGCTTTGCAATATGTATCCTAACCTTCTCACCATCCTGCATAATTGTTCTCGCGGATTCCTCAATACCTGAGTAATTAACCGTTACCGAGCTTTGAGCGTCGACTAGAACTTTTCGTGCATCTCCGGGACTCAATTGTTCAATGGGCTTGCCTTCTCCTGAGTTAAGAACCTTGAGAAACTTTCTTATGTCAGTAAGAATGCGTGGATCATTTTCTGCCTTAGCTGATCCGGCGGACATGATAGCCGCATCATTGCCCTTAATAATTGTGGTCTTTTGTGACATAACTAATGTGTTTAGATTTATTAATAATGTTGTGAATACTATTATTCTTTTAAAAGTCTTTTTCATGATGAAATGATTTTGATTATTTGATTAATCATTTGCTTGCATGGACGGATGATGTTGCAATGTCCTCACCATTTCAAAACTGCTATTATTCAAAGGCTCCAGGTCCATTTACTACGGTGCCTTTTACTCCTGTAGGAGAAGTGAGTGCATACACTACGGCATTATCGCGTTGATTGGAATCTCCTTTAAATCGGTAGACTTCGTCTATGTTAAATTCTTCTTCGTATAGTCGCAGATCCAGGTCACTACAGTAGAGGCAATTTAAGTGCAGTTCAAAGTCAGCTTCATAACCTCTTTTTCTAAGATCATCCAAAGCATCCACGAGTGATTCATAAGTCCTCATGTCTTTGTAATTTTATTGGCTTAATAAATTGGTTACTTAAATACTTAACAACCTTCGTCATAGCAGCCGGCACCGGTTAGATTATTCCTCCACTATCATTTCATTCCATTTTAATATTTCCATCATTTCATGGCTGATATTATCCATGTAAACATTACAGGTATCTATCAAAAACCCTTTTACATCCTGCGATAAGGAAATAGCGTAAAGCACACGATCTGCATCGGGATTTTCTATTTCTACGAAGTAATAGGAATCGTCTACTGTGAAATTTTCGGGCATGATCCAGTCATCGAGTTCATGGCAGTATAGGCATGTCGCCTCTCGCCTAAACATCAGTTTGTAATCTTTTCTTTTAAGTTCATTCAGCGCATTTGTGATGGCAGCATTCCGATCAGCTACGTTATCTGTTAGCATTTGAGTCATTGCTAATGTTTAAAAACTAAAATTGTTTCCGAAAAAATATTTTTAGCACTCAACCAACTATGTCGGGGCGCTAACTGTTTTCAGGAGGGATCGGTGCTAAGGCTTAGGTGGAATAGAAGAGGTTGGGTGGGAGATCATGACATATAAATTGCTGGTGTTCCCTTTAGAGTCAGGAGAATTATTTTCTGTGCCTTTTCATGTTGTCGCCCAATTACCGACTGCGCCGTTGTTCCCAGCCATTTTATCAGTTCTTTCTGGCGAAGATCTTTGAGGGAATACTTTGAGAAAAGTACTA
>Ga0310810_10001494_pt1 | contig 24595 bp, 21 predicted proteins | sample NCmetagenome_FD_207641 | JGI IMG/M metagenome (GOLD analysis project Ga0310810, IMG submission 207641) | Soil microbial communities from experimental microcosm in Duke University, North Carolina, United States - NC | ecosystem: Engineered > Artificial ecosystem > Soil microcosm > Unclassified ... | reverse complement strand
CGCACCTTCGTCGAGGTGGCCCAGCTGCAGGATGGCCTGTGCGGCGCTCGCCGGCCGGGCCACTTCCGCGGCGTGGCCACGGTGGTGACGCAGCTCTTCGCGCTGGCCCGTCCTCACCTGGCGGTGTTCGGGGAGAAGGACTGGCAGCAGCTGCAGATCATCCGGCGGCTGGCGGCGGACCTTCACCTCGGGGTGGAGGTGGTGGGGATGCCCATCGTCCGGGAAGCGGACGGGCTGGCGATGAGCTCCCGGAACGCGTACCTGTCGCCCGCGGAACGGACGCGGGCCCTGGCGCTCGGCCGGGGGCTCGGGGCGGCCCGGGCCCGGTGGGCGGCGGGCGAGCGGCAGGGCGACGTGCTGCGGGAGGCGGTGCGAGTCGAGCTCCGGGCCGCCGAGGTGCGGGAGGACTACGTGGAGCTGGTCACCCCGGATACCCTGGAGCCGCTGGCGAGGGCCGAGCGCGCCGACGCCCGGCTCCTGGTGGCCGGGTTCGTCGGGACGACCCGTCTCATCGACAACACCGCCGTCGGCTGTTAGGGGCCGGCCCCCCATGGCCTCGAAGGAAGCCCCCGGCGAGCTGGTCGTCGCCACCAACCGCAAGGCACGCGCCTCGTACACCATCGAGGACACCCTCGAGGCGGGGCTCTCGCTCCTGGGCAGCGAGGTGAAGAGCCTCCGGGCGGGGGCGGTCCAGATGGCGGACGCCTTCGCCCAGCCCCGCGGGGGGGAGCTGTTTCTTCACTCTCTGCGCATCGCCCCGTACGGGGCGGCGGCGGCCTTCCCCCATGACCCCGTCCGCCCCCGGAAGCTCTTGCTGCACCGGGCCGAACTGGACAGGTGGGACGCCAAGGTGCGCGAACGGGGCTATTCCATCGTCCCGCTCGTGCTTTACTTCAAGAAGGGCAAGGCCAAGGTCCAGCTGGGGCTGGTCCGGGGCAAGACCCACGAGGACCGACGCGAGGACATCAAGGAGCGCGAGACGCGACGGGAAATGGATCGCGCCCTGCGCCGCCGTTAGACCCGAGGGACCGGGATCCGGGGATGGACGATCGAGCCTCCGAGAAGAAGGACCGCCTGCTTGCCGCCCTGGACCGTGGGCTGGTCATGGTCCATCTGGACGCCCGGCGTGCCGGAGTGCTCGTTCCGGCCGACCTCCGCTGCGAGTCCCACCTCCGGCTCCACCTCAGCTACAAGTTCGTTCCACCCGACCTGAGCGTGGGTGAGTGGGGGCTGCGGAGCACGCTGAGCTTCAGCGGGAAGCGCTTCACCGTGGCGGTTCCGTGGAGCGCGCTCTTCGCCATCACCAGCAAGGTGACGCACGAGTTCTGGATGTTCCCCGAGGACATGCCCACCGAGCTGACGCAGATCCCGCCGCCGACGCTCCGCGCGGCAGCTCATGGCAGGCCCCCGCTGGAGGCGCGATCGGTGGCGCTCCGCGAGGTCGATGGCGAGCGGAAGTCGAACGACTCGCAGAGCGAAGACGAGCCGCGCGGCCGCTCGCACCTGCGGCTCATCAAGTCGTAGTCGCCTCGCCATGTGGGCCCTCCTCGGCGCGGCGCTGATCGCGGCGACGCCGTCCGGAGACATCCCGGAGCTCGGCCGGGACGTGGTCCCCGACGGACGGGTCGACCCGGCGGAGTGGAGGGGCGCCCGCGAGGTCACCGTCGACGGAATGCGAGTGCGACTCGGGCGGCGCGGCGACGTGCTGGCGGTCGCGGTGGAGCTCGACGGTCCCGGCATCTCCAGCCTGGTGGTCGGGGCGGCGGACCGGGTCTGGGTGCTCCACGCCTCGGCGGCGCTGGGAACGGGTGAGTACCGATGCGCGGCGGACGGTGCGTGCACGCGCACGCGGCAGTTCACGTTCACCTGCCGGGATTCCTCGAGCGCGCCCGCGGCCGAGACGTGTCGCAAGGAGCTGCGGAGCGTCGAGGGATGGATCGGGAACGTGAGCCCATCGGGGACCCGGACGCGGGAGTTCCTCGTCGACCTGCGGCGGTTCGGTGGAGCGGCGACGCCGCTGGCGCTCCTGGTGACGGGGCTGACGATCCCGGACCGAGCGGCGCGCTGGCCCGCGGGCGACGACGAGGCGGGCTCGGTGAGACTGCAGCAGGGGTTCCTCGAGGAGCGGACCCGGTTCACGCCCCGGAGCTGGTTGCAGCTCGGGCGCTGAGCGCGGCTGCGACGAGGGGACGCCTCCGCGGGGCCGACGCGTGTCGCTGGATGGATTCGCGGGATCGAGCGAGGCCCGTAGGCGACGCGGAAGCCGGGGAGCCCTGCCGCGGGGGTCGTTCCGCGCCGGCGTGCGCGGGCTCGTGGCGCTCGCGGTGACCGTGCCTCTGCCGAGCCTGCGGGCCTCTGTCGTGCGGACGGCGACGATGCTCGGGCGCGCGCGCGACGAGACGCCCGCGCGTCAGTCGCCAGGCGCCATCGCTCTCCCCCGGACCTGGCTCAGGCCCGTCCGAGGTCCGTGTCCCGGCCCGCGCGGATGCCTCGAGGTGCAATAGCAACGAGACACTCACCGCGAGTGATTGGCGAACGAGGAATCGCAAGGCTGGAGCGTCGCGACTCGTACTGCATGTCATCGAAGTTGCTTTTGCACCTTGAGGCGTGTGCGCCGCTCCGGCGGCTCGGTCGGAGGCGACTTTGCCACGGGCGTATCGGGCGCTGTGTTCCGCGCGCACGTCCGGGGGCCGCCACCGGTGTCAGCCCATCTTCTGCGGACCGGGCTGGGCGCTCGTCGGGGCCATCGGCGTCCAGCGCGGCGAGATCGCGCGACCGCCTGGCACTGCGACGACCTGCCCGGTTCCGGAGCGAGGCCAGCGACGACCTCGCCCGGGCGCCGCGTCTCCGTCCGGTCCCGCGTCCCCCAGGGGCCGCAGTCACCTCGTCCCCCCCAGCCCCGCTCACCTCTTCTTGAGATTCGCCTCGAGCGTCGCCTGCTGCCCGCCCTGGGTGAGCCCCACCCACGGCCGGTATCCCGCCTTGCGCACCTCGACCCGGAGTGGCTCCTTCGACGGCCAGACGTTGTCGCCGGCCCAGGGCGTCACGCCGACCTCCGTCCCGCCGACCAGCACCGTCGCACCCGCCGGCTCGCTCAGGACCAGCAGCGTCGGCGCGGGCGTTCCCTCCCGCTTCTCGGTGACCTCCTCCGTCTTCTTCCCGGAGCGCAGCAGATCCACCGAGAGCTTCCCCAGCGAGACCTTGCCCGTCACCACCGCCCATCCGCCGGCCGCCACCACGGCCAGGACCGCCCCCCGCACCACCCACTTCCGCCAGTCGATGTCCGGTGAACCGAAGCTCAGCGGCTTCCCGCGCCGCGGAGCGACGAAGTCCGAGGTCTCCGGTGGCGGCCGCGTCTCGGCGAGCTCCACTCCGGAGGGCTGCACGTCGTGAACCCGTGGAGGGATCGAGACGACCGACGGCTCCCACGCCGGATCGTCGAGGAGCGAGGCCCCCGGCATCGGTGGGTCGGGGGAGGGCGCGGGACCCGGCCGGGACCGAGGTGAGGGCACCTCTTTCCGCAGGGGCACGCCATGCGCCGGCTTCAGCGCACCGTCCTCGCCGAGCGCCTTGCCGGAGAAGATCTGATCCTCTTCCTCGTCGGGTGGCTGGCTCATCGCTCCTGGCCTCAGCTCGGCGCGGGTGCGCGCTCGCTGACCTCGCGCAGCACCTTCCACGGGTAGATGCCGGTCTGGTGCTGATCGCTGAAGACCAGCCGCAGGGCGTAGTTCCCCACCGGCGCCACCTCGCGGATGGTGAGGCTCTCCGGCACCGATTCCGGGTCCAGGGTCCGCGCGTTGGTCCACTCGTCCACGCAGGCGGCGCAGGGGCAGGCGAGGCGGAGCGAGCGCGCCGTCGACGCCGTCCGCTTGCCGTCCTCCCAGTGCAGGCGGAGCACCTTTCCGTCGCTGGTCACATCGGTGCCGATGGCGGCGGGCGCGGCCGGTGCGGTCGGCTTCAGCTTGTCCCAGAAGCTCATACCGGGGTCCATGGCGCCACGGGGCTCACGATGCAAGCGGCACCGCCGCCCGCGAAGGTGGCTCGGCGAACGCGCCCTTCTTCTCCAGCGCCCGGGCGAGCGCGTCCACCACGTCGGGGTCGAGCGACACGCCTCGCAGCCGGTTCATGACCTCCATCGCCGCGTGCGTGCCCATCGCCCGCTGGTACGGTCGGGTCGAGGTGCAGGCGTCCCAGGTGTCCGCGCAGGCCACCACCCGGGCGATGAGGGGGATCTGCTGGCCCTTCAGCCCCTCGGGATAGCCGGTCCCGTTCCACTTCTCGTGGTGGCTCCGCACCGCGTCGCGGGCCGTCCCGAGGAAGGTCACCGGCCCGACGATGGAGGCGCCGATCGCCGGGTGCTCGCGCATCACCGACATCTCGTCCGGGGTGAGCTGGCTCTGCTTGCAGAGGATGCTCTCGGTGATGCCGATCTTCCCGATGTCGTGGAGGATGCCGCCGTAGCGCAGCTGCTTCACGTCCCGCTCGGGGAGCCCGAGCTCCCGGCCGATCTCCGCGGCCATGTCGCCGACGCGCTGGCTGTGCCCTCGGGTGTAGGCGTCCTTGCTGTCGATGCTGTTCGCCAGAGCGAGGATGGTCTCGAGATAGCCGCGCTCCAGCGACTCGTAGAGCCCGCGGTTCTCCTTGTCGTAGGCCAGCAGCTGCTGGCTCATGTAGTTGAAGGTGCTGGCCAGCTCGCCCAGCTCGTTGCGCGTCTGCACCTTCACCTGGGTCCCGAACTCGCCCCGGGCAATCTCCAGCGCGCCGCGGGTGAAGCCCTTCAGTGGTCGGGTCAGCCCACGGGAGAAGACCAGCGCCAGGAGCAGCGCCACGCCCGCCGCGGCCACCAGCCCCACCCCGATGCGCCGCTGCATCAGGTGCACCTGGGTGTAGGCCGCGTCCAGGGGCTGCTCGCTCACCACCGCCCAGCCCGGGCCCGGGATGACCGCCGACGCCGCGACCACCCGTCCATCGCCCTCGCCGAAGTTGCCCACCCACGTCACCTCGCGCTCCGGCGAGGCCTTCAGCATCCTCAGCGCCGGGGCCACCGCGGGCCGTCCGGACACGTCCTCTCCGGCGTGCACCCGCTCCGGGGGACCGGCGAGCAGCCGGCCGTCGGCGTCCACCACGTAGGCGAACCCGGTGCTGCCCACGTGCTCGGCCTCGAGCGCGCGTCCGAGCCCGGCCAGCGAGAGCTCGGCGGCGACGTAGCCCCGCGCCGGATCGCCGAGCGGGAAGACGAAGGTGATGCTGGGCGGCCGGCCGGGGAGGATGGTCGCCCGGCTCCAGCGCACCGTCTGCGTCCCGGGGCCGAGCAGCGCCCGCGCGCGTGCCTCGTGCTCGGCCACCTCGGTGGGCGGGAGGTCCTTCACCGCGAAGGCCTGCAGGCCGGGGAGCCGCTCGCCCTTGACGGAGAAGACGGTCAGCGCGGTGAGGTCCCGCCGCTCGGTGAGGACCGCCGCGAGGTGCGCCCGCTGCTCGGCCTGCGGCAGCGAGAGGAAGCCAGGCACCCGGGCCAGGGCGGTCGTCGCGCGCACCGGCGCATCCAGGGCGGCGGACGCCTTGAGCGAGACCTGCGCCACGCGCTCGGCGGCGAGCTCCTGCGCGTCCCGGGTGAGGAGCTCGCGCGTGTCGGAGAGCACGAGGAGCCCCACCAGGCCCGTCGACACCAGGGCCACGCCGAGCATCAGGAGGAAGATCGCGGTGAAGAGCCTCACTGCCAGGGAGTCTCCTTCACCTCGAGCTTGATGCGCCCCGGGACGAGCTGCACGGCGCGGGTGGCCGACGGTCCGAACGAACCGTCCGGAAGCATCGCCCGCACCGTCCACCGGTACTTGCCGGCGGGGAGCCCCGGCACCGTCACCAGCGGCTGGGCGCTCCGGAGCGTCTGCTTCCTCGGGCCGGCGAGCTCCAGCACGTAGCCCACGGCATCGGGGACCGGCTTCCAGGCGAACCGGACTGGCCCGAGGCCTCCCGGCGCCGGCTCGAGGGCGAGCTTCAGTCCCGGCTCGGGCGAGATGAGGATCGGCGGCTCGGCGGTGGGGGTCGAGCCGGGCGCGTCGAGCTGCGGGGTCCCCGGCGGCTCGCCCCGGACGACGGTGAGCGTCTCCCCGGCCCGCACCGCCCGGGTCCGTCCCTGGGCCTCCACCCGGACCGGGACGCCCTCCCGCACCGCGACGCGGGTCCGGCCGTCGGGCTCGACGGCGACCGCGAAGTGCGAGCGCTCCTCGCGCGCGTCGGCCAGCAGCTTCCAGGCGCCGTCGGCCTGAGCCGCCGCCTCGGCGTAGCGAGCGCGGGCCAGCAGCGACTCTGCCTCGGCCAGGCGGGCCTCCGCCTCGGTGCGCGCGCTCCCCGCCGGTGCCTGGCCGATGGCGCTGCGGGCCGACCCGATGGCGGCAACCGCGCGGGCGCGCTCGGGCCCTGGCACCTGGACCTGCGTGCCCGCGGACGGCACGCCGTCGAGGTGGTTGAAGGCGAGGAGCTCCGCCCCGGCGCCCTCGCTTCCGAGCGTGCGCGCCGCGAGCTGCGCCAGCGATTCGCCGGGGCGGACCACGGTCTCGCCCGGAGGCGGCGGGTTGGTGGCAACCGCCACCAGGAGCGCGAGCGCGGCTGAGAGGGCCGGGCTCACTGGAAGACGATCTCCCGTCCGGCGCGCACCGTCGCCGCCGGCGTGCCGACGGTGAGGGACTGGTTCGCCGGCCGGTCGAGGGTGGCGTCGACCGCGCCGCGGAGCACCGTGACGTCCGCCTGGGGACGCCCCGGCGCAGCGCGTGTCTCGGCGATGCCGAGCAGCGTGTCCTCGGACACGACCACCACCGTCCCGGAGGGGAAGTGCAGCTCGGCCGAGCCGCCCCGCTCCGTGCGAAGCTTGTCGTCGTCGTAGAGGACGGTGCCGTTCACCGCCCCGAGCCACTCGTCCCCGGTGGCCCGCTTCACCGAGACCGCCCCCTTCACCTGGACCAGGGTCGCCCGTGCGGACTGCTTCGGAGCCGGCGGCGCGGGCGGAGCCTGGGCGTCACGGCGACACGCCGGAGCGCACACGAGCAGCGACAGGCACAACGCCATCGGAATCCAGGGGCGAGGCACTTCCTTAGCTCGAGTGTACTGCAGCCCGTCCTCTCCGGTGCTCACCCCCCGAGCCGGCGATGACGCAGCGCGGGGAGGTTCCGGCGTACCCGGGCGAGCAGCTCGAGATCCACCTCGGCCAGTGCCACCCCCTCGCCGTCCGAGGCGCGGGCCACCACCAGCCCCCACGGGTCCACGACCATCGCGTGCCCGTAGGTCACCCGCTGATCCGTGTGCCGGCCCCCCTGGGCAGGTGCGAGAACGTAGGCCTGGTTCTCGATGGCGCGGGCCCGGAGCAGGACCTCCCAGTGGTCCTTCCCGGTCATGAGCGTGAACGCCGCCGGGACGGTGAGCAGCGTCGCGCCGGCACCGGACAGGGCGCGGTAGAGCTCGGGGAAGCGCAGGTCGTAGCAGATGGTGAGCCCCACCACGCCGAGTGGCGTCTCGGCCGTCACCGGGACCTCGCCGGGGGCCACCGTGTCCGACTCGCGGTAGGTCGCGCCGTCGCCCACCTCGGCGTCGAAGAGGTGAATCTTCCGGTAGACGGCCAGCGACTGCCCCTCCGGCCCGAGCAGGACGCTGGTGTTGTAGACCCGGCCTCCCGGCGCCCCGGCCTCCATGATGGACCCGGCGAGCAGGTGGACGCGCAGCTCCCGGGCGAGCTCGGCGAACCGGGTCAGGCTCGGCCCGTCCAGGCGCTCCACCGCCCCCGGGCGGTCCTTCTCGGACCCCATCCAGGCCACGTTCTCGGGGAGGCCCACCAGGGAAGCACCTCGCTCGGCCGCTCGCCGGACGAGCCGGGTGGCAACCTCGAGGTTCTTCGTCCGGTCCGGGCCGGACACCATCTGGACGGCGGCGATCAGCATGGGGTTTGTCGAAAAATGGGTGTCGGCGCCCGACTGTAACCTCGCCACGGCGGGGTGCGCTGGCCCGCCCCTCGTTGACAGGCCACGGTCCAGCGGGCATGTGAAAGGTTCCTTCAAGCCTCGAGGAGGTTCGCCATCGCTGCACCTGGAGCTACCAAGCGCCTGAAAGAGCTCGCCCGCCAGCAGAAGCAACGCGAGAAGGCGGAGAAGCGCGAGCAGCGGAAGCGGGAGAAGGCGGAGCGTCCGAGCCCCGAGTCTGGGGTCGATCCGGACATCGCCGGCATCGTTCCCGGCCCGCAGCCCCCGCTGGAGTGGTGAGCCGCGCCCCGAGGCCTCGGCCCTCCGCTTGAATCTGCCCGAACTCCGGGCAGTTCCGCGGCGGGGCCGGCCCTCCTCGCCTTGCGCCCGTGCGCGCCCACGTGGTAGGCAGCGCGGCGACATTTTTCGAAGCTGCAGCACTCGAAAAGTGGGCCCCGTGCCCGCTTTTTTCGTTTCTGGGGTTCATGCATGGCCGAGAGCACCCATCGACAGGACGTCGTGTCCCGCGCCGAGGCGCTGGTGGACCCGCTCGTCCGCGCCGAGGGGTTCGACCTGGTGGAGCTCGAGTACGTCCGTGAGCCCCAGGGCTGGGTGGTGCGCCTCTTCATCGACCGCCCGGGCCGTGACCCGATGTCGAAGGACGGCGGGATCGGCCTCGAGGAATGCGCGAAGGTCTCGCACGCGGTGGAGACGGCCCTCGAGGTGGAGGACCTGGTCCCTCACGCGTATGCGCTGGAGGTCAGCAGCCCCGGCATCAACCGGCCGCTCCGGCGCCCGGAACACTTCGCGAAGGTGGTCGGCAAGCGGGTGAAGGTGAAGACCTTCGGCCCCGTCGGGACGCCGCCACGCAAGAGCTTCACCGGCACGCTGGTTCAGTCGAGCGGGTCGGACATCACCGTGCAGGTCGAGGGCGGCGGGGCATTCCAGATCCCCATCCGCGACATCGCCAAGGCGAACCTCGACTTCGAGTTCTGACAGACATCTCCCTGGTAGGAAACGGAACCCCCAATGGCGACGCCCAGCACTCCGTCCGTCAACCTCAACCTGGTCCTCGAGCAGGTGGCCAAGGACAAGGGAATCGACAAGAGCGTGCTCGTCGCGACCCTCGAAGACGCGATGCAGACCGCGGCCAAGAAGCACTTCGGCCAGGACCGGAGCCTCGAGGCGAAGTACGAGACCGACAAGGGCGTGGTGGAGCTGTTCCAGGCGGTCACGGTCGTCGAGCAGATCACCGACCCGATCCAGGCGGTGAACCAGCTCACGCTGGACGAGGCGCGGAAGAAGGGGATGGAGGTCGAGCCCGGCGACGAGCTGGTGTTCCAGATCTTCTACCGTGACGAGGACGCCGCCGAGGCCAAGGCCCAGGACGACCAGTACGGCGACATCCTGAAGCTGCGGACCTTCCGGCACGGCTTCGGCCGCATCGCCGCGCAGACCGCGAAGCAGGTCATCCTCCAGCGGACCCGCGATGCGGAGCGGGAGAACGTCTACAACGAGTACAAGGACCGCAGGAACGAGATCGTCACCGGCATCGCCCGGCGGTTCGAGCGCGGCAACATCATCGTCGACCTCGGCCGCGCCGAGGCGGTGCTCCCGGTGCGCGAGCAGGTCCCGCGCGAGACCTACCGCGCCGGTGACCGGGTGCAGGCCTACGTGCTGGACGTGCTCCGCGAGTCGAAGGGCCCGCAGATCATCCTCTCCCGGGCCAGCGTGAACCTCCTGACCAAGCTGTTCGAGATGGAGGTCCCGGAGATCGCCGAGGGCATCGTGGTCATCGAGGCCGCGGCCCGCGAGCCGGGCGGCCGGGCGAAGATCGCCGTCAGCAGCCGCGACGCCGACGTGGATCCGGTCGGCGCCTGCGTGGGCATGAAGGGCAGCCGGGTGCAGGCGGTCGTCCAGGAGCTCCGGGGCGAGAAGATCGACATCGTCCCCTGGGACGAGGACCCGGCTCGCTTCGTCTGCGCCGCGCTCGCCCCCGCCGAGGTGGCCCGGGTCATCATCGACGAGGCCAACCACGCGATGGAGCTCATCGTCCCCGACGACCAGCTCTCCTTGGCCATCGGCCGGCGCGGGCAGAACGTGCGCCTGGCGGCCCAGCTCACCGGCTGGAAGCTGGACATCAACAGCGAGACGCGCGTCCGCGAGATGCGGGAGTTCGCCACCCGGTCCCTCGGCGCGCTCCCCGGCGTCAGCGAGATGCTGGTGGAGACCCTCTACGCCCACGGCTTCCGCCAGGCCCGCGACGTCTCCGAGGCCTCCCCGGAGGTCCTCGCGCAGATCCCCGGCCTCGACCCGGCGCGCATCCCGGCGATGCAGGAGCAGGCCAAGAAGCAGATGGTGGACGACGAGATCGAGCTCCGCCGCCTGGAGATGGAGCGGGAGCAGGCCCGCGCCATCGAGGCCCGCCGCCACCCCGACGAGCTCTCGCCCGCCGAGCGGATGATGCGCGTCCGGGGGATGAGCGAGAAGACCGTCGAGTCGCTGGCCCTCTCCGGCTACAAGACGCCAGAGGATCTGGCCCGGGAGACCGACATCACGAAGCTGGGCGACGTTCCCGCCATCGGGATCAAGAAGGCCCGGCAGCTGAAGAGCGCCGCGGAGAGCTACCTGTTAGAGGAGGCAAAGCTGCGCGCCGAGCTCGACGCCGAGCGCGCCGCTCTGGGTGCCTCCGCATCCGCTCCCCCGTCCACCGAGGAGGCGAAAGCGCCCTGAGCAGGGAGCCCGGACGAACGTGCATCGGGTGCGGGACCAGGCGTCCCCAGCGTGAATTGAGGCGGCTCTGCCTGTCGAGCGAGGGCGAGCTCTTGTGGGACCGAGACCGACGAGCGCCAGGACGGGGCGCGTACCTCTGCGGACCGGGGTGTCTGACCGCAGCGGTGAAGCGCAGGTCGCTGGGGCGGGCCTTCCGGGGGCGGATGACCGGTGGGCTGGAGGCAGTGCAGAGGGAGCTCGAAGCCTCCGAGCGGTGAAGTCCAGGGCGCGGTGGAGTAGAAGGCAGCGTTTCGAAGGGGTCTGGATGTCGAAGAAGCGGGTTCACGAGATCGCGAAGGAGCTGAAGGCCTTCGGCATCGATCTCGACAACAAGGAGGTCGTCACCGAGCTGGCAGCGCTCGGCTACGACGTGAAGAGCCACTCGAGCTCGCTCGAGGACGACCAGGCCACGTCTGCGGTCCAGCGGATCGTCGAGAAGCGGAAGCCGCGCGCGGCCCCGCCCCCCGCGACCGCCAAGGGCTTCGTCGTCCGGCGCCGGGCTCCCGGGCCCGAGATTCCGCACACCAACGGCCACCAGCCCGAGCCCGCCGCCGCCCCCGCCCACGAGCCGGTGGGCGCCGTTCCCGAGGCCGAGACGGCCCCCGCGCCCGCCCCGGTTCCGGAGGCGCCCGCCGCCCCCGAGGCTCCCGTCTCCGAGGCCCCCGAGCCGGTCGCCGCGGCGCCCGCCGCGGAGCCTGTGCATACGCCGGCGGTGCCGGCCGAGCCGCCAGCCGCTCCGGCCGCTCCGAGCGAGGTCGCCCCCGAGCCCCCTCCCCACGTTCCCGCCATGGCACCCTCCGCCGCCCGGCCACCCCTCCGCACCGGCGCGCAGGGATTCCGTCCGGCGCAGATCATCTCCAAGCCGCCTCCCCAGGGCGCGCGCCCCGGCTCGCCGCCGCTGGTTCGCCCCGGCTCGGCTCCGGCCGGCCTTCGCGCCGGAATTCCGGCGCGTGGCCCGGCGCAGGGTCGGACCGGCGGGATGCCGCCCCGGCCCGGCGTCCAGACCCGTCCGGGCGGCCCGTCCCGCCCCGGCGGCCGTGGAGGGCCGACCGGTCCGGGCGCCCAGACCCCCTCGGGTCAGCCGACCCAGGCGGTGGTCATCAGCCGTCCGACCGTTCCGTTCCGCCGGGTGACGCCGTCGTCCACCGCGCACAAGAACATCCCCGTCGCCCCGGGTCGCAAGGCCATCGGCGAGGTCCGCGAGTTCAAGGTGGTGCCCGACCATCTCGGCCGCGGCCGCGAGTTCGTCGACGTCACGAAGAAGAAGGAAGACACCCAGCGGGGGAAGAAGCGCGCCACCGAGCGTGACGGCACCCAGGTCAAGCAGGAGATGGACAACCTGCTCTGGGGCCGGGTCCAGATCCCCGTTCGCGGCAAGAAGAAGAAGCCGACCAAGAAGGGTCAGAAGACTCAGATCACCGAAATGGCCGAAGAGAAGAAGATCATCCGCCTCGAGGAGGGAATCAGCGTCTCCGACCTCGGGCAGCGGATGGGCGTCAAGACGACGGAGATCATCCGGAAGCTGATGGCCGGAGGCACCATGGCCACCGCCAACCAGATGGTCGACGCGGATACCGCCGGCATCATCGCCAGCGACTACGGCTGGAAGGTGGAGAAGGTCGGCTTCGAGGTCGAGGACCACCTCCCCGAGGTGGAGGAGCGTCCCCAGGACGAGCGTTCACGCCCGCCGGTGATCACGGTGATGGGCCACGTCGATCACGGGAAGACCTCGCTGCTCGATGCCATCCGCCAGGCCAACGTGGCGGCGGGAGAGGCCGGCGGCATCACCCAGCACATCGGCGCGTACTCGGTGGCGACGCCCAAGGGCGACATCACCTTCCTCGACACGCCGGGTCACGAGGCGTTCACCGCCATGCGCGCCCGCGGGGCGAACGTCACCGACCTGGTCATCCTGGTGGTGGCAGCCGACGACGGCGTGATGCCCCAGACCCTCGAGGCCATCAGCCACGCCAAGGCGGCGAAGGTCCCCATCGTCGTCGCCATCAACAAGATCGACGTCGCCGGCGCCAACCCGGATCGGGTGAAGAAGGACCTCGCCGCCCAGGAGCTGGTCCCCGAGGACTGGGGCGGCGACACCATCATGGTGCCGGTCTCCGCGCGAACGAAGGAGGGCGTCGACCTCCTCCTCGAGAACGTGCTCCTCCAGGCCGAGGTGCTCGAGCTCACCGCCAACCCCAACCGTCCGGCGGTCGGCGCGATCATCGAGGCGAAGCTGGAGAAGGGCCGCGGTCCCGTGGCCACCGTGCTGGTGCGCGAGGGCACGCTGCGGACCGGCGACGCCATCGTGAGCGGCACCCACTATGGTCGCCTCCGGGCGATGAAGGACGGCCGCGGCCAGCCGGTGAAGGAGGTCACCCCGGGCTATCCCGCCGAGGTGGTCGGCCTGTCCGGCGTGCCCACCGCCGGCGACGTCCTGAACGTCGTCGACGACGAGAAGTCGGCCAAGGAGATCGCCGAGCACCGCAGCCTCAAGGAGAGGCAGGTGGAGCTGGGCAAGAACGTGAAGGAGTCCCTGGAGACGCTGCTCCAGCGCGCTCGCACCGGCGAGGCGAAGGAGATCCGCATCGTCCTCAAGGGCGACGTGCAGGGCTCGGTCGAGGCCGTGGCCCAGGCGGTGTCCAAGCTCGCCAACCCCAAGGTCGGCGTGGACATCATCCACAAGGGTGTCGGCGCGATGACCGAGTCGGACGTGATGCTCGCCGCTGCCAGCAAGGGCCTCGTGATCGGCTTCAACGTGAAGCCCGAGAGCGGCTCCGAGCAGGCGGCGAAGGCCGAGGGCGTCCCGCTCTACACCTACTCCATCATCTACGAGCTCATCGACGGGGTGAAGGAGGCCATGACCGGCCTGCTCGAGCCCATCCGGACCGAGAAGAAGCTCGGCCGGGCCGAGGTGCGCAACACCTTCAACGTTCCGCGGCTGGGGACGATCGCCGGCGTGGCGGTCCTCGATGGCGTCATGCGCCGCGGCGCGCAGGTGCGGATCGTCCGCGAGGGGAAGCAGGTGGGCGCGGGCAAGGTGAACAGCCTGAAGCGCTTCAAGGACGACGTGCGCGAGGTGGAGAAGGGCTTCGAGTGCGGTGTCGGTGTGGAAGGCTTCACCGACTTCAAGAACCTCGACGTGATCGAGGCCTTCGAGATCGAGGAGACCCGGCCCAGCCTCTTCTAGAGGTGGGCCACCCCTCGACCCCGAGGGGAGGTGCAGCCATGTTCGTCGGCGTCGCACGCCTCACCTTGCAGATCTCGGACTCCGGCTCGCTGAAGTCCAAGCGACAGGTGCTCCGCCGGATCACCGACCGGCTGAAGGCCCGGTTCAACGTCTCGGTCGCCGAGGTGGAGGACCAGGACCTCTGGCAGCGGGCCACCATCGCGCTGGCCGTGGTGAGCGCCGACCGCGCTCACGTCGACGAGCAGATCCAGAAGATGATCCACTTCGTCGAGGAGATGTACGTCGCCCCGCTCATCCGCCGGGAGCTGGAGATCCTCGCCTTTGGCGACCAGCTCTTCGGCGGGAACGCACCTCCGGACGACGGCAGCACGCTGGAGCTTCCCTTTGCGCGCGAGGACCGGAGCCTGGCCGAGGCCGAGGGGATGGCGGACTGGGACCGCCGCCCGGGCGCGCTGGTGCAGGGGCGGCCCGGGTCGCGGGGTGGGGGAGACCTCAGCCTCTCCGAGGCGCGGGCCCGCGCCCGCAAGCTGCGGAACAAGCGCGAGTGGGAGAAGCCCTGAGTGCGGGGGGATGAGTCATGAGCGTCCCCGGACGGCCGGAGCGGGTGGCGACCGAGGTCCAGGCCGCGGTCGGCGAGCTGCTGTCCCGGGGTGAGCTGCGAGACCCTCGCATCGGCTACATCACCATCACCGGGGTGAAGATGAGCCCGGACCTCCGGGTGGCGAAGGTCTTCTGGTCGTCGCTCGGGACCGAGGCCGAGCGCAAGGAGACCCAGGCTGGCCTGGACGCCGCCAAGGGGTTCGTCCGCCGCGAGGTGACTGCGCGGGTCAAGCTCCGGGTCTCGCCCGAGGTCTTCTTCGTCTTCGACAAGAGTGTGGGCGAGGGAGACAAGATCGACCGTCTGCTCCGGGAAGTGAAGACGAAAGAGGGATGGTGAGGTCTGGCCGGAGCGTTACACTCCGGGACAGACGACATCGCCCCCTCCTTCATGAACGGCGTTCTGGTCATCGACAAGCCCCAGGGTCCCACCTCGTTCGAGGTGGTCCGGCGGGTCAAGGCGGCGCTGGGCAGCAAGCGCGCCGGTCACACCGGAACGCTGGATCCGATGGCCACCGGCGTCCTCCCGGTCTGTCTCGGTGAGGCCACCAAGCTCGCGGGTCTGCTCACCGAGAGCGACAAGGCGTACGACGCGGTGGTGCGGCTGGGGGTGGTGACGGACACCCAGGACGTCACCGGCACGATCCTGGAATCCAGGCCGGTTCCCCCGCTCTCCACCGAGCTGCTCGAGGCCGCGCTGGAGCGCTTCCGCGGAACGTTCTCCCAGCTGCCGCCGATGTACTCGGCGGTGAAGGTGAAGGGGAAGCGGCTCTACGAGCGCGCCCGGGCGGGCGAGTCCGTGGAGCGCACGCCGAGGCAGGTCACCGTGTTTTCGCTCGTCCTGCGGGACTTCTCGGCCTCGGAGTGCACGCTCTCCGTTCGCTGCTCGAAGGGCTTCTTCGTTCGCACGCTGGCCGCGGATCTCGGAGCTGCCCTGGGGTGCGGCGGCACGCTGAAGAGCCTGCGGCGCACCGCCAGCGGCCACTTCGCGATCGACCGTGCCGTCCCGCTGTCGGCCGTGGAGGCCCTCGGGGTCGCGGGGCCCACGGGCCGCGCGCAGCTGGAAGGGCGCATCGTCTCCATGGCGGATGCGCTGCCCGATCTGCCGGTGGTGCTCGTCCCGGCGACGGACGTGGTGCGGGTCCTCCACGGCGTGCCGCTCGTGCTCGGGTCGTCGGCGCCCGAGGGGCGGGTGCGGGTGCTGGGCCCGGCGGGTACCCTGCTCGCGGTGGGCGACGTGCACGAGGGCCGGCTGAGCTACGTCCGGGTGGTGGCCCCCCGGTGAACGTGACCGTTCTGATCCCCTCCACGCTCCGCGCCGCGGTGGACGGAAAGCACAAGCTGGACCTCGGCGTCCCGGCCGGCGCGGGCGTGGGTGAGGTTCTCCAGACGCTCCTCACCCTCTATCCGAAGCTGCGCGGGGCCATGGCGAGCGACACCCGCCCCCGGCGCCAGCAGCTGACGGTGGTGTTCGAGTCGCGGCCGCCGCTGCGTGGCGCACGCGAGAGCCTGCGGGTGTGGCTCTTCGCTGCGCCGGGCGCGCCCGAGCCCGCCGGGGCGAGCTAGCGGGGGCGGGCCCTGCTCAGAACGTGAGGCGTGCGGTCAGCCCTGCGTAGCCGGGCGCGACCGACGGGACGATCCGGAACTGGACCTTGCTCGAGGGCGGGGAACCGCCGTTCTTCACCGAGAGCGTCCGGTTGTACTCGGTGGCCATCTTCAGCGTGTCCTCGGCGGGGGTGACCATCTCCGGGATGTTCATCCCCCAGACGAAGAGCACGCCGCCGACGGCCAGGCTTGCGCCGAGGATGAACGCGCCGGTCATCTGGGCCTTGCTCGCCCGGTCCAGGCACGCGCTGTAGTCCTCGTAGTGGGTGGTCTGGCACTCGGGAGAGCTGGTGTCCGGTCCGGTGCCCATGACGAAGACGCCGGTCACCACTCCGGCGAGGGCGATGACGGTCCCGCTGGCGATGAGCCAGGTGCGTTGCCGGGTGCGATCCTCCGACCACTTCACGAGGTCCGGGCGACCCGCCAGCCGATAGAACTCCGAGGCCGCCAGCGGCTGTCCCTTGCGCTTCACCTCGTTGAGGATTGCGTCGACCGAGATGGCCTGCGCGTCGAACGCGTCTCGCCCCGGTCCGGCAGGAGGCTTCTCGATGCCCGTGCTCCACTCGCGCTCGGGCTGCTTCACGTCGATGACGACCTCCGGCTGCTTCGGCTCCGTCGGCACCGGAGAGGCCTCGGGCTGCCTCGGCTGGACCAGCTCCGGCGGCCGCTCCGGCTGCGGTTCCGGCTGTGGCGCCGCCAGGACCGGCGCCGTTGCTCCCAGGACCCATGCCACGACCCACGCACGCACGCCTCGACGCTCCATTCCGTGTGGACTTCTCGTCATCTGGATGCCGTTCCTAGAACACGAGCCGGGCCAGGAGCCCGGCCTGTCCTGGAGCGAGGGACGGGATCAGGTGCAGCCTCGCGCCGGTCGCGCCGTGCTTCCGCGCGAGCGCGAGGTTGTAGTCCGCCGCGAGCCGCACTGTCTCGGTCGGAGTCGTCACCATCTCCGGGACGAGCGCTCCCCAGGTGACCAGGCCGGCTCCGAGGACCAGGCCCGCGCCGAGGATGATCGCCCCGGCGCTGGTGGCGCTGGTGCTCGAGTCGACGCAGGCGTTCTGGGTGAAGATGTCCCGCGCGCAGCTCGGGTCGTTGGTGTTCTTGGCGTTCCCCATCACCACGAGCCCGGCCGCCACGCCCGCGGCGGCGACCAGACCCCCTCCGGCCATGAGCCAGACCCGCTTCCGGGTCTGATCCTCGGCCTGGGCTGCGAGATCGGTGCGCTCCACCCGGCTGTAGAACTCGCTCGCCGACAGCGCGCGGTCGCCGATGCGGGTCGAGTTGGACTGGACGTCGACGACGACGAACTCGCGCAGGAACGCGTCGCGGCCCGGACCCTCCGGGGGCAGGGGCACGGAGCGACGCTCGTGGTGGGCGTTGGGTCCGGTGGACTCGATGAGGATCTCTCCGGCGCCTGGCCGGTCCTGCGCGACGGCTCCGGTCCCGCTACCGAGAATGGTCAGAAACACCCATGCGTGGCGCATGGCGCTCCATCCCCCTCGGCGGCTCCCCTCGTCCGCCGTCAAGCGCATCGACGTTGACATATCCGTTGTCATCGCACCAGGCGAGAGTGCACCCCGGTTCCGGGACGCTCGTGGAGGGCCGTCCCGGAAGGCGGGCACCCGCGGCGTGACCCCGGCTTTCGCCAGCCGTTCCGGGAGATTGCAATCCAGGGTCGAGGCGCCTATAAGCCCGCGACCCCCGGGTCCCGGCGCCTGCACCCCTCCGCGGACGTCCGACTCAGCGTCCCGAGGATGGTCAGTCAGGAACAACCCCGGAGCGGGACGGAGCACCGAACATGGCAGTTCTCAGCGAGCGCAAGACAGCCGTCGTCCAGCAGTACCGCACCCACGAGACCGACACCGGTTCACCTGAGGTGCAGGTCGCGCTGCTCTCCGAGCGCATCAACATGCTCACCGAGCACTTCAAGACGCACAAGAAGGACTTCCACAGCCGCCGGGGCCTGCTGAAGCTCGTCGGCCAGCGTCGCCGGCTGCTCGACTACCTCAAGACGAAGGACAACACGCGGTACCGGAAGCTCATCGAAGGACTGGGCATCCGGAAGTAAGGGCAGTTCGACATCACTCGCCGGCGCGGCACGGAGCGCCGGCGCCTCCCGTCACCCCAGGGAGAGGAGTTTCCGGTTTCCGTTCGGAACCGCCGACACGGGGTCGTCGTCGGCGGCTGCGGTCAGAGACTGAAAGTTCCTTGTCACCTGGGCGGGACCAAACCCGAGAGTCACCCCGGCCCGTGCCCGAGCAAGGAACGAATCACATGCATCTGAAGAAGAGCGTCCGGGTCGGCGACAACGAGCTGGTCCTCGAGACCGGCAAGCTGGCCAAGCAGGCCGACGGGTCCGTCACCGTCCGCTACGGCGACACCATCATCCTCGTCACCGCGGTCAGCGCGAAGGAGAAGAAGGACGTCGACTTCCTCCCGCTCACCGTCGAGTACCAGGAGAAGCTGTACTCTGCCGGTCGCATCCCGGGGAGCTACTTCCGCCGCGAGGGCCGGCTGACCGAGAAGGAGACGCTGACCTCGCGCCTCGTGGATCGCAGCTGCCGTCCGCTGTTCCCCGACGGCTACGCCTACGAGACCCAGGTCATCGCCGGCGTCATCTCCTCCGACGCCGAGAACGAGGGCGACATCCACGGCATCACCGGCGCCTCGGCCGCGCTGATGCTCTCGAACATCCCCTTCAACGGCCCCATCGCCGGAATCCGGGTGGGCCGCGTCGGCGGGCAGCTGATCGCGAACCCCAGCGCGAAGCAGCGTGCGGAGTCCGACCTGGACCTCGTCATGGCGTGCAGCAAGGACGCCATCGTCATGGTCGAAGGCGGCGCGAGCGAGGTCTCCGAGGCGGACATGGTCGCCGCGCTGGAGTTCGGCAAGGCCGCGGTGGCGCCCGTCCTCGAGATGCAGGAGGCGATGCGCCGCGAGCTCGGTGTGCAGGTCCGGGAGTACGACCGGGCACCCGCCGCCGACGAGTCGCTCCGCGCCCGGGTGCGCGAGCTGGCCACGCCGGCCATCGTCGCGGGCTACAAGATTCACGAGAAGCACGACCGGTACGCCGCCCTCTCCCAGGCCAAGAAGGACACGGTGGCCCGGCTGAAGCAGGACATGGGCGAGGCCTTCACGCCCCAGGTCGAGAAGCTGGCCAAGGCCGTGGTCGAGGACATCAAGTACGACCACATGCGCGAGCTCACCGTGGGCGGTGGGCGCATCGGCGGCCGGCCGCACGACGTGGTCCGGAACATCACCAGCGAGGTGGGGCTGCTTCCCCGTGTCCACGGCTCGGCGCTCTTCACCCGCGGCGAGACCCAGGCGCTGGTCGCGGTCACCCTCGGCACCAGCGAGGACGAGCAGCGCCTCGAGCTGCTCTCGGGCATGACGTTCAAGCGGTTCATGCTCCACTACAACTTCCCGCCGTTCAGCGTGGGCGAGACCAAGCCGCTCCGCGGCCCCGGCCGGCGGGAGATCGGCCACGGCGCCCTCGCGGAGCGGGCGCTGCGCGGGATGCTGCCGAAGTCCGAGGACTTCCCCTACACCGTCCGGATCGTCTCCGACATCCTGGAGTCCAACGGCAGCAGCTCGATGGCGAGCGTGTGCGGCGGAACCCTGAGCCTCATGGACGCCGGCGTTCCCATCAAGGCGCCGGTCGCCGGCATCGCGATGGGCCTGGTGAAGGAGGGCGAGCGAATCGCCATCCTCTCCGACATCCTCGGTGACGAGGACCACCTCGGTGACATGGACTTCAAGGTCTGTGGCACCAAGGACGGCATCACCAGCATCCAGATGGACATCAAGATCACCGGCCTCACCACCGAGATCATGTCCCGGGCCCTCGAGCAGGCCCGCCGTGGCCGGCTGCACATCCTGGGCGAGATGATGAAGGCCCTGGACGCGCCGCGGAAGGAGATCAGCAAGTACGCGCCGCGGATCACCACCATCATGATCCGGCCGGAGTTCATCAAGAACGTCATCGGGCCGGGCGGCAAGGTGATCAAGGACATCATCAACCGCACCGGTGCCTCCATCAACATCGAGGACTCGGGCCGGGTGGACATCGCCTCCAACAACTCCGAGGCGGTGCAGCAGGCGATCACGATGATCCAGGCGCTCACCCGCGAGGCCGAGGTGGGGAAGATCTACCTGGGCACGGTGCGGAAGATCGCCGAGTTCGGCGCCTTCGTGGAGCTGTTCCCCGGCACCGACGGGCTCATCCACATCTCCGAGCTCTCCGACAAGCGCGTGAAGAGCGTGTCGGACGTGCTGAAGGAAGGCGACGAGGTGATGGTGAAGGTCATCTCGATCGACCGGAGCGGGAAGATCCGCCTCTCGCGCAAGGAGGCGCTCGCCGAGCGCGCCGGCGCCGCGGTGCCTCCGTCGCCCGGCGCGACCGCCGAGGTTCCGAAGGCGAAAGCCTAGGCTGACGGCGGAAACGGGCCGGATCGGTCGGTCCTCGACCGACCCGACCCGTCTCCGCCGTGCGGCGTCAGGGGCGGACGGAAGGATGCGCCGCATGCGCGACCCCCGCCCGCTCCTCCGCCCGAGGTCTCGATGAACCCCGTCCGCGTCCAGGTCCGACGCGTGCGCGCGCACGCCCAGCCGCTGCCGCTCCCGCGCTACCAGAGCGAACAGGCGGCCGGGCTGGACCTGTGCGCGGACATCGACGGCGACTGGACGCTCGCTCCCCAGGCGCGGCGCGCCGTCCCGACCGGACTGGCCATCGCGCTGCCCGAGGGGTTCGAGGGTCAGGTGCGTCCGAGGTCGGGGCTGGCTCTCCGACATGGGATCACCTGCATCAACGCGCCGGGCACCATCGACGCGGACTACCGGGGGGAGATCCAGGTCCTGCTCGTGAACCTCTCCGGTGAGCCCTTCACCCTCCGGCGAGGCGAGCGCATCGCGCAACTGGTCGTCGCACCGGTGGTCCGCGCCGAGCTGGAGGAGGTGGACACACTGCCCACCACCCTCCGCGGCGACGGCGGTTTCGGAAGCACTGGACGCTGAAGGCGTCCACTTCGGCAGAGCAGAGGCGACTGGTACACTCCCGGGCTCTTCCCGTCGCGACTCTGGAGCCCGCGCACTTGCTCTGCTACCGCTGCGGCAGCCACGTTCCCGACTCGGCCGAGCGCTGCGACACCTGTGGGCAGCGCCAGGTGGGGACGGCACGGATGCCGACCACCACCGGCATTCGCCGCCGCCTCTCCCCCGCGCTGCTCGCCGGCGCTCCGTTCCGGATCGGCGACCGGATGGCCGAGCGCTACGTGGTGAAGGACGCGATCGGCATCGGGCCACTGGGCTACGTCTTCCGTGCCTCCGACGAGCAGCAGGGCTTCGACGTCGCGGTGAAGATGATCCAGCCGCGCTTCGTGCAGACCGCCGAGGAACGCGAGGCGTTCAACCGCGCGGTCGAGCCGGCGCGCAGGTTCATGCAGCCGTCGCTCGCACGGGTGCACGACCTGGGCGTGGAGCAGGGCTGGCCCTTCATCAGCTACAGCTTCCTCGACGGGCTCACGCTCCGGCGGATGATCGACTCCCGGCTGGCGAAGGGTCAGACCTTCACCCTCGAGGAGGTGGAGCCCTTCCTCGGACAGCTCGCCGCCGCGCTGGAGGCCGCGCATCCGATCGGGGCGCACGCGGACCTCAAGCCCGAGAACGTGGTCATCCTCCCGGACATGCTGCGGGTCGTGGACTGGGGCCTCGCCCGCGGACTTCCGCGCCTTCCCTTCGTGCAGGCTCAGAAGCAGAAGTCCACCCACCGCTACCTCGCGCCGGAGGTCGTCTCGGGCGGGGAGGCGGACCCGCGTGCCGACCTGTACTCGCTGGGCGTCCTCGTGGGCGAGATGCTCACCGGCCTCACCCCGGACGACGACATCCCCGAGCTGCGGCTGACCTCGCCGGACCTGCCGGAGGGGGTGGAGGGCTTCTACCGCCGCGCCCTCAACGAGCGGCCCGAGGCACGCTTCCGCAGCGTCCGCGAGCTGTACGAGGAGTTCGTCGCGCTGCTCGCGCCCGTGGCCTCGCCGGTCGCGGTGCCGATCGCCCGGGCCGAGCCCCCGCATGCGCCGGCCGAGGCCGTCCCTGCCGCCGCGACCGAGACGGTCGAGGAGCTCGAGCCGATTCCCGATGACGCCTCGCCGGCCGCCTCCGAGGCTCCTGCCGGCGCGGCGCCCTCCGCCTCCGCGCCGGCCGATGTCCCCGAGCCCATCGCGGCGGCGGCTCTTCCACGCTTCGAGGGGCATGGCGTCGAGACTCCCCGACACACCCGCGAGGTCGTGGCGCTGGACCCGCCCGAGTGGACCGGGACCTCCGCACCTGCCCCCGAGCCGGCATCGCACTCCGGAAACCAGCGCTGGCAATCGCTCAGGTTGTGGGACGCCGAGTCCGACGCCGAGGGACGCCCGACGCCACGCTCCGCGGCCGAGGCCACCGGCCCCGAGCTGCCGCTGAACACCCAGCCCGCGCTCGCGCTGGTGGGGCGCGCTCCGCCGCCGGCGGGCAGCCTGCTCGACGCCTCCGAGGAGGAGGCCGAGCGCGCGGTGGCCGGACTGACCGAGGTCGAGGACGGTCCGGTGGGCTCCCTGGAGGAGGATGGCAGTGACGAGCCGCTCCTCGCCGAGGCGCTCGGCGTCGACCTGGTGGTGGATGGCGACGAGCCCGTGCCCGCGCGGGCCTCGGTCACCCCTCCGTCCGGGCAGGCCCGGCCCACGCCGGTGGCGGCGCTGACGCCGGTGCCGGTGCCCGAGCCGATCGAGGAGACCCGGGCGCCCCTTCCGCCTCCGGTGCGCGAGGGGCCGCGGCTCGTCTCCGAGTCACGCCCCTGGAACGTCGACCCCGCGCCCGCGCCGTACCGCCGCGAGTCGCCGGACCGGCCCCGTACCCGGGAGACCCCCGTCGCGCATCCGCATCCCGGCGCCGTCGCCCCCGCGGCCTCGCTCGCCGACGCGGCCGCGGCGCGCAGCGTTCTGCCCCCTGCGCCGTCCATCCCGCCCCTGCTGTCCTCCGTGCCGCGGCTGTCGCAGCTGGAGCAGCACGCGCCGAGCGGCTCGTCTCCCACGCCGATCTCCGTCGTTCCCGAGCCGGCGCCGACCCGGCAGGAGAGGGTGGTCGCGCCTCCGCCGCCGGTGGAGGCCCTGGGCGGCGCCGCACCGGTGGCCCCGGCGCGGGGAGCCGGGAGCTGGAGCCCGGCCGAGCTGCTCGCCCAGGTGATCGCCGAGATCCAGTCCGAGGAGCGAGGCGCGGGCCTGCCCCAGGGCACGGCCTGGGAGCCGGTGCCGCTGGACGCGACCCAGCCCATCTCCACCGACGAGGTGGCGGCCCGCCTCGCGGCGGAAGGCCTGGGTCCGGCCACGGTGACCGTCGCCGCCGCGGACGACGAGGACCTCCCGGCGATGCGGCACGAGGCCGGGCGTTTGGGGATGCGCATGGCGCTGCTCACCGCGGCCGGGCTGATCATGGGCATCCTCGGTGGCTGGACGGCGATGAAGCTGTTCTCCAAGCCGCCGCGGCCCCAGACGGAGCGCATCTCCGAGGTCCGGCCCGCGCAGTCCCCCGCGCCGAGGTGATGCCGGCGCGCCGCGGTGCGCACGGACGCTCGACGCCAGCGCGGACTCTTTCGGTCGACGTCTCCTCTCGGCACGTCCAGCAGCGCGCGGGCGCGCCGGGACGCTGGCGCGCCCGGTGCCCGTCGGATAAAGCCTGTGGAGGATGATTCCTCGCTACGCACGTCCGGAGATGGTGGCGCTGTGGACCGCGCCGGCCCGGCTCCGTCGCTGGCGGGACGTGGAGCTCGCCGCGCTCGAGGGAATGGTGAAGGCGGGCATCGCCCCGGCGGATGCGCTGGTCCAGTGCCGGGCCCGCGCCGGTGACTTCGACGACGGAGACGCCGCCCGCATCGACGAGATCGAGCGCACCACCCGTCACGACGTCATCGCCTTCCTCACCTTCATGGAGGAGCGCATCGGCCCCGCCGCGCGGTGGCTTCACTTCGGGATGACCTCCTCGGACGTGCTCGACACGTCGCTGGGCATGCTCCTCCGCGACGCCGCGGACCTCCTCCTCGCCGACGCGGACCGGGTGATGGCCGCGGTCAAGGTGCGCGCCTTCGAGCACCGGCGGACGGTGATGATGGGCCGGAGCCACGGCATCCACGCCGAGCCGATGTCCTTCGGCCACAAGCTGGCCATCTGGTACGACGAGCTCCGCCGGGGCCGGGAGCGGCTGGTGCACGCACGGACGACCATCGCGGTGGGGAAGATCTCCGGGGCGGTGGGCACGTTCGCGCACCTCCCGCCCTCGGTCGAGGAGCACGCCTGCCGCGTGCTCGGACTGTCCGCCGCGCCGGCCTCGAGCCAGGTCATCCAGCGCGATCGCCACGCCGAGTACTTCGCCGCGCTCGCCCTGCTCGCGACCAGCATCGAGAAGTTCGCCGGCGAGATCCGCCACCTGCAGCGCACCGAGGTGCGCGAGGTCGAGGAGCCGT
>Ga0310810_10001492_pt1 | contig 24613 bp, 24 predicted proteins | sample NCmetagenome_FD_207641 | JGI IMG/M metagenome (GOLD analysis project Ga0310810, IMG submission 207641) | Soil microbial communities from experimental microcosm in Duke University, North Carolina, United States - NC | ecosystem: Engineered > Artificial ecosystem > Soil microcosm > Unclassified ... | reverse complement strand
GCCCGGCGCAGAAGGTGCGCCCGTTGCCGAGCAGCACGAGCACGCGCAGCTTCGGATCGTTAGCGAGCCACTCGAGCGCTTCCAGCAGCGACTGCGCGAGGGCAGGATCGACCGCGTTGGCGCGCTTGGGCCGATTGATCGTGAGCCGGGCGATGCCGGCGGTGTCCATCGCAACGTCGAGCGGTTCTTTCATGGTTCGCGCCCTTTGCTTACAACCCGAGCACGCGCTCGGCGTTGGCGTGGTAGAATTTCTCCAGGAAGGCGTCGGAGAAGCCAAGCTCCTCCCATTCCTTGAACAGGCGCGGGTACGGAATGCTCGGATAATCGCTGCCGAACATCATCTTGTCCTGAAGGCGTCCGCGCATGTCGCGCACAATCGACGGCGGCAGATATTTCGGCGCCCAACCCGACATCTCCCAATAGACGTTGCCCTTGTGGAGGGCGACTGCCGTCGTCTCGTCGATCCAGGGATAGCCCGGGTGCGCCATGATGATGGTGAGGTTGGGAAAATCTGCCGCGAGCGCGTCGATGGATGAGGGGTGCGCGTGGCGCGTCTTGGCGCCCATGCCGCCGGGCATGCCGGCGCCCATCCCCGTCATGCCGACGTCGATCATCACCGGTGCGCCGAGGGCCTCCATTTGCTCGAAAAGCAGATAATAACGCCGGTCGTCGACGCTGAAATGCTGCATGATCGGGTGGAAGTGGACGCCCATCATCTTCAGATCGAGGATCGCATGGCGGGCCTCTTCGATCGCCGTTATCCCCTTGGCGGGCTCGACCGCACCCCAAGCCTGGACGATGCGGGCGTGGCGGTCGCGCATCCCGGCTGTGTAGTCGTTCGAGCAGGGCGGCGTGGCGATGGTGGCGGAAAGATCGAGCGCGACCAGGCACACGTCAACGCCGGCGGCTTCGAATTCGGCGATCACGTCGGCTTCGGGCTTGGGCTTCCACTCGCGCTTCCAATAGGTGGCGAGCGCCTCGACATACGGGCCCTGGCAGTTGATCCATTCCTTGGTGCCCGGATAGGCGTGAAGGTCGATTTTGCGCATCGGTCGCCCCTAGCCCGTCCCCACATTGGGGGAGGAAGATTTTCCTCGCGCAATCGCGCGCGCGGCGGCCGTTTCGGAAAGCTTCTTCTTCGACACTTTGCCGAAGTTCGAGAGCGGCAGGTCGTCCAGGATCAGAAGGCGCTCCGGCAGTTTGATCTTCGCCATCTCCTTGCTTTCCAGGAATCGGATCAGCTCGTCGAAGGATAGCGCGTGCCCAGGGTGGAGCACGAGACAGGCGCACATGCGTTCGCCCAAATCCGGATCGGGCACCGGCACGCAGGCGACGTTCTGCACCGATGGATGCGACAGGATCAGGTTCTCGATCTCCTCGGCGCTGATCTTCTCGCCGCCGCGATTGATCAGGTCCTTCTTGCGGCCCTCGACCATGTAGTTCCCGGAAGCATGCTGCCGCATCAGGTCGCCGGAGCGGTAGAAGCCGTCGGGGGTAAAGGCGCGCTTGTTGTGCTCATGGGCGCCGTAATAGCCGCGCAGTGTGTAGGGTCCGCGGCAGCAGAATTCGCCGATTTCGCCGAAGGGGACGACGTTGTCCTCGTCGTCGAGCAGTATGATCTCGTCGTCCGGGCAGATGGGCCGCCCGACCGTCTCCATGCGCACATCGGGCGGATCGTCGAGGCGGACGAACATGAGCACGCCTTCGGCCATGCCGAAATTTTCCTGCACGGTGACGCTGGGGATCAGCTCCTTGGTCTTGGCGCGAATTTCCGGCTGGAGGCGCTGGCCGCCGCTTTGGATGACGCGGAGCGAGGAGAGGTCGTAGTGCGCAATGGCCGGATCGGCGAGCCAGCGGATCAGAAGCGCGGGGACGACATGGATGTGGGTCACGCCATGCTTTTCGACCAGGCGGGAGATGCTTTCCGGCGAGGTGTCGCTCGACAGCACGACTTTCGCGCCCTTGAAGATGAAGCCCTGGAGGCCGGGACAGGCGAGCGGCAGATTGTGCGAGATCGGAAGCACGTCGAGCAGAACGGAGTCCGGTTCGATGCCCGTCACCGAGCCCGCCATTCTGGAATTGTAGACATAGTCGTTGTGGGTGCGCGGGATCAGCTTGGGGATTCCCGTGGTGCCGCCGGACAGTAGAAACAGCGCCGGATCGGTAGGATCGATGGCGATGCGCGACAATTCGGCGGGATCGCGCGCGGATTGCCGCGCGATCAATGCGTCGAGTGAATGGAACCCTTCGGACGCTTCGCCCAGCACGATGCCGTGCTTGAGCTGCGGCTGCTCTGCGCGGACACGGCGGACCAAATCGCGGAAATCGAACTCGCGATACCGGTCGGGCATGACGCATCCGACAGCACCCGCGATCTGCACGAACTGGCTAATTTCGAGATAGCGATGCGCAGGCAGCGCCATCACCGGAATGGCGCCGATCTTCTGCAAGGCCAGATAGAGATAGACAAACTGCAATCGGTTCGGGAGCTGCACCACCAAACGGTCGAGCGGCCGGATTCCGAGGTCGAGCAGATTGAGGGCGAGAGTGGTGGCGCGTTCGTTGAGTTGGCCGTAGGTCGCGTGCTCATCGCGGTCGATCACCGCAACACGGTCTGCGTATTGGCGGCAACAGTTCTCCCAAACAGACGCGATGCTTCGGTCTTCCCAATAGCCTTTCGCGCGGTAGCGAGCCGCAAACTCGGGCGGAAAGGGAACGACGCCGTGAAGCATGCTTACGTCGTGTTCGCAAAGCCGCCATCGATGACAATGATCTCGCCATTGACGAAGCGGTTCGAGACGATCAGCGACAGCATCGTCTCGGCGACGTCGTCGGCGGTGACGCAGCGTCCGAGCGGCGTCGCCTTGGCGCGGCGCTCCATCAGGCGCTCGTAATTTCCGCCCAGCATCCGCTGCATCCAATCGCCTTCCATCCACCCGGGCGCCACCGCGTTGACGCGGATGTCGGGCGCAAGCGCGCCGGCGAACTGCTTGGTCAGCGACACGATCGCCGCTTTGCTCGCGGCATAGGGAAGCGGCTGCGGCCCGGGACGCAAGCCGACGATGCTCGCGGTGTTCACGATGGCGGGATTCTCGCCACGCTTGAGCAGCGGCACGGACGCGCGCGTGACCAGGAAGAGTCCGCGCACATTGACCGCGAAGACGCGATCCCAATCCTCGACGCTGACCGCTTCCAAATCTTTGGGCGGCGTGGAAATCGTCGTGCCGGCGTTGTTGATCAGCGCGTCGAGCAGCCCGAAGGTCTGGTCGACGCGGGCAAGCATCTCGCGCACCGCCGCATCGTCGGCGACATCGGCGGGCAGCATCAGCACCTTAGCGCCGGCTTCCTCAGCTTCTGCGGCGACAACACGCGCCGCGTCCGCGCTACTACGAAAATTCAGCGCCACGTCAAATCCGGCGCGCGCAAGGTGGAGCACGGCGGCGCGACCGATTCCGGTCGCTCCTCCCGTGACAAGCGCGACTTTGCGCCGGGCCATTCGATCGCCTTCCAAAAATGCGTGCGTTTCGCCCTACTTAAGCGAATGACGCTGCTGCTGCAAATCCGCTAGAGTTCCTCGAAAGTGTCGCATACGAGGCAGATCATGAACTGCGAAGCTCGCAGGCGCACCGGGTTGATCGGGGTCGCCATCACGCTGGCATTTGTGTCGACGGCGGCGGTTGCGGCCGATGCGCGCGCCGTGCACGAGCGCATCCTCAGACTCGACACCCACATGGACACGCCGATGAATTTGGCGCGGCCCGGTTGGGACATCATGGACGCGCACAGCGTGGACGCCGACCTGTCCCAGGTCGATTACCCGCGCATGGTCAAAGGCGGGCTCGACGGCGGCTTCTTCGCGATCTACACGCCGCAAGGCCCGCGCACGCCGGAAGGATTCGCGACCGCACGCAACGTCGCGATCCGGCGCGGCGTCGAGATCCGCGAAATGGTGGCGCGCCACGGGGATAAGTTCGCGCTCGGCCTGCGCGCCGATGATGCGGCCCGCATCGCCGCAGCCGGAAAGCGCATCGTCTTCATGAGCATCGAGAACAGCTACCCGCTCGGCAAAGACGTCACGCTGCTTCGGACGTTCTACGAGCTCGGCGTGCGCATGGCTGGGCCGGTGCACTTCACGAACAACGACTTGGCGGACTCGGCGACCGATCCGAAGGGTGCCGAGTGGCATGGCCTGTCGCCGCTCGGGAAGGAGTTCGTCGCCGAAGCCAACCGGCTCGGGATCATCCTCGACGCTTCACACGCGTCCGACGACGTGTTCGATCAGATGCTGGCGCTTTCCACCACGCCAATCATCCTGTCGCATTCGGGGACGCGCGCGGTGTTCAACCATCCGCGCAACATCGACGATGCGCGCATCATGAGGCTGGCCGCGGCGGGCGGTGTCATCCAGATCAATGCCTATCCCGATTATCTCGTACGGACGCCAGCCAATCCTGCGCGCGACACCGCCTTGCGGGCGCTCGGCATGAAGTATGGTCCGTTCCGGACACTCGAGGGCGAGCGGCTGAAAGCCTATATGGCCGAACGGCACGAGATCGAGCGCCAGCACCCCAATCCCGAAGCCACCATCGACGACGTGATGGCGCAACTCATCCACGCGGTGAAGCTGGTCGGACCCGATCATGTCGGCATCGGGCTGGACTGGGATGGCGGCGGTGGGGTCAAAGGCATGGAGGATGTCGCCGGCATTCCTGAAATCAGCGCGCGGCTGCTCGCTGCCGGCTTTCACGAAGACGACCTCGCCAAGATCTGGGGCGGCAACGTGCTGCGCGTGATGCGACAAGTCGAGGCGAAGGCCGAAAACGCCATCCGTTGAACGATTTGTGCGGACGTGCCAGGGCTTTTTCCCATCCTTTCCTGAACCATATGGGCAACCACGCGTAACCAAGAGGAAGCGCGAGCGGCGCGGGTAATCCCTGCGGGAGAGAACGCCCATGACCAAGATCGTCACAGGACTCGACGAGCCGGCGCCAGGAATCACGCTGGGCATCAATCCAGAAAAGGTTTGCCACGTCATCGCCAAGGCGCGTGTGTTTGACGCCAAGGAGGACGTCAGCGATCCCGATTCGGGTTCCAACGCGTCCGATGACGGCATGACCGACGTCTTGGAAGACCTGCCGGACGACGCCACCTACCAGGAACTGATGGAATTCATCCGCTCCCTCGATGAGGAGGAGCAAGTGAATCTGGTGGCACTCGCCTGGCTTGGCCGGGGAACCTACGACATCGGGGAGTGGCGGGAGGCGCTGCGCGAAGCGCGCGCCCAGCATAACAAGCGCACAGCCGAATATCTTACCGGGCTGCCGCTCCTGGGCGATTATCTCGAAGAGGGTTTGGCGGCGTTCGGTGAGAATTGCGACGCCTTCGACGAAGGCCGCATGTAAGCCACGCCCGGTTTGATCCAGATCAATCGGCACGCCCGGCAGACGCGGTACTCACGATTTCGGGTGGCCATATGTCCTTCCCGCGCTGCCCGTCCCCTGAAACCCCGGTCCAAATTGCCGGGGTTTCTTTTTGCCGGCCGCGTTATGACGGCTATCGCGCGATGGCAAGAACCGGTTAGCCTTATTGACGCGCAATTCAGGGTGGCGGCATATCGTTGCGGGGGCGCCCTGCCAGCCTTTCTTTGAGGATCATCATCATGAGCCAGGATACAGGAGACACCATGAGCGCCGGTACCGACACGGATGTGGAGGCGCTTCGCGCCGAACTCAAGAATTTGCGCGCGGACTTCGCCCGGATCACCGATATTCTCAAAGAGAGCGCGAAGAGCCGGGGCGCGGAAGCTGCCGACCGCATCCGCCAGACGGCGGAGCGCGGCTGGACCGAAGCCAAAAGCACGGCCCAGACGGTGCTCGAAGAGATGGAAGAGCGTCCGCTCGGCACCGCGATGGTGGTGTTTATCGGCGGCATGCTGTTCGGTCTGTTGCTCGGCGGCCGCCGGTAAAGCGGTGCTCAGCCGCTTCTTCTTCCGCGTCGCGATTTCGCTCGCGGCCGTCCTGATCGCGGTCATCGCAGCGGTGACCGCGATCGGTTATTTCGCGTACGCGCTCGATCTGCTTCTGCTCTATGTGGTGGTACCGCCTGCGGCGGCGCTGTTGACGGGCATCCTGATTCTTGTGATCGCGCTGCTTCTAATCGTGGTCATCCGGGCCGCGACACAGCCCAAGCGGAAGCGCGCGCCAATGCCGGCGATGGAGGCCCTCGAAAGCGCTGCCGAGCTGGGCTCGGAGCTTGGGCGCAAGGTCCGCGGGCTCACCGAGGCGCAGGCGAGCGGCGGGCTGATGGCCGCGCTGGTCGCGGGTTTCGCCTTCGGCGTCAGCCCCAAGCTGCGCGCCTTTCTGCAAAGTCTCTTGAAGGCATAGAAAGGCGGTTGGCCTCTAACAGCCCGCTCGCCATTGTGTCGCGGCGGGCAAGGCCGCTATTGTTTTGCAAACGCTACAAAATCGAGGAGTTCATGGGAGCCATAGACGCCGACGCGCACGTCATCGAAACGATGGCGACGTTCGATTACATCGACCCCGAATACCGCCATTTGAAGCCGCGGGTGGTCCGCCAGGTCGAGGGCGAGCACGCCCGAAGCAACGAAGGCGGCATGCAGAAGGAATACTGGATCATCGACGGCCGCCTGCAGCCAAAGGAACACAATATCGGCTCCAACACGTCGGAAACTTCACGCGAGATGCGCGACGTGCAGGCGCGGCTGGATCACATGGACGCGCTCGATATCGAGGTGCAGGTGCTCTACCCGACGGTGTTCTTGCGCGCCTGGACCCAGGACCCGACCGTCGAGGTCGCGCTCTGCCGCAGCTACAACCGCTGGCTCGCCGACATCTGGAAACAGGGCAAGGGGCGCTTGCGTTGGGTGGTGATGCCGCCGCTGCGCGCCATGGACGAGACGCGCAAGGAGCTGATCTTCGGCAAGGAGAATGGCGCTTGCGGCATTTTCGTGCGCGGATTGGAGGCCGAGATGCGGCTGACCAATCCGTATTTCTTCCGGCTTTATGAGATGGCACAGGAATTTGACCTGCCGGTCTGTTTCCATTCCGGCAACAACAGCTTTGCGGTGCGCGATATTTACGCGACGGAAGGCGGCTTCGCGCGCTCCAAGCTGCCCGTGGTGGGCGCGTTCCACAATTTGCTGATGGATGAGATTCCGAAGAAGTATCCCAGGGTGCGCTGGGGCTTCATCGAGGTGAGCGCGCAGTGGCTGCCTTACGCCTACAACGATCTCGAGCTGCGCTTCAAAAGGAAGGACCGTCCGTTCCCGGCCGATCCACTGAAGAGCAACAACATGTATGTTGCGTGTCAGTGTACAGATGATCTGGAGCATATCCTCAAACACGGCGGCAAGGACAATCTGGTGATCGGCACCGATTACGGCCACGCGGATACGTCGGCGCAGATCGAGGCGCTGCGCATGCTCAAAGACGACGGCAAGGTCGACAAGCAAACCGTTGACCGAATCCTCGACCACAATGCGCGCGCACTTTACGGTTTGACCTGAGGCGAAGATGATCGTCACGCGCGCCGAGCTTGAGCCTTGCGTAATGCGCAAAAGCGACCCGAAATGGCGCTTTGCGCTCGGTGCAAGTCCGGTGACGGAAGGCGTGATCGTGACGCTCACCGCGCAGGACGGCACGAAAGGTTACGGCTACGGCTCGGCGACGCCGCACATGGGCGCCACGCGCGAGAGTCTTCTGGCCGCGCTCGAACGCTTCGTTCCGCTTGTTACCGGACGCGACAGCGTCGCGGTGGAAGCCATCCTGCAAAGCCTCGACGCGAACCTCTCCGGGCACAATCAGGCGAAAGCGGCGATCGACTGCGCGCTCCACGATCTGAACGCGCGGCTGCTTGGGATTTCTTTGCACGATCTGTTCGGCGGACGGGTGCGGGATTCCGTTCCTATCCTGCGCATTCTCGCGATCAAGGCGCCGGAGGAGATGGCGGCGCAGGCGCAGAAGCTGGTTGACGTGGGTTATCGCTATCTGAAGATCAAGCTGCACGGCGACGTAAAGGAGGACGTGGCGCGCGTGTCGGCGGTGCGCAAGCAAGTGGGAAACGATGTTCACCTGACGGTCGATGCCAACCAGTCCTATTCGGTGAAAAACGCCATCGCTGCCCTGACCCGCATGGCGGAGTTCGACATCGATCTTGCGGAGCAGCCCGTCGCGGCGGGTGATCTTGGCGGATTGAAGATTGTCACGGACTCCGTCCCGATCACCGTTGAGGCTGACGAATCGGCCGCGAGCCTTTCCGATGTAATGCAGCTGGTCTCGAACCGCGTCGTCGATGCGGTCAGCCTGAAAATTCCCAAGCTCGGTGGCTTGCGCAACACGCTCGCGGCGGCGCGCATCTGCGAAGCGGGACATGTGCGCTACCGGATGGGCGCGGCGGTGGGTTCGCGTCTGCTCTCGGCGCAGGCGATGCATCTGGCCGCGACGCTTCCCGGCGTCGATTACGCCTGCGAGCTCGGAGAATTCGATCGCCTGCTCGACGATCCGTTCGAAGGCATCGAAATCGTGGACGGTCGCTTGACCGTGCCGCAAGGAGCGGGATCGGGCGTCGCGCCGCGGGTGAGCCCGCGCCAACTGAAGGCGGTGGACTCGTGAGAAAAGAGGCGCTGCACGATTGCACCTGCGTGACGCGGCGCTCTGCGCTAACGATAACCGCTTGCGTGCTGCTGAGCTGGGCGCCGTGTCTTGCCGCGCCTGCCCCAGACATCGCGACGTATAAAGGACCCGACCGCGAGCAGCTGATCCTTGCCGGGGCCAAGCGCGAGGGCAAAGTCGTCTTCTATTCCGGCATGATCGAGAACCAGGCGCTGCGGCCCATCGCCGACGCGTTCAAGAAGAAATACCCGTTCGTCGCGGTGGAGTATTGGCGTGGGGACAGCCGCTCGCTGGTGCAGAAAGCGCTTACCGAACGCCGCGCCGCGCGCGTGATCGGCGATATTCTCGAATCCACCGGGGGCGCCGAGGCGCTGATCCGCGCCAACGCGGTCGCGCCGTTCTCTTCGCCTTCGACCGCGGGCTTCCCCGCCAATTACATCGACCAGAAGGGCATGTGGGTGGCATCGCGGCTCGACTATTTCGGCATGGCCTACAATACGCGTCAGGTCAGCGCGTCGGACGTGCCCAAGACCTACGACGATCTGCTCAACCCGAAATGGAAGGGGGCAATCGCCTGGCGTGCCGACAGCGAGGTGGGCGCGATCCTGTTCATCGCCGGCGTCATGCGCGACATGGGCAACGAGAAAGGCGAAGCGTATCTGAAGCGGCTGGCCGCACAGCGGATCGTCAATTATGCGGGCAGCGCGCGGGCCCTTGTCGACCGCGTCGGTGAAGGCGAATACAAGCTCGCGCTCGAAATCTACGCGCATCATCCGCTGATCAGCAAAGCGAAGGGCGCGCCGCTCGACACGCAAATGCTAAGTCCGGTGCCGTCGGCGCTCAGTACGATCCAGCTGGCGCGCAATGCGCCGCATCCCAATGCCGCCATGTTGTTCATCGACTTCATGCTGTCGAAGGAGGGGCAGGAAGTGCTGCGCGCCGCGCAATATCTTTCCCCCAACCCGCAAGTCGAGACCGATCCGTCGCTGCGCAAGATCATTCCGCGCCTGAACGGCATGAGAGAAACCGTGTTTACGCCCGATCTGATGTTCGAAACCCGCGACGAAGCCAACGCGCTGTTCAACAAATATTTCCGCTAGACGCGCGAGCGCGGCTGCTCCGGGGGGAACGGTGCTTCAGGTCGAAAATCTCAAGAAGCAATATGTGAGCTTCGAAGGCCGTCCGGGCGGGGGCGTCCTCGGTGTCGGGTTCGACATCAAGGAAGGCGAGCTGTTCACGCTGCTTGGTCCCTCGGGGTGCGGCAAGACCACGACGTTGCGCGCGGTCGCCGGGCTCGAGACTCCGGATACGGGCCGCATTCGGCTTGCGGGGCGCGAAATCTTCAATTCGGAAACCGGCGTGAACGTCGCGCTGTACGACCGCGACATCGGGATGGTGTTCCAGTCCTATGCCATCTGGCCGCATATGAGCGTGTTCGAGAACGCGGCCTATCCGCTGCGAGTCTCGCGCACGCGCCGCTTGAGCGAACGCGACATCGACAACAAGGTCATGAGCGTGCTCGCGATGGTGGGCCTCGAGGCCTTCGCGAAGCGTCCTGCGACGCAATTGTCCGGCGGACAGCAGCAAAGGCTGGCGCTCGCACGTGCCTTCACGCGCGAACCGCGTTTGCTTCTGTTGGACGAGCCACTGTCCAACCTCGATGCGCAGCTACGCGAACAGATGCGCGTGGAACTGAAGCGCCTGCAGCGGGAAACCGGCGTGACGGCGGTTTACGTGACGCACGATCAGGCGGAAGCGTTGGCAATTTCCGACCGCATCGCGGTGATGCACGACGGACGTATCGCGCAGGTCGGTGCGCCACGAACGATCTACGATCGCCCTGCGTCGGAATTCGTCGCCAACTTCATCGGGCGTACCAATCTGCTGCGGGGCACACTGACGGCGGACGCGGATGCGGAGTCGATTGCAAGCGTCGCCACGCCGGTCGGGAACCTGTGGTGCTTCTTTCCGGAAGCGATGCAGCGAGGAAAGCAGATTTCGCTGGTGATCCGTCCCGAACACATTTCCACGAATAAAGCGGACGACGCCCATCCGCCGGGCGCGACGCTGAACCGGCTGGCCGGGCGCGTCAAACGCGAAACCTATCTCGGCGAAATCGTCGAATATGTCGTGGTGGTTTCGGGGGGCGAGATTCTCGTACGCACGCCGCTGGCCGGCCAGCTTGAGGGTGGCGATGACGTCGCGTTGTCGTTTTCTGCCGAACGCACGATCGCGCTGTCTCAGACCTGATCGGACTCTGCCTCGAGCCTGGCCGCTAGGCGCTCGTAGGTTTCCGCCAAGCGGAGAAGCGCGGCCCGGCTTTCGGGATGCTTGATCTCCTCCGCCGTGGCACGAATTTCTTCAGCATGCGCGCGGTAGCGCTTGGCGCGCTCCGCCGGTTGTTCATTCACCCTCGTCGCTCCCGTTAGCCCTCGGGAGCCTGCCTGCCCCCCATTGGCAGGCACCGCCCAGCAATCGAAAACCAGAGTTGCCAAGCGCGGGCCGGATCATATGCAGCAATTCAGTCGTGGCAAGCACTTAAGCGGGTTCCTTCGTTCACGGAGCATCGGAACCCGGGGATAGTGTGAGTTCCTCAAGCAACGGTTCCGCGTGCCGCGTCGCCCTAAGTTTTGCGCGATGGCATATCCGAAATCGCGCGATGGCCCGGTGTGCCGGGATGATCGGGAACAGGCACCGGGCCTTCGTTGACCGAATCTTCCGGCGCGGTTCGCGGTTGAACCTTCTCGCCGATATTGGCCGGCGCGCGGCTTCCTTTGCGAGTTAGCGATTCTCCCTGCTGGGCGTCGGGATTGGTGATATAGGCGTCGTCCGGCATCGATTTTCTCCTTGTCAGTACCAATTAATTCAATTGCTTAGCGGGGAAATCGTTCCTGGCTTGGTCTTGGGAGTGCGGCTGCAATGCCGAGCCCAGGCCGCTAACATGTGCGGACCAAACACACCGAAGGAGAATGGCGTGGGAAGCGACAACGAATTTGGATGCATCAGAATCGAACGGGAAGACGGCGTCACCTTCGTGGTCCTGAACCGTCCCGAAAAACGCAACGCCATGAGTCCCGACCTGCATCATGAGATGTGCGAGGCGCTGGACGAACTCGAAACCGACGCAGAGACGAAAGTCGTCGTGATCACCGGCGCGGGCGAAGCGTTCTCCGCGGGGCAGGACATTAAGCTCTACTTCCGCGGTACCGAGGACAACCCCAAGGCGCGGGCGCAAGCGCGGCGCGATTCACATCACTGGCGCTGGGAGAAATTGTCGAAATACGCGAAGCCCACGATCGCGATGGTCAACGGTTACTGTTTCGGCGGCGCGTTTACGCCGGTGTGCGCTTGCGATTTCGCGGTTGCCGCCGACGAGGCGACGTTCGGATTGTCCGAGGTGAACTGGGCGATTCTCCCGGGCGGCATCGTCAGCTGGAATGTGGCGCAGGTTATGAGCTTCCGCGACGCGATGTACTACGCATGCACCGGCGAGACCTTTGACGGGCAGCAGGCCGCCGCGATGAAGCTGGTGAATTTTTCCGTGCCGCGAAGCGAGCTGCGCGAGGCAACGCTCGAATTCGCGCGTACCCTGATGAAGAAAAATCCGGCGGCTCTGCGCTACACCAAGGAATGCATTCGCGCGGTGCGCAACATGGATGTGCAGCAGGCGGCCGACTATCTCAACGCGAAGAGCGATGCGTTACGAATGCGCGATCCAGAAAAGGGCCGAGCGGAAGCGACGCGGCAATTCCTGGACGAGAAAAGCTTCAAGCCGGGCTTGGGGGAATACAAACGCAAATAGGCGAATGACGAGTGGCGAGTGGCGAGCGGCGAAACCTGGATCGGGTTGTACGCCGTTCGCCAGTCACGATTTGGGCTGGTTCGGCGCGGAGGCGGAATGCCATTCGCGAACCAAGCTCAACAGATCGGTCAACCGCGCTTCGGCCCTGTCGGCCAGTGCGAGCCAATTTTTCGCTGCGGCGAGTTGGGCTTGTTCTGCGGCAAAGGCATCGGCCTGGGCCCGCTCGGCGAGTCTGAGCCATAGGTCTATGCGATCATGCAAGGACAACGCACGCATTTCGTCGGGGCTCAGCCCGACGTCCAAACCATCGCCCATAAAAGGTCCCCAGAATGGAAATGCCGTCTGCATAATATAGCAGTCAAAACAGCCTAAAATTGCCCTTCGGCCCAATGGGCGTCAACGCGAGACTCGGTTCGCTTTCGCGCGGCAGTTGTTTTGCACCGTGTGATCGCGCGACCGGGCGGCGACGAGATACAGGAATCGATTCCTATCGGAACAACTGCCGGTAGATGTCGTCCCAGCGTTTGTAGTTCTTCTCGACATATTCCGGCGTGGCGATGTTCGCTTTGAATCCGCCGGCCGCCGGCAGAAGCTTGGGATCGAGCGGCGGCACGTCCGGGCGGCTCGGGATGTAGCCCGCTTTCTGGAATACGACTTGGCCCTCGCGCGAGAGCACGAAATCCGCGAACAGAAGCGCTGCGTTCGGATGGCTGGCGAGCGCCGTCAACCCGATCTGTTCAGAGAAGATCATCGCCGGCGTAAGCGGTATCCAGGCGAGCGGCGCGCCCTCTTTGCGGCTGATCTCCACATTGTGGTTGGTCATGGCGAGCGCCATCGGATATTCGCCGGCGATGATCTGGTCGAGCACGGCACGATCGCTGATGTTCACCGTGATCACCTTTTGGCGCGCGAGCTTGCGCAGATATTCCATGCCCTTTTCTTCGCCCATGCCCATCAACACGTCGCCGACGAAACCGGTCGAGCCAGTCAGGTTGGCGGCGCGCCAAACCATCTTGCCGGCCCATTTGGGGTCGAGCAGATCGTCATAGGTCTTGGGCCGGTCTGCGGGCGCGACCAGCTTGGTGTTGACCGCGGGCTCGAGAACGTGGATCCGGAACGCCGCCCAATGGTTGTTCGGGTCCTTGTAGCCGGCGGGCAGCACGTCCATGCCGGGCACGTGAAAAGCGCGGGTAGTGCCGGCCGCGATCAGCGGCTCGATCCCGAGTGAGGTGGTGAAGACGTCGGCGACGGGGCGCCTGGCGCGATACTCGTTGAGCACCTTGAGAACGACGGCCCTGCTGTCCATCCGCACGAATTCGACCTGGATGCCGTATTTGGCCCGAAACGCGGCCACCAGCGGGCGCACCACCTGATCGACGATCAGTGGCGTGTAGAAGGTGATACGGCCTTCCTTCTTGGCGGCCGCGACGATTTCGGGCCCGAGGTCGGCGGCGCGCACCCGCGCTGCAGGTTCGCAAGCGATAACTACCGCGAGGAACAGCGCGACCACCTGCGCCAGTGAATGCTGCAGCGCAATCCTCATCGTTTGCACGGGCCCCGGTGCATCCTTGGGGAACGGTCCTATGCTAGGAGAAGCATGTCAAGCGAGCGAGACGAGGCCTTCACATGCGCATCCTGCTGCTCAACCAGGCGCCGAAAACACCTTCGCGCGGTCCCGCCTACGATGTCGAAGCGATCGAGAAGCTGGTCAATTCCTATGCCTCGGCCGGCACCAGAATCGAGATCGGCTTTCCCGACGATTTCGAGGGCTCCGAGGTCTTGCACACACTCGGCGGGCAGAGCAATCTCAACGGCCTTCACCACATGGTCGAGACGCCCGCCATCGTGCGCAAGATCCTGTGGGCGCAGGAGAACGGCTATGACGCGGTGATCTCGAGCAACACCTTCGATCCCGGCGTGGACGGGGGCCGCCTGGCCGTCGATATCCCGGTGATCGGACCCTTACGCACCGCGATGCATGCGGCGCTCACACTGTCGGACCGCGTCGGCATCACCGTGCCGTTGGCGAGCCACGTCCCTTACACGCGGCGCATCCTGCGCAGCTACGGACTGGAGAATTTCGTCGCCGGCATCAAGCCGATCGGCGTCTATGGCAAGGACATCAAGGCTCGCAAAGCCGAAATCTTCGACAACACCTGCGGGCTGATCCGCGCCCTTGTCGCGGAAGGCGCCGAGATGATCGTGCCGCTCGGGGGTGCGCTCATTCCCTACGTGGTCGACCCGGCCGAGCTTGGCGCTGCGACGGGCGTTCAGGTGCTGAATACGAAGGCGATCTGCGTCGCCTTTGCCGAGATGTGCGTGAAGCTGCGCATGACCCAGAGCGCGATCACCTATCCGCGGGGCAAACTCACGTCTGAGGACTTCGGTACGCGCAGCTGAGCCGCGTCCCAGGCGCCCTCGGCCGGGCACGCGTGCGCGAGGCCAGTTCAAATTCGCCCGACGATGCATTACCTTGTTTCCCCAGGCCTCAGCCTTAGGAGATTCCAACATGACGCTGTTTCGCACTGTCCTCCTGACCAGCGGTATCGCGCTCGCGCTTGCAAGTGGAGTGGAAGGATTCGCCGCCGAACGCGCGGGCGGCAAAATGATCACCTTGCAGATGCCGGCCACTCCCGAGCCCGCCCGCGTCACGCTCGATCCCAAGACCACCGCTTTGGTGGTGCTCGATTATGTCGAGGACATCTGCAACAGCCAGGCAAGTTGCAAGAACAAGATGCTGCCGGCGGTGACCCCGTTCATGGAGAAGGTGCGCAAGGCCGGCCTCACCGTGGCATACGGCACGCGCGCGCAGAACATGACCAAGTGGCTCAAGGAGGTTGCGCCGGCGGCGAACGACATCAAGGTCATCAACACCGCCCAGGACCGCTTCTACGGCACCGATCTCGACAGGCAGCTGAAGGCCAAGGGGATCAAGACGCTTATCATGGTCGGCTGGAAGATCAGCGGTTCGATCACCTACACCTCGGTCGGAGCGATGGCGCACGATTACACGGTCGTGATCCCGGTCGATACGACCTCGGCCGGCAGCGACTACGAAACCACGATCGGCTTCTACAATGTCCTCAATTCCGGCAATGCGAACCTGGCGAACCAGCCTTTGAAGGACAAATCGGTAACGCTGACCCGCACCGATCTGATCACCTTCCAGTAAGAGTCCTTCAACTCGCGTCGTGCCGTCTTTTCCTCGGTGGAGATGGTTAACACCAGCGCCGCATCCCGCGGCGCTGGTTTTGTTTTTTGATCCATGTACTTGCGATTGCAGCAGCCTGAAACGGTGCTTGCTGTAATTAAGGGTTGCTCAAATCTTTAGGCTTAGAACCAAGGCTTCCAGAGAAAGATATGCTGTGAAGCAGGTCAGGGGTGTTCGGCAGTTCTCGAGGGAAGCATTGTCAGCCTTGACGTCCTGAGATGAGGGCGATCGCGTGGCAGAGGGAAAATGCCGGACGGTGACGTTCGGCGATCAAAGGCTGAGGTTCGGAACCGGTCCGTGTCGGGGAGGGCTCCCATGGGCCAGATGAACGCGCAGGTGCGCCGGCTGGAAAAACTGCAGAACACGCGAAACTCTGCGCGCGTGCTGAATCTGATCGCGCTGGAAGACGAACTCGGCGTTGCCGACGACGCAGCCTATGCGCGGCGCACGGCAACACCCCAAACGCCCGGTGCCGAGCCCTTCTTCTTCAACAGCGGACTAAGCAAAGCGATTTTCGTCAAGCACAATCTTCGGCCCGAAGAATACGAGCTGTTCGACATTCGCGCGACCGTGGAAACGAAAGTCATCGTGCCCTTCGACAAGTCGCGCCTGGAGCTGGGGGGCCGCTCGTTCTTCTTGGGAGAGCGGTCCGCCAAAGACACGCTGCGCGGCATGTTCAAGATCAACACCGACGCGCGTGATCAAGAGACGTCGAGGGACATGAAGGTTCTGCGCGTCCTCAACAAGGTCCCGAGCTTCGATCCCTTCATCCTGCGTGAAGCCTTGAGACTCGCGGGATTGCACGTCGACCAGCGTTATTTCAGCGCCAGTTACGCCGAGATCAAGAGTGCCACCGACGCGATCTACGCGGACATCGGACCGTTGGTGCAGGCCGCTTTGGGAAAGGCTGCCTCGGTGGACGAGCTCGCGCGTTTCGTCGATCAGGTGTGGAACGTCGAAGAGGACGTGACGCAGAATCTGTTCTTCGAGGCTCTGAGGATTCCTCGAACCGAATGGCGCGAAATCGTCTTTGCCTGGAAGGCGCTGCTGTACTACCGGCAGAAGACGCACCGAGAAGAAGACCGTTTGCCCCAGGTCGCGCGCGCGATCAGGACCGTGCGCCTCACCAACAATGTGAACATGTGCAGCGGCAAGGAGCTGAACGATTTGAAGCAGCAATTGGTGCGCGATCTGCTCGCCTTGCAACGGCGCGCCCAAGACGATTCCGAGCGCTTATCCCAGGCGCTCGTCAGCGCGCTGTCCGATTTCGAGGTCAAGCGGTTCCGGCACTGGCTTCGCACGCTCTCCTCGAACATCGTGAAGCTCGGGACAGATGTGACGATTTTCGATCAGGTGGTGAGTTATTACCTGTACGAGTTCGGCGGAAAGCAGTGTTTGGACGGCGTCTCCTACGAGCTTGGACTGCGCAGCCTGAACGAATTGGTCGCGCTCCGCTTCGATGAGACCGGGCGCAAGCCACGGGCGCGCCGCGAGGAAGCGGCGGTCTGACCGTCCTCGCGTTAAGGGCGGCGCGAGACACCCATTACACTTGCGGCGCGCCGTTGATGAACGGCTTTGAGAGCGGCGTAAACGGTGACGACCGCGGGCGTCGGGATTTTGGAAATGGGGCGCGCCTCTTCCTGCCGGGGGGGGCCACGAACTTGCATTCAAAGATAGCGCGAGCCGCGCGATCTGTGTTCGAATGAGCCTATTGTCGGCGCAGCAGTGACGGACATGTCCAGGCAGAAACAAGACGTGGTCTTCGCGCTCATCCTGGTCGTGATCACAATCGCGCTGGGCTGGGTTCTCTGGCCGTTCTTCGGCGCGCTGCTCTGGGCACTTTTGCTCGCGATCATTTTTGCGCCCTTATACCAGCGGCTCCTGAGCCGGATTCCCCACCGGCCCAACTTGGCTGCGAGCGCGACGGTGCTCGTGATCGCCTTGCTGGTTGTCTTTCCCCTGACGGTGATAGCAGCCGGCTTAGTTCAGGAGGCCGCCGGCGTCATCGACAAATTCCAATCCGGTCAGATCGACGTCCAAAGATGGCTCGTGGACCTCCGGAGCTACTTGCCGGCGTGGGCAACGAACCTCCTCGCCCGGTTCGAGGCCACTCCCATCGCCGACATGGTGGAGCGTTTCTTCAGCACTCTGCTGCAGGGCGGGCAATTCCTTGCGCGCCAGATTCTCAGCATCGGGCAGGCGACCCTGAGCTTTCTCCTCAGCCTCTTCATCATGCTGTACGTCCTGTTCTATTTCGTGCGGGACGGAGCCGCATTGCTTGGCTATCTCCAGCGCGCCGTTCCCTTGCCTCCGGAGCAGCAGCACGTGCTGTTCGGCAAATTCACAGCCACGGTTCGCGGAACGCTCAAAGGCAATCTCGTGCTCGCGATCGTGCAGGGCGCTCTGGGCGGGCTGATCTTCTGGCTGCTCAATCTCGGCACGCCGATCCTGTGGGGCGCAGTAATGGCGGTGCTGTCTCTGCTCCCGCTCGTCGGAACCGGCATGGTCTGGGCGCCCGCCGCGGTCTATCTCATGTTCACGGGCGCGATAGGCGAAGGTGTCGTGCTGCTGGCCTATGGCGTACTGGTCATCAGCTCGATGGAATACATCCTGCGCCCCTGGCTCGTGGGCAGCGACCTCGATATGCCCGCCTACCTCGTGTTGCTGTCGACGCTCGGCGGCGTCGCGACGTTCGGCATCAACGGCTTCGTGATCGGGCCTTTGGTGGCGGCGTTGTTCCTCGCGGTCTGGCACATGCATCTGGAAGTGCGCCGACGGGAGTCAGGCGGCGAGTAGATCTCTATTTGCCCGACAGCACCACGAGTGCATCGAGGGCAATGCCACCCCGGCGCTTGAGCAGGAACGGATTGATGTCGACGGATTGGAGCCGCTCACCCGCGTCCAGCGTGAGCTGCGATAGCGCGAGCAGGGCCTCGATCAGCGCCTTGCGGTGCAGCGGCGGCGTGCCGCGATAACCGTCGATGAGTTGGGCCACACGCGTGCGCGCGATGAGGTCCTCGGCGCTTTGATCGTCGAGTGGCGGGGCCGCGAACGCGACGTCGCGATGCAATTCGAGTTCCACACCACCTGCACCGAATAGGAGCACCGGCCCCATTTCGGGATCGCGGTGCATGCCGAGCAGGAGCTCGATGCCGTCCGAAACTTGCTCGGCGATGAGCACGCCGTCGAGGGGTGCGCGTGCTCGTTTCACGGCTGCGGCGATCGCTTTGTAGGCCGCGCGCACGTCGCGGGCCGAAGCGAGATCGAGCATCACCGCGCCGGCATCGGATTTGTGCGCCAGCACGCTGCTGACCGCTTTCGCCACCACCGGAAAGCCGATCTTCTTCGCGGCTGTGACCGCCTCGCGCTCGCTTTTGGCAACAACTTCTTTCGGCGACGCGATCCCGTACGCCTTGAGCAGCCTCTTGGAGTCGATTTCGTTCAGCGCACCCGCTCTCGAAGCCGCCAGCAGCTTCGTTGCGCGCGCGCTGGGCTGCGATGGCGTCGTTGCTGCCGAAACAGGGCGCGTCGCCTGTGTGATCACCGCGCGCGCGGCTGCCATCGATTTGTCGATTTCCTGCAGAAACGCGACGTTGCGCAAATCAGCGCGCAAGCTACGGCTGTAATCGGTAAGCCCATGCGAGATCATCGTCACGAACGCGATCGGTTTTCCGGCGCGCGCGGCGATGTCGTTAACGGCGCGCAAGTTGGATTCTTTGCGCTCCGTGCCGGGCCCGCGCGGGAGTTCTTCCTGGAGCAGAAGCATGTCGATGCCGGGGTCGGTCAGCAGAGTCTCGATACAGCGCAAGTAAGCGTCCTGGCTGGTGAGCGCGGCGAAGCCTGCATCCAGTGGGTTGCCGACAATTGTTCCCACCGCGAGCAAACTTTCCAATTTACGGCGCGTCGCATCGTGAAGCGGCGAGAAGCGCAATCCGTGGCGCGCGGCTGCATCCAGCAGCATGCCGCGCAAGCCACCGGAAAAGGTGATCGCGCCGAGCCCCGGCCCTCGCGGCAAGGGCGCATGCACCAGATATTCGACCGCCTCGACGACGCCATCGAGGTTGGCGACGCGAATGACGCCTGCCACGCCTGCGATGGCATCAAACGCTTCCATGGAGCCGGCCAAGCGCCCGGTGTGAGCAAGTGCCGCGGCGCGGCCGTCAGCGGAGGCGCCGAGCTTGACCACGACAACGGGCTTGCCGTTCGCGTGCGCTTCGCGTGAAGCCGCGAGGAACGCGGGTGCATCGTGCACGGCTTCGAGATAGGAGACGATGGCCTTCACGCCCGGCGCTTTGGCGAAATAGGAAATGTAGTCCGCCGTCGTCAGCCCGGTCTCGTTGCCAGAGGTGATGACCGAACCCGAATCCACGCCGCGTTCTTCCAGCGTGCGCTTGATGGACATGGCGATGCCGCCAGATTGCCCGATGATCGCGACCGGGCCAGCGGTGACCTTCTGCGGCCGGTCGTCAGGCATGGTCATGAGGCTTGCCGGCGCGTGCTGGTTGCCGAGGCAGTTGGGGCCGGAGACGGCGAGGCCTGTTTCAGCGATCACGCGTTTCAGTTTCGCAGTGAGCGCGGCAGCGTCAGCGACTTCATCGAATCCGGACGTCATGACGGTGGCGCTGCGGGCGCCGGCGCGCGCGCCGTCAGCAAGCGCGTCGGGCACGGCCTGCGCCGGAATCAGCACAACGAGATGATCGGGCGTTTCCGGCAGCTCGCCGAAACTGCGATAACAGCGCGTGTCCCACACCGCGTCACGCCCGGGGTTGTAGGGATAGATCGGCCCCGGAAAATTGTAGCGGCGGAGATTGCGCCAGACGCGCTGCGCCCAATTTCCGGGCCGGTCAGTGGCGCCGAGAATGACGATGTTCTTCGGATTCAGGAGAGCCTCGACCTTCGCGCTCTGCCCGATCAGCGGCCCCCCTGCGTCGTTCACCGGAAAAGCTCGTCGTAGATTTTCTTCCAGCGCGGCATTTTTTCTGCGGTCTCTTCCGGCGAGAAAAAGCGCGAGCGGAACTTGCCGCCTTCGGGCTTCAGCGTCGGATCGGTCGCGGGCACGGCAGGGTCGGCGGGCAAATAGGCCGCGGCCTGATACGCCTTCTGCCCCTCTTTTGAGACCAGAAATTCCTCGAACAATTTTGCTGCGTTGGGATGCGGCGCGAATTTCGGAATCGAGACGACGGACAGCACCCCGGTCGTGGGCTCCATCGGGATCCATTTCACCGGCGCGCCCTTCTTGGCACTGATCACCGCGTGGTGGTTGAAGATCTGGAGCGCGATGGAATACTCGCCGGCTATGGTCTGATCGAGCACCTGGCGCGCCGATACGTCGACCGCGGCGATGCGCTGGCCGCGAAGCTGGCGCAAATAGGCCATGCCCTTTTCTTCGCCCATCTCATCCAGGACCGTGCCGATGAAGCCCGACGCGGCGGAGCTGGAAAGGCTCGCGCCCCAGACCATCTTGCCGCGATATTTCGGATCGAGCAGCGCCTGGAAGGTTTTCGGTTCCTGTCCGGGCGGCAGCAACTTGGTGTTGAAGGCCGGCGTCAGCACGTAGATGTTGGTCGCGACCCAATAGCCTTCCGGGTCCTTGTATTGCGGCGGAAAATCCTTCGCCGCATCGGGAAGCCACTTGAGGACGTAACCCTCTTTCTTCAGCGGCACCACGGTGACCGTGCCGTCGAAGACGTCGGACTGGTTCTTGCGGGCGCGGTTTTCGTTGAGAATCTTGATCGCCGCGGTCGTCGCGTTGGTGCGCGACAAGCTGACTTTGATGCCGGGATAGAGTTTCTCGAAAGCGGCCGCAGCGGGACGGGCAAACTGATCTACGATCTGGGTCGTGTACCAGACGACCGCGCCTTCCTTCTTCGCGGCGGCGATCAACGCCGCGTCGGCCGCCAACGCGGGCGAGACAATCCCGCAGAACAAAAACACTAGCGACGCGACTCGCATCATGACCAGCGCGAGCTCCCGCCCTGCACCCATTCGGAAACCTGCTCTACCGCTTCGTCCAGAATGGACGGATCGTCGAGACTGGTGTCCTGACCCGTCACGGGATCGGCCACCGCCTGTTTGAGGCTGCGCGCGAGCTTCCATTCGGTAGCGGGGCGGATGTAGCCGTCCTCTTTCACCCGATCGAGGCCCCAATAGATCTCGAGCCGGTGGCCATCGGGATCGCGGAATTCGACGGCGATCTGAACACCGGCGCGGCGGCGGCCTTCGAAATCGATGGCGACGCCGCACTTCCTCAAATGATTGCGGGCGCGGATCACCTCATCGAGGGTCGCGACCTCGAAGGCCATGTGGTTGAGCTCCACATTGGGCGAAGGCGTCGTCATGGAACCGACCAGGGCGACGCCATGATGATCCTCGTTGAAGCGCATGAACACCATGCCACCCGGCACCATCTCCTCCGGGTACACGTCGGAAATCTCGAAGCCCAGCACCTCGACGTAAAAGCGCGCTGAGCGCTCCATGTCCTTGCAGTTGAGGACCACATGGCCGAGCTTGAAGATGTCGAAGGGTATCCCCTCGGGGCGCTTCAACGCCTTGATCGAGGCCGGATTGAATGCCATGCCTGATGCGCTCCCGCTCAAAAGTGTTCCCGAATGCGGCTTTCATTGTATACCGCAGCCGATGTTAATGTCGCCACGGCCAAAGCGGGAGGCCGCTCCCGCCCATCTTCCCTTGTACGCGAGACGCCATGCTTCCTGAATCCTTGTTCCAGGCCTTCGATCACTTCCGCGCTGGCCGTCATGAAGAGGCCGCGCGGACCTGCCAGGCCTTTCTGGCCGGCGAGCCGGACCACGCCGAGGGGAATCATCTTCTCGGGGTAATCCGCTTCCATCAGGGCAAGGCGACCGAAGCGCTCACCCTACTGAAGCGGGCGATTTCAGCGCCGGGCGCGACCGCGGAGATGCACAACAATTACGGCGCCATCCTCAATCAGTTCGGGCGCGCCGACGAAGCCATCGCCTCGTTCCAGCGGGCACTCGCCCTCAAACCCAATTACGTTGATGCGCTGAACAACCTCGGCGTGATCTACCGCGACCGGAAAGAGCTCGACGCCGCCATTGCCGCATTCCAGAAGGTGATCGATCTCGATCCCGACCAGGCGCAGGCCAAAGCCAATTTGCGCTCTGCCTACCGCGACGTTGTGCCGGCTTGGCACTTCGCGATGATGGACGACAGAGAGCGCAACGCCGCTTATGACGCCGCAATCCGGCGCGCCGTTCCGGGCAAGCGTGTGCTCGACATCGGAACGGGCGCAGGATTGTTGGCGATGATGGCGGCACGCGCGGGCGCGGTCAAAGTCACCAGCTGCGAAACGGTGGGCATCATCGCGGAGCGGGGTCGCGCGATCGTGGCCCGCAACGGTTTCGGCGACCGCGTCACGGTGCTCGCGAAGCCCTCGACCGAGCTGATGCCGGGACGCGAGTTGCCGGAGCGCGCGCAGGTGCTGGTGACCGAGACCTTCGCGAGCAGCCTGATCGGGGAAGGCATACTGCCGACGCTAGAGCACGCGCATGAGAATTTGCTCACGCCCGATGCGGTCGTCATTCCCGCGGTCGGCTCTGTGGTGGGCTATCTCGCCGGCGGCGACACACTGAAAGGCATGCTATTCGCAGACCAGATCGCCGGTTTCGATCTGACGCAGTTCAACGATTTCGCGCCGCCGATGATGGCAATGTCGCTGAACATCGTTCCGCATGAGGTGTTGTCGGACGACGTCGAGCTGCTGCGGTTCGATTTCAAGCAGCGCAATTTTCCGATGACGCGGCAGCAGGTCATGATCCGCGCGACAAAGGCGGGCACCTGCTGCGGCATCGCGCAATGGATCAGGCTCGATATCGATCGCGAGCACCGCTACGAGAACCGGCCCGCTGCCAATGCGCCATTCAACGGCCACTGGGCGCATATTCTGCACCGTTTCTCGCGACTCGTGCGCGTGCAGGCGGGCGACGTGATCAAGGTCGAGGTGCGCCACGATCGCTCGCAGGTGTCGATCGATCTGTTGAGCTAGTTCCTCGGCCTATAGCTTCAACAGACGCGAAGCGGTGCCGCGCAGGATGAGATCGCGGTCGCGCGCACTCAGCCCGAGCACGTCGAGGTCCTGCACCGGCTTGAGATAGCCCATGTCCAGGCAGTAATCGCTGCCCAGCATGACGCGATCCGCACCCACTTCCGAGATCAGGAATTTCACGATCCCCGCATGGTGTCCGATCGTGTCGTAAGTGAAGCGGCGCATATATTCGCTGGGCGGATGCGGCAGCGCGGGCACGTCGCGCCTGACCGCATAACCGTGGTCCATGCGGCCGATCAGCATCGGCACGGCGCCGCCGGCGTGCGGCAGGTTGATCTGGAGGTTCGGACATTTGTCCATCACGCCGCCGTAGATGAGATGGCAGGCGGCGATGGTGGTATCGAAGGGATTGCCCAGGATGTTGGCGAGATAGAACGGATCGAAGCGCTTGCCGCCGACCGCGCCATTGGGATGCAGGAACACCGGCAGGTTGAGCGCCTCGATGCGCTGGAAGGTGGGCAGAAATTCCGGATCGGAGAAATCGCGTCCCTCGATGTTGCAGCCGAGATAGACGCCGCGCATGCCCGGCAGTTTCGAGGCACGCTCCAGCTCGTCCAGCGTGCGGTCGCGGTCGCTCATGGGGAGCGCCATCAGCCCGACGAAACGATCCGGGTACTGACGATGCGCCTCGCTGGCGCCATCGTTGAAGGCGCGCGCGAGCTTGAGCGCATAATCGGGCGGGCCGAAATAGGGCATGGGCCGTGTCAACGACAGCGCGTGTACCTGGACGCCTTGCGCGTCCATGTCGGCGAGGCGGAGTTTCAAATCGGTGAATTTCGCGGGGAACGGGCCACCGGAAAAACCCGGCGACTTGAGCATGTAGCCCTGCGGCGTCGGCTGGTAATCGCCGCCATAGGGTTTCCCGTCTGCCATCACATCGAGATAGG